>Ga0233425_10001211_pt1 | contig 59872 bp, 53 predicted proteins | sample Watercolumn_Towu_2_FD_181712 | JGI IMG/M metagenome (GOLD analysis project Ga0233425, IMG submission 181712) | Freshwater microbial communities from Lake Towuti, South Sulawesi, Indonesia - Watercolumn_Towuti2014_140_MG | ecosystem: Environmental > Aquatic > Freshwater > Lake | place...
CTTTCTCCTCTTTCAGAATTTCTTGCACCAACTGGGCTTTGAATTGGGCGGTATAGTGTTTGCGCATGGCCGGTATTGTACCTTAACTCCGGCCATTTCCCTGTCTAGTTTTTGCCGTCCATTATACTCCGCATGGGGAACCACAACCCCCACAGCATTTGCCGGCAGATCTGCGATCAGACCGTACCCAGTTCCATACCCGGCCCGCATGTTGAGCAAATCAATGGTTTTTACGTAATCCCCCGCCTGAAAGCCGCCGCCGGACATCACCCGATTGCCGACAGGCACGGTTGTGCCTCCCTTTTGCAAAGAACCTTCGTATTGGGTGCCGCCGGCCTGGACAATCCAGCCTTCCAGGCTGGTACCGGCGATGGGCTGGTACAGCCCGTTCTGACGGACAGAGAAGTGAACATGCACACTACTGGCCGCACCCCCACAGCAGGTTGAACAGGATGGATTGGCTATGGCCTGCCCCTTGGCAACTGACGCCCCACAGATACCTGGGGATTGGTCAGATGGTAGTACCTGGTAGACCAGCCCCCTGTGCCGTGGTTAATCTCTATCAGGCAGGTGCCGCACGTGCTGCTCACCGTTCCGCTAGCAGCCGCAACCACCCACCTGTCCGTTGGCGGAGATTCGCACGAGCCTGTAGGTGGGGCGAAATCTACAGAAGACCAGGGGTTGGTGGCGACTCCGTCCCAGGCATGGGGGCCGCCGCTGAATTTCCAGGTCTCGCCGGAGGGCAAAGGTAGTTTGAGCAGGTCTGCTGGCGGTGTGGCGTTGGGTTGAATAACGTTAGAGGTATCCAGGGGATTATCGCCGGGGAAGAGTCTCAGGTAGGTGGCATAGAAACCTTGAGGGGCATCGTAAGAGGCCAGTCTCTGCCAACGCTCATAGGTGGACACTTGCGCCAGTGTAGCCTGCAAGGCGTAGGTGGCAGCATTGAGTGAGCCTGACGTTTTGACCGTTATTCCATCTTGGAAAACGAATTCAAGGTCGCTGCCGATTTGTTTCTGGCCCGGCTCGTAAACGTAGAGATGCCAGTAGAATTGCCGATATAGTTCCTCTGCCAGCCACGCGATCTGGCTCTGAAGGCCCTCTGCATCCCTGTATTGCACAGCGAACCTGATGGCTTCTGGGGACGACCTGGGTTCGGTGACGAGGCCGGATTGCATCTCTATGATGGTGAGCAGGACCTTGGGATTGATGCTGTAGTATTGTGCCTGACATTCTACGAGCTCGCCATAGTCTCTCAGCATCCCTGTTTGAGCCTCAAGAAACTGTCGTGTCTCAAACGAGCCCACGTTGGGGCCATACACGAACTGGCCATCGGACAGAATAGCAGGCAATGGGTGTGGCGGCGGTGACGTCCCAGGGTCATCCGGTCTGGCCCAGGATACACCCACCAATTGATTCGCCATCAGGATCAGCAGGGCAAGGATCAGGAGAATGATGATCCCTACCAGCCGTGGCGGTAGGTACACTGGTTTGCCCAGATATTTCTTGTCTGACATGGCACACCTCCGTGAAAGGACAAGAGAGAAGGCCAAACCGATACTACAAGAGAATAGCCCGCTCACAGCATCTCGAGCGGCCTGAGTCGGTCAAGCGGGGAGGCCAGGTCGGGGCAGAGTCGCCACTCCTCATATGCTTCTGAACGAACCATTGGGCGCCCCGTCAACTCGCGGGGACAGGGACAGTCTCTCACATACAGGATAATTATACCCCAAGGATGGCTTCAATGCAAGAGGACGAATTGACTCACGCCAGATCTTACTTTTCGAACGGTTCGATCCGTGGGTGCGCGTTGGCGCCGGGGAAGGAGAGACGGATGTTCACGCCGCGCTGTGGGGATGAAGGACGAACGACCAGGGACGAAACATCGTTAAGGGTCAGCGACCTTCGTCTTTCGTCATCGGTCGTTCGTCGCTCAAGACGCGTGATCCACAGCGCATCTTCGGCCAACCACATCGTCCCGTTCCCACCGCGCACCTGGAAGCGCGCGCCGTCTGCGAACTGGCCGACGTTTTCGATGAACATGATCGAGGAACTGCGAGAAGTCTGTTTGGATGCGGTCGGCGGCTGCTGCGCCGCTGCCGCCGGCAAACGACTTGCCGGTAGAAGCAGGCTCAGAATGGCGATCAGGATGGCGAGGGAGATCGGCTTGCGGAGAGCGTGGGCGGGCATGGCAGGGCCTTTCAGCGGCGCGACGGGGCACAGATGCCAACTTTCCGAAAAAGTTGGCATCTGTGCCCCGTCCGGATGGGCGCGTCACTCGATGATATACTCGACAATCGGCTGTTCATCGGGATCCGTCTCGTGCAGGGCGACGAAGGGGGCGCGGCCGCCGAACCAGGCCAGCACGTCGGCGCGCAGGACGTGCGTCGGCTGCTCGGCGAGGATGCGCCGTAGGCAATTCGATTTTATGCCGGCATCCCCACCACCTGCACCTGGAGCCGCTCCTTGACCACATGGCGACCTGCTATCAGCGCATGATCTATGGCATCCAGTGTCGTCGCATGGTAGTAGCGCTCACCGCACTCCTGACACACTTCGGCTTCGACGTCATCAACGATGAAAAGCTGGCGCTGAAGCCAGTGAACTTTACGCACCTTCTTCTTAATTGTCTTTCCACCACAGAACTCACAGATCATCATTCCACCTCCACCGCATATACGGTGATAATCAGCAAATCCTCGATCTCGTGAAACCGACAGAGCACATGAACGAGTCTCTCGTCCCTTGCACGTCCCTCGATCCGGTAACGCGTGCCTCGAACGTCTTCCGTCATCCGCTTTTCGATCCGTCCTCTCAAAATACACCGTTCGATGTCTGGACGTTCCAACCCATCGGCCCACATCTCTTCTTCGGCGTGGGCCGAGAAGTAGTAGCGCCGATCAATCACCAATTGGCGAATCCGGTACAGGACGCTCATCCTGCTCCACCCTGCTTGTTGCGCGCGAACTCGTCGGCGCTGCTCAGATAGCCGCGGTACTTGCCGCGCAGGCTGCCATTGGGCTGCGCGGGTTGCGGGGCGCGCCAGGCCTCAAGATTCGGGATTGTCACTAGGTAAACCTGGTTGCTGCGATTTTGGATCGGCTCCAATGGGCGCAACAACCCATGCTCATAAACTGCTTCTACTGTGCGAGGGGACATGATGGTCATGGACTTCTCTCCTCTTGCCGCACCTCACGTTATCTCGTGCTACACGCTGATCTAGCACAGATTGTAGCACTGAGGAGATAAGGCGTCAATATGGCGGAGACGGCGCGTGGGCGACGAGCGCACACAACCTCTGGCGGCGGCATGGTTGCTAACTTTCCGAAAAGTTAGCAACCACTCATCTTCGGCCTGGCAGGGAGGTGGCACAACCCTTCATTATATTGTAAGCCGTTCTCGTGATATAATCGCGGCTGATCGGCGCCTCCTGAGTACCTTGTGTCTCTGGCGCGATCTCCTATCAGCACCTCAAAGCGGAGAAGACATCTATGCAAACTCCTATTTCTCAAGATTCGGTCGCGCTCGAACAGCGCATCACCGACCTGCTCGCCAAAATGACCCTCAAAGAGAAGGTCGGCTTGATGTCGGGCGCGGACAACTGGCACACGCTGCCGATCGAGCGGCTGGGCATCCCGTGGCTGACCATGACCGACGGGCCGCATGGCGTGCGCACGGTGAACGAGCGGGGCCGCACCTTCGTCCCGGCGACCGCCTTCCCGACCGGCGTGGCGATGGCCGCCACCTGGAACCCGGCGCTGATCGAGCGCGTGGGCGCGGCGCTCGGCCAGGAGACGCACGGCCTGGGCTGCGATGTGCTGCTCGGCCCCTGCGTCAACATCGTCCGCCATCCGCTGGCCGGCCGCAACTTCGAGGCCTACGCCGAGGATCCCTACCTGGCCGGCCGCATCGGCGTGGCCTGGGTCACGGGGGTGCAAAGCCAGGGCGTGGGCGCGTCGCTCAAGCACTTTGCCTGCAACAACCAGGAAGTCGAGCGGATGCGCGGCAACTCGGTGGTGGACGAGCGCACCCTGCGCGAGATCTACCTGCCGCAATTCGAGGCGGTGGTCAAAGAGGCGCATCCCTGGACCGTGATGTGCGCGTACAATCGCATCAACGGTGAGTACGGCAGCCAGCAGAATCATCTCCAGAACGAAATCTTGAAGGGCGAATGGGGCTTCGACGGCGCGATCGTGTCGGACTGGGGCGCCAACCACACCATCGTCGAGTCGGTCAAGGGGGGGCTGGACATCGAGATGCCCGGCCCGGCCAAGTACTATGACCGGCTGCTCGTGGAAGCGGTCCACAACTGGCAGATCGAGGAAGCCCTGATCACCGAGGCGGCGCGGCGCGTGCTGCGGCTGCTGGCGCGCGTGGGCAAGCTCGATAGCGCGGCGACGCCCCCCGGCGCGGTCTCGACGCCCGAACACCAGGCCCTGGCGCGTGAAACCGCCGAAGAGGCGATCACGCTCCTGAAGAACGAGCGCAACGTCCTGCCGATCGGGCCGGCCAGTATCAAGTCCGTCGCGATCATCGGCCCGAACGCCGCCGACGCGGTGATCGCGGGCGGCGGCAGCTCGCAGGTCGAGCCGCCCTATCGCGTCAGCCCGCTGGAGGGGCTGAAGGCGCGGCTGGGCGAGGGGGTTGCGATCCGCTACGCCAAGGGCTGCACCAACGTCCGTGACCTCTCGATGATCCGCGCGTCCATGCTGAAGCCGGCCCGCGGGGAAGGGGTCGGGCTGCTGGGCGAGTACTTCGGCGCGCCCGATTTCTCTGGCAAGCCTGTCATCGAGCGCGTGGACGTCCGCTTCCGCTTCTGGCGGCTCTCCTTTGCGCCGCTCGAACAGACCCCGCCGGCCTTCTCGGTGCGTTGGAGCGGCAAGCTGACCGTGCCCTCGACCGGCACGTACTCGCTTGGGCTGGCGAATTCGGGGGATGCCCGCATCTACCTGGACGGCACGCTGTTGGTCGAAAACTGCAACCCGCAGAGCACCGATGCCTGGCCCGTCACAAAGGCGCAGCAGGCCGTGGATCTGGTGGCCGGGCAATCGTATGATCTCAAGGTCGAGTATGTCCGGCCCGCCTGGCTCGACCTCCCGCACATCCAGATCCTCTTCGGCGCGACCCCGACCGCAGAGGAAACAGCTGCGGGGATTGCCGAAGCGGTCGAAGCCGCGCGCGGGGCCGATGCGGCGCTGATCTTCGCCGGTTATCCCGACTTCTACGAGACCGAAGGGCTGGATCGGCCCGACATGGATCTCGGCGGCAGCCAGGATGCGCTGATCCGCGCCGTGGCTGCGGCCAACCCGAACACCATCGTCGTGTTGAACGCCGGCGCGCCGGTGGCAATGCCGTGGGCCGACGAGGTCGCGGGGATCGTGCTGGCGTACTATCCGGGCATGGAGAACGGCAACGCGGTGGCCCGCGTGCTCCTGGGCGAGGTCAATCCGTCGGGCAAGCTGCCCGTCACCTTGCCGGTGCGGCTGGAGGATACGCCAGCCTTTGTCAACTACCCCGGCGGCAAAGAGGTGCGCTACGGCGAGGGCATCTTCGTCGGCTACCGGCACTACGACGCCAGGGATGTGACGCCGCTCTTCCCGTTCGGCCACGGCCTGTCGTACACGACGTTTGCCTACCGCGGGCTGCGCGTGCCGAAGACCGCTAAGGCCGGCAAGCCGGTGCGCGTCTCGGTGACGGTGCAGAACACCGGCGACCGGCCCGGTCAAGAGGTCGTGCAGCTCTACGTGCGCGACGTGGCCGCCCGCGTGCCGCGGCCGCCGAAGGAGCTGAAGCGCTTCGCCAAGATCAGCTTGCAGGGGGGCGAGTCGCAGGCCGTCAGCTTCGAGCTGGACGAACGCGCGCTCGCGTTCTACGATGTGGACCGCAAGGCGTGGGTCGCGGAGCCGGGCGAGTTCGAGGTGTTGATCGGCAGCTCGTCGCGCGATATCCGGGCGCAGGCGGCGTTCAGGTTGGAGTGAATGAGATTCACTGCCAATGATCGGCAGCGCGAGGTGTTTGGATCGCGAAGCGCGAAGCGACACGAAGTTCACGAAGCACGAAGAACGCGAAGGGTCGCGGCGATCCTTTTCGTGCTTCGTGTCTTCGCGAACCTTCGTTCCTTCGTGATCCAAACGGTTTACAGGAGGCGTGATGAATGTGCTCGTGATCGGTTCCAGTCCGAACAAGGATGGCTTGACCGCAGCCTGTATGGCCGCAGCCGTTGCGGGCGTGCGGCAGGCCGGTGGACAGGCGGAGGAAGTCCGGCTGAACGACATGAAGGTGGGCATGTGCCAGGCATGCGAGAACGGCTGGGGCACGTGCCGCAAGGATCATGTCTGCCAAGTGGTGGACGGCTTCCAGGCGCTCCATGCGCGCGTGCTGGCTGCGGACGCGCTCGTGCTGGCGACGCCCGTCTACTGGGGCGAGATGAGCGAGTCGGCCAAGGCGCTGACCGACCGGCTGCGGCGCTGCGAGGCGTCGCGCGGGGAGGAGAGCGGGTTGCGCGGCAAGGGGGTCATCTGCGTGGCCGCGGCCGGCGGCTCCGGCGGCGGGATGATCACCTGCCTGCTGAGCATGGAACGCTGGATCCAGCACGTGCGGGCGCGCACGTTCGACCTGATTCCGGTCAACCGCTGGAGCCGGCCCTACAAGCTGGCCGCGATCCGGGAGGCCGCCCGTGCGCTGGCGGCCGGGGAGTGGTGAGTGTCCACGATTCGGCTTGAGGATGTCAACCGGACCTTCTCGCCCGCGGAAGCCACCCGGCTGGCGGTGACGGGCCGCGGGCTGTCGGGGGGCCAGGCGGATCGCGCGTTCGCCGAGCGGGTGTCGGCGCATACGCGCGAGGAGGCCGCGGCGCGCTCCGCGCACGGCGAGGTGCTGGCGCTCGATCGGGTCAATCTAACCGTGCCGAACGGCCAGACGATCGCGGTGCTGGGACCATCCGGCTGCGGCAAGAGCACGCTGCTGCGCGTCGTGGCCGGGTTGGACGGCGGGTACACCGGCGCGGTCTATTACGACGACCAGGACATGCGCGCCATCCCGCCCGGCGACCGCTACATCGGCATGGTGTTCCAGAACTACGCGCTCTACCCGCATTTCGCGAGCCGGGGCAACCTCCGCTTCTTCTTCCAGGTGCGCAAGGCCCCGGACGCCGAGGCCGAGGAGCGCATCCGCGTCACGTCCGAGATCATGGGGATCGGCTTCGAGCAGTTGCTGGAGCGCAAGCCGGGCACGCTCTCCGGTGGGCAGCAGCAACGGGTCGCCATCGCCCGCGCCATCGTCCGCAACCCGCGCCTCTTCCTCTTCGATGAGCCGCTCTCCAACCTGGACGCCAAGCTACGGATGCAGACGCGCGTTGAGATCAAGCGGCTGCTCCGTCGCTTCGCCATCACCGCGCTCTACGTGACGCACGACCAGGAAGAGGCGATGGCGCTGGCCGACCAGATCGCGATCATGCGCGAGGGCCGGATCGAGCAGGTGGGATCATACAACGACCTGCGGGATGCGCCGGCCAACGCGTTCGTGGCCGGTTTCCTGGGCCGCCGGCCGATGAACCTGCTCCCCGGGGTCATCCTGGAAGGCGGGCGGCTGCAAGTCGGTGCGGCTGTGGTCCCTCTCCCCGGCGCTATCCACTCGCGCTGCGCGACGGGGCAGGCGGTGATGTTGGGCGTGCGGCCAGAGGTGGGTCGGCTGCTGCTGGGCCGGCCGCTTGGCGTCGGGGGATTCCGGCTGGCGGGCGAGGTGGAGGCGGTGGAACCGGACTACGTGCATCGCACGTTGGCCGTTGGCCTGCGCGCCGGCGACCTGTCTTTCTGGGCGTTCGGCAACCCGGACGAGTGGGTGCGCCTGGGCGAGCAGGTCGAGGCGGCGTATCCGGCGGACGCGCTCTATTTCTTTGACGGGAAAAGCGGTTTGCGGATCGCGTGAGGCAGTTCTCCGCTTGTCGGCATCCGCGGCCATCGCGTGTTTGGGAGATCAGATAAGGCAAGGAGCAAATCTGTATGAGCCAACCTACCCTGGCTATCATCATTGGCAACCGTGATTTCTTTCCCGACCGGCTCGTGAGCGAGGGACGCCGCGAGATCCTGGCCGTTCTGGCCGAGTTGGGCGTGACGCCCGTGATCTTGGGGGAAACCGACACGAAACTGGGCGCCGTGGAAACCTGGGCGGACGCCCGGCGTTGCGCGGAGCTTTTCAAGGCGCGCCGCGATGACATTGACGGCATCCTGATCGTGCTGCCCAACTTCGGCGACGAGAAGGGGATCGCCGACGCGATCAAGCTGTCGGGACTGGATGTGCCGATCCTGGTGCAAGCGTATCCCGACGACTTGGATCAGCTCTACGTCGAGCGCCGCCGCGATGCGTTCTGCGGCAAAATCTCGGTCTGCAACAACCTGCGGCAGTACGGCTTTCCCTTTACGCTGACTGAGGCGCACACGGCCAGCCCGACGACCGAGAGCTTCAAGGCCGACCTGCGCCGCTTCCTGGGCGTGTGCCGGACGGTGAACGGGCTGCGCAACGCGCGCCTGGGCGCCATCGGCGCACGGCCCGGTGCGTTCAACACCGTGCGCTACAGCGAGAAGCTGTTGCAGGCTTATGGCGTCAGCGTGACCACCGTGGATTTCTCCGAGATCATCGGCGCGGCGGGCCGGCTGAGCGATGATGCGCCGGCGGTGAAGGCGAAGCTGGCCGCCATCCGTGGCTACGCCCGGTCGGATGGTGTGCCGCCGCCGTCGCTGGCGCGGATGGCGAAGCTCGGCGTCGTCATCGGCGACTGGATGCGGGCGAACGACCTCCACGCCAGCGCGTTGCAGTGCTGGACTTCGATCCAGAAGAATTTCGGGGTGAACGTCTGCACGCTGATGAGCATGATGAGCGATGAGTTGCTGCCGAGCGCGTGCGAGGTGGACATCACCGGCGTCGCCTCGATGTACGCGCTCCAGCTCGCCTCGGGCACGCCTAGCGCGCTGGTGGACTGGAACAACAATTACGCGGGCGATCCCGACAAGTGCGTCTTCTTCCACTGCGGCAACTGGGCCAAGAGCTTCGTGCCCGAGCTTGAGATCAGCAACGCGCCGATCCTGGGGAGCACGCTGGGGGTGGAGAACACCTTCGGCGCGCTGGCCGGCCGCGTGCCCGTCGGGCCGATGAGCTTCGCCCGCATCAGCACCGACGATCCGGCCGGGGCGATCCAAACCTACGTGGGGGATGGCGCGTTCACCGACGACCCGCTCGACACCTTTGGCAACCGGGCCGTCGTCCATGTGCCCCGCCTGCAGGCGCTCCTGCGCCACATCTGCAAGCACGGCTTCGAGCACCATGTCGCGATGAGCGCGTCGCACTCGGCCGCCGTGCTGGCGGAGGCGTTCGAGACGTATTTGGGGTGGGAGGTCTATCACCACGCGGGGTAGCGGTTGGATCGCGTCCCGCCGGGAGGATGACATGAGCCGATGGATTCGGGTTGGAGGTTGGGGCTTGCGCCTGGCGGCTGCAATGGCCGTGGTCGCCCTGCTTGCCGCCGGTTGCCAGGCGGCCGGCGGCGCACCCACGCACACCGTAACAGGGGCTACGCCGTTCTATCTGGATGGCCCGCAGCAGGCGCGGCCGCCGGATGGCACGCTGGCGGCCGGCAGCCGCGTCACACTGGCGCGCGCGGCGGGGAGCTATGCGCAGGTGGTCATGCCTGATGGCCGCCGCGCGTATGTGGCGGCCGACAGCCTGAAGGCGTTGCGGTAACGTAGGGGCGCACGGCCGTGCGCCCCTACAGATTGCGGCATCACAGCCCCAACATGAACTGATAGATCTTGTCCTGGATCCCTGGCAGGTTCTCGTGCCCGAAGTCGGGATAAATCACCTGCGACTTGGCCGCGGTGATCTTGTTGTACGCGGCGAACTGGCTGGAGGGCGGGCAGATGGTGTCCATCAGGCCGATCCCCCACAACACCTCGGCCCTGATGCGCGGGGCCAGGAATTGGATGTCCACATACCCCAGGTTCGTGAAAATCTCCTGCTCCCGCTCGTGCCGCGGATCGAACAGCCGGAAATAGTCTTTTAGCTCCTGGTATGCGTCCTTCGCCTGATCCATGTTCCAGACGCGCTGATAATCACTGAGGAAGGGGAAGATCGGCGCGGCGCGCTGCACGCGCGGCTCGAGCGCAACGCAGGCGACCGTCAGCGCGCCGCCCTGGCTGCCGCCGGTCGCGCCCACCCGGCCGGCATCCACATCGGGCATCGCCATGACGATCTGCGCCAGTTGCGCGGTGTCGAGGAAGATCTGGCGGAAGAGCAGCTTTTCGGGGTGGCCGTTCAGCGCGTCGTTCATCCCGCGGATGATGTGGCCGCGGTGCGTGTTGCCGGTGACGTCCCCGATATCCTCCGAGAGGCCGCCCTGGCCGCGGCAGTCGAGCGCGGCGACCGTGCAGCCGCGGGCCACGTAGCCGAGCTTGTCGGCCCAATCGCCCGAATTGCCGGAATAGCCGTGGAACATCAGCATGGCCGGGTGGGGCGCGGATGCGTGTTTGGGGCGCAGCAGCTTGGCGTGGACGCGCGCGCCCCCGACGCCGGTGAAATACATGTGAAAGCATTCGGCAAAGGGCGCCTGGAACGCCGCCGGGACGAGCTCAACCTGCGGATCGAGCGCCCGCATCTCGGCCAGCGCATCATCCCAGTACGCGTCGTGGTTGGCCGGCCGGGGGTTGATGCCCTGGTAGGTGACGAGCTTTTCCCAGGGAAAGTCGAAGGTGAGTGGCATGATGTAGCTCCTGATGAAGGATGTTTGAGCGTTTCTGTTGTCACACAGGGCAATTGTAGCACGCTTGCCGCGGGAAGGCAACGCGGCGCGTTCAGTGGCCAGTACAGTTTTTGACACGTAGGAAAATACTCGTACAATAAGATCACTATCTAATAAGTTCATCATCAGTTCATTTTTTGAGCTAACATTGGGATGTGGTGCATATGAGACCGGGAAAACAAATCATCGTGATCGCTCTGAGCGTCACGGTCTTGCTCGTGGTCAGTGTTTTTTCGATGGTTTCAAGCAGCTCAGCTCGCGGGACTCTGACGAGCGACCGCGCCATTGCAGCGACTCTGACCCCGATGGCGTGGGTTTATCTGCCCTATATGAGCAGAATGGCGTCGCCAACGCCGACGCCCACTGTAACCCCCAGCCCGACGCCGCCTCCACAGCCAGGCTGGCTGAAATATGTGAACGGCTATCGGGCAATGGCCGGTTTGCCATCCCTGGTGGAGAATTCGACCTGGAGTTCAGGGTGCTGGCTTCATGCGCGCTATATCGTCAAGAACGATGACTTGCAGCACACCGAAGACCCTGCCAACCCCTGGTATACGCTGGAAGGTCTGTTCGCGGCCGAGTCGAGCAATCTGGCGGGCGATGGGAATGTGAACGCGTCCGACGAGTGGGCGATTGATACGTGGATGCAAGCGCCCTTCCATGCGGTGGGCATTCTCGATCCGAAATTGCGCGCGACCGGTTTTGGCAGCTATCGTGAAGCGGATGGCGGCATTCAGATGGGCGCGGCGCTCGATGTTATTCGCGGTTGGGGCGCGATTCCCCCATCGGTCGTCTATCCCATCAAGTGGCCGGGCGACGGGGCGACCGTCTCGCTGCGCCTGCATTGGGGTGAAGTCCCCAGCCCGCTGACCAGTTGCCCCGGTTACGCGGCGCCCAGCGGATTACCGATCATCCTGCAAATCGGTTCTGGCGAGCGGACCCCTAATGTCACCGCGCATTCCTTCACCCAGGGCGGCGCGCCGTTGGACCATTGCGTCTTTGATGAGACCAACTATACGTATCCGATTGGCGAATGGCAAGACCTGGCGCGCAGTCTCCTCGACGCGCGTGATGCGATTGTTTTGATCCCACGCGCGCCGCTCACATCCGGGGCGACCTACACTGCTTCGATCACGGTCAATGAGGAAACCCACACATGGTCTTTCACGGTGTCCGCGGCGGCTCAGGCCCAACCGATACCGGGATGGCAGGGTGTTTTTGACGGAAGCCAGTGAGCAACGCCCACCCGCCAACGGCCAGCAGGATCACGCTGCCGGTTAGCAGTCCCGTCACGCCGAACCGATCCACCGCGATCCCGCCCCACAACTGCCCCGCTGCGTTGCCGATCCAGAAGACCATCGTTGCGATGGATTGCAGCCGGGCCTGATAGACTGGATCGGCCAGCAGCCGGATGCGGCTCGTGTTGCTGACCGCCTGGTACACCGCCATGAACCCGAACAAAGCAAGCGGTGCGAGTGACACATAGCTTGCCGGGATGAGGGCAAAAACGGCCAACGCTCCAGCGCCGGCCAGCGCGAACAACCCATACTGCCGCACCGGGTCACGGGCGTCGGCGCGCATCCCGGCATAAGTCGCGCCGACGATCCCCCCCAGGCTGCTGCCTGCCGCCAGCAGCCCCAGACCGACAATGGAGCCGCCCTGTTTGTGCACGATCGCGGCGAGCAGGCCCGATGCAGGACTCAGGCAAGCGACGATGAGATAAGTCAGCAGAAGTGGATGGAAGATTCGGGGTTGATGGATCAGATAGCGGAGGCCGCCCAGAAGATCGCTCGCTATCTCCGACAGGGTAAAGCGGCGAGACGAGGCGCGAAACCCTTCGGGTCTCACGACAGCGTCGCGTTCGGTTTCGTCAGATCGGAGACCCGAAGGGTTTGCCCCCACCCTGAATTGCTCTCGGCTGATGCTCGGCATACCCCGCAAGCTCAAACCGGCAGCCAGGTAGCTGAGGGCGTTGAGGAAGAAGGCGATGGGCAAGCCCACCAGCGCGAGGAGGAGGCTGCCGAGCGCGTTCACCATCAGCCGCAGCGTGCTCTCGGTGATCGAATTCAGTCCGGCCGCCGGTCGGACCTCGTTCGCCGGCACCGACTCGGTCAGTATGACTTTGTAGGCAGGCCGCGTGAAGAGCCAGATCAGCCCGGCAGCCAGCGCCCAGAGGTAGATGTGCCAGGTGACGATGCGTCCGGTGACGACCAGCAGCACCACGATCGCCGCCAGCCCCGCGCCGACAAGCTGCGTCGTGACCAACAGCCGCCGCCGATCCAGCCGGTCGCCCACCGCGCCGCCGACCAGGATGAACAACTGCGGGATGGCCGCGATCATGCCGATGCCACCGACCGCCAGCGCCGAGCCGGTGACGGTCGCCACCAGCCACGCCTGCGCGATGTTCTGCAGGCAGTCGCCGGCGAAGGAGAGGCTCATGCTGAGCCAGAGCCGGCGGAACGCGCGGTGATGGAGCGGGGATAACAGCGAGAGGAATCGGGTACGCATCGAGGATCGCTCCTGTTCTTCGATGAGTCTGTCACATGGCTGCGGCCAACACAACCGCCTCATCGCCAAGGTCGAGGAAGAACGGCAGGGCTTGCGCGAGGTGTTCGCTGAAATCGTCAAACGGTTTCCGGAAGATTGGCTCCCATTGATTGAATGCTTCCGAAGTCCCCATGAGCCTGATGCAGGCAAAGCAACCTCCAACCATCCGGATCGCCGCGCTGACAGAATATCCCAGGCGCGCCTGGCGCGCATCGCCGCGCCAACCCGCGTCGCGCAGCCCCTCGACATACCCGGCGAAAACCGCCTGGTCAAGCTCGTTACACTGACTGGCGGAAAGCTCTACGAACGCAATCGTCATCGAAGTGGTGTCGGCGATCTCCTCGCCCAACCGACCGAAGCCCGTGATCGCCCAATCAATCGCCACGGTCTGGCGCGAGCCGGCAGTCGTTTCCCGCAGCATGAGGTTGCGGCGGAAGGCGTCGTGGTGGCAGAAGCAGACCGGCAGCCGGTCGAAAGCCTGGAGCAATGCCGCGCTGTCTGCGTGAAGATGGTATAGCCGTGAAAGGGTATCACCCCGCAAGACGCGCTGGCCCATAGGAGTCTGGGCCAGCGCGTCTACTTGCGCCAGCGATGACTGGAGGCCTGTCAGCCCCTGACGCACGCGCCCCCACGACAGCCACGGTTCGGCCTTCGGAAGTGGATAACCGCAGAGGTAGGCGCCGTTGAACTGTCCCAGGTGGCGCGCCGCCAGATGGTAGTGCGCCATCGTCCACGCGCCCACCGACTCCTGGATGTCCTCTAGCCAGAGCCAAACCCGGTCGCCCCCATCTTCCTGGACAGCGTAGCAGCGCGGCGCTCTGAGCGCGCCCGGCAGATCGGCAAGCAAGCCGGATTGGAACGCCAGCGCCTCGCGTTTCCAGTAGTTCCAGGATGTGGGATCACGAGCGTTGAAGGCATCCGACGCGTGCAGCCCTTTGCGAATCAGCGACCAGGGATGTACGCCGTCACGGTCTTGAGCGGCGCCGGATACGCGCCAGACGCCTTCGCCGATATCTACGGCTTTGCTGCCCTGCGCGCCTAGCGGGGTGACGCGCCAATCGAGGATCTCCAGATCGATCTTGTTGAGGGCCTGCGCAACCAGCGGCGCCGGCGTGGCGGGATACAGATCAGCCAGCATCGTCTTGCCTCCTTTGGCACGAGAGCAACCATAGATCGGTCGTCTCAGCGGCTCAGCAGATCATGCTCGATTTCCGTGATCAGAAAGGGGAGATTCGGTCGGGTGAAGCTCAGGCACTCGCATCCGAACTCCGCCAGAGAAGAATAGCTCGCCTTCGACGGTAGCGACGTCACTGGCCTGGCGAATCACGCTGAGCGTAGACATCAGGATGCTATCGTTGTTGTCCTGGAGCGCATAGATGAAGAGTTCATAGTCTGGCAAGGCGCGACCAGGCATCGTTACACCGTTCCAACGCCCGGCCTGGCTTTTTGTTTTGCAATACTCTACTTGCTATCAAGCTTTTCCGGTTGTGATTGCGCCTGCACGCTCGTAATTCACGACAATGACGCCACTCGGGGTGACTTTGCTTTCCGTCACCTTGAACGCCGCCGGGATCGTGCCATCGGCAAACAACCGCTTTCCACCCCCCAACGTGATCGGATATATCATCAGCCAGAACACATCAACCAAATCATGCTTGATAAGCGTCTGAATGAGATTACCACTTCCCCAAACGTGTAAATCCGGCCCTGGCTGTTGCTTGATTCTGGCGACTTTTTCCGCAATGTCTCCGTTCAAGAACACGGACGGCTGCCATTCGCCAAACGTCAGGGTATTCGAAGCGACGTACTTGGTCGCCGCGTTGACGCCCGGCCATGCATCCGCATGGTGCGGCCAGTACGGCGCCCAGATTTCATAGGTTTTGCGCCCTAACAACAGGTCGAACGGCAGGTTCATCTGCCTTCTCAGGGCCGTTCCAAGAATCGCGTCGGAATAGGGCGCGATCCACCCGCCATACGCGAAGCCGCCGCTGGTATCCTCCTCTGGCCCGCCTGGGGCCTGGATGACGCCATCAAGGGAGATATGTTCAAGCACAATAACTTTTCGCATGATTAAGTTCCTCCAACATCTGGCCCTGTCCAGACCAGCGCGACCCCACGCGCCAACCCGCACACGATGGCGAATGGTAGCCTACACCCATCATTGCCCGGCCGGATATCGTCTTGGCTAATGACTTCGAGGCGTTTCACACTCCGGCCGCCAAGGCTTTCTGGCAGAAGCACGAGATCACCGTCGAGAGCCTGTATGGGCTGCTCTGCGTCTTTGGCCGACGGCAGCGACGGGAAACTCCAGCACCCTTCTGAGTCGGCATTCCACGCCACAAGTCAGTCAAATCCCCAGATACGCCTGTCGCACCTCCGGGTTCTTCGCCACCTCGCGCGCCGGCCCCTCGGCCCACACCTTCCCTTCGTTCAGCACATAGGCGGTGTCGCTGACCGCCAGCGCCATGTGGACATTCTGCTCGACCAGCAGCATGGTGAGGCCCGCGGCCTTGAGTTGACGTAACGTGTCGAAGAGCTGGAGCACGAGCATCGGGGAAAGGCCGAGGGATAGCTCGTCGAACATCAGCGCCTCGGGCTGCGCCATTAGCCCGCGCGCCACGGCCAACATCTGCTGCTCGCCGCCGCTGAGGGTGCCGGCTTTCTGGGCCGCGCGTTCTTTGAGGCGGGGGAAAAGGGTAAAGGCCCGGTCGAGGTTCCTGGCCTTGTGCGGCCGCGCCCGTTTGGACACGGCGCCCATCTCCAGGTTCTCCAGTACGCTCATCTCGGTGAAGAGCTGCCGGCCTTCCGGCACGAGCGCCAGGCCGTCCGCGGCCTTTTCGTGGGGCGAGAGGCGGGTGACATCGCGCCCGCGGAACGCGACCTGCCCCTGCCACGGCCGCACCAGCCCCATGATCGTGCGCAGCAGTGTCGTCTTGCCGGCGCCGTTCGAGCCGACCAGGGTCGTCAGCTTGCCGGGCTCCAGCTTGAAGGTGACGCCCCAGAGGATCTGCACCTCGCCGTAGCCGGAGGTCACATCGCGAATTTCGAGTATAGCCATCACAAGAATCCTAACGAGCATCGCACGTCATTGCGAGGCCCGTCTTTTGGGCCGAAGCAATCTCCTTCGTCGGGTCGGGGATTGCTTCGGAGCACAAACCACCCCTCGCAATGACTGCTGCTGGCCTTCATGGTGAACCTACTCTCCCTTCATCTCCTGCGCCAGCTTCGGATCGCCCAGGTACGCCTCGATCACCTTCTGGTTGGCCGAGACTTCGGCCGGCAGCCCGGCGGCGATCTGCTCCCCGTAGTCGAGCACCTGCAGGGCGTCGCACAGGCTCATCACCGCCTGCATCACGTGCTCGACCATCAGGATCGTCACCCCCTCGTCTCGGATTTGCCGGATCGTGGCGACCATGTTGGTGATCTCGCTCGGATTGAGGCCGGCGAGCACCTCGTCGAGCAGGATCAGATAGGGGCGGGCGGCCAGGGCGCGGGCCAATTCGAGGCGTTTCTTCTGCGCCACGTTCAGGCTGCTGGCGAGCAGATCGGCGCGCTCGGCCAGGCCCACGCGTGACAGAACTTCATCGGTGATCCGGGCGGCCGAGGCCAGCGAGTGATGCTCGCGGCCATAGCACGCGCCGGCCATCACGTTTTCGCGCACGGTCAGCTCGTTGAGCGGCCGCACGATCTGGTGCGTGCGCGCCAGCCCGCGCTGCGCGATCTCGTAGGCCGGCCGACCGGTGATCTCCTGGCCCCGGAAGCTGACCTTGCCGGCAATCGGCTTGTAGACGCCGCTGATGACGTTGAACATCGTCGTCTTGCCCGCGCCGTTCGGCCCGATCAGCCCCATGATCTGGCCCTCTTGCACATCAAACGTGACGTGGCCCAGCACTTGCAGGCCGCCGAAGCGTAGCGTAACGTTCTCGATCTGGAGGATGGCCGCTGAACTCATTCCAACACCCTCCTGAGGATCGGGAAGCGCGCCCGCAGCCAGCCTACGATGCCCGCGGGGATGAAGAGCACGATCAACAGCAGCGCCAGCCCGGCAAACGCCAGGTGCAGGTTCTTGAAGAGCGGGCTGGTGAGCAGGTAGGTGCGCAACTGCTGGTAGGCGGCCGCGCCAAGCGCCGGGCCGAGCACTGTTCCCTGCCCACCGAGCATAATCATCACCAGCGTCTCGATGGACATCTGCAAGCGGAACGCGTCCCCCGGCTCCACGTTGCCGTTCTTGAAGAGGAACAGCGTGCCAATGATGCCGGGGAAGAAGGCGGAGATGATGAACGCCAGCGTCTTCGCCCGCGGCGCGTTCACCCCCATGATCATCGCCGCGCCCTCGTCCTCGCGGATCGCCATCAGCCCCAGGCCGAAGCGCGACCGTTTCACCGCGTAGGAGGCGACCAGGATGACCAGCGCCGCCAGCCACATCAGGATGAAGGTCGTCCAGAGCGCCTGGGTCGGGCCGCCGTATTCCTTGTAGACGGCAAAGTTGATGGACATGCCGGTCGGCCCGCCGAACGGCTGGAAGTTGTTGACGAATGCCCGCGCCGCCTCGTTGATCCCGATCGTCGCCAGGGCGAAATAGGCCCCGCGCAGGCGCAAGATTGCCAGGCCCAGCAAGCCGGCCAGAAGCGCCGCAACCAACCCGCCGACCAGCGCCGCGGGGTAGAGCGACCAGCGTTGCTGGCTGATGAGGTAGAAGCCAGTATAGCCGCCCAGCCCGAAAAAGACGATGTGGCCGAAACTGACATAACCGGTATAGCCCATCAGGATGTTCAGGCTGGAGGCCAGGCCGACGTACATCAGCAGGGTGAACATCGTCTCGCGCAGCGTATCGCGGCGCAGCAGCAGGGTGGCCGCGCCGAGCGCAAAGACGAGCGCCAGGTTGATCCAGATCGCAGGTTGGCGCCAGGCTTTCATCTTACTTCGCTCCCAGCAGCCCGGTGGGGCGGAAGAGCAGCACCAGCACGAACAGCCCGAACTCCAGCACCGGCACCCAACTCACCGGCATGAACGCGGGGATGACCCCTTCCAGCAGGCCGAGCACCAGCCCGCCCACAAGCGCGCCGACCGGGTTGCCCAGCCCGCCCAACACGCAGATCACGAACGCCTTCGACTGGTAGAGGTCGCCGGTCAGAATGGTGAACGGGAAGAAGGTGGAGATCAGCGCGCCCGACACGGCCGCCATCAGCGTGCCCAATCCGAAGCTGAACGCCAGCACCGCGGTCGTGGGGATGCCCATCAGCTCGGCGGCCGCCCGGTTGTTGGCGACCGCCCGGATCTCCTTGCCGCGCTGCGTGCGGTAGAGGAAAAGCTGGAGCGCGGCCGCGATGAGGATGGCGGCCGCAGCGGCCATCAGCCGCGTCCCTTGCACCGTCAGCGGCCCCGCGCTGAGCGAGCCGAGCGAGTAGTTGATTGTGTGCGGGGAAGTCGTCAGGATCGCCGTGGCGACCCCGATGATGATCATATTGACGCTGAAAGTGGCAAGCAGGCTGGAGAGATACGGCGCGCTGATGACCCGCCGGACAGCGATGTGATACATCACGTAACCAAGGATGAAGCCAAGCGCCGCCACCGCCAGCACGCCCAGGTAGGGGTTGACGCCGAGCGCGGTGAAGAGGAAATAGGTAGCGAACATCCCCAGCGCAGTGATCGCGCCGTGGCTCAGGTTGATGACATGCATCACGCCCCAGATCAGGCTCAGCCCCAGGGCGACGACACCGTAGACAAAGCCCAGAAGCAGGCCGTCAACGATGGAGGGCAACAGGTTGCCGGGCATGAGCGTCCTTTCCAATGCTCACCACAAAGACACGAAGACGCAAAGGGCACAAAGAACAGAAACTCTTTGTGTTTCTTCGTGTCTTGGCGCCTTTGTGGTGAAGATCGTTTACCGCAGCGGATACTTCGCGTCCGCCGATTTGCCTTCGGCCGGCCAAACGACCTGCTTCGCCACTTTGCCGTCGGCGCCCTTCAGCCATTGGATGTAGACCATGTCGTGACCGACTTGGAGGCCGTGAGCCTTGGCCGTGTCGAACTTCGTGGGGCCGAAGAAGCTCATGACATTCGTGGCATCGAGCGCGGCCTTGACCTTCTGGGTGTCCACCGCGCCGGCCTTCTCGACCGCCTGCTGCAGGATCAGACACGCCGCATAGCCGCCCGCGCTGTGGTAGGACGGCTCTTCGCCCTTGTATTTCGCCTTGTACGTGGCGACAAATTCGTCCCCCTTCGGGCCGACCCACGCCATGCCGGCCGCCTTGGCCGCCTCGGCCGTGTACTTGGCCTGCGGCTCCCATTGGCTGGGGCCGATCACCCCTTCGGCGCCGGGGCCGATCTCGGCGAATTTCGGCTCGGGCGGCGCGACGAGCAGCGCGATGTACTTCGCCTTGGCGCCTTTCTCGAAGAGCTGCTTGGCGAAGGTGCTGCCGTCGGCGAAGTGGCCGCCGCCCATGATCGCGTCGGCGTCGGCCGGGATCTTGTTGATGAAGGGCGCGAAGTCGGTCGTGCCGGTGTCGTAGCCTTCGTAGGCGACGATGTTGAAGCCTTTGCTGGCGCCATACGCTTTGGCGGCATCGCTCACATCGGTCGAGAACTTGTCATTCTCATGGATGAGCGCGACCTTCCTGGCATCGGGGGCCAGCTTCGCCAGGAGGTCAAAGGCGCCGGTCAGATAGCGGGAGGCGGGGGTGTACATCTGGAAGACCAGGTTGTAGCCCTTGGTGTGGGTGCTGTCGGAGGCCGCGCCCGCGGTGATCATGATCTTGCCGTTTTGCTCGGCGATCACGGCCGCGGCGTCGGCCAGGCCGGAGGAATACGCGCTGATGAGGAAGTCGGCCTTGTCGTCATTGATGAGCTTGGTGTAAAGCTCTTGGACGCGTTCCTTCTTGCTTTCGTCGTCGTAAAATTTGGCCTGAAGCTTTGCCATGCTGCCGTCGGCCAGCTTGACGCCACCAGCGGCGTTGACCTGCTCGATGCACAGGTTCAGGCCGTTGATCTGGCGCGTGCCTTCGACGTTCAGGCTGCCGGTCTGCGAGGCGGTGAAGCCGATGGTGATGGTCTTGGCGGCGGCGGGGGCAGCCGCTTTGGGAGCTTCGGTCGCCTTGGGCGCCTCAGGCGCTTTGGCGGCTGGCGCTTGCGTGGGTTGCGGCGCGGGTTCGGGTTGCGCGCACGCGGAAAGCAGAAGGGTCGCGATGACGAGGATCGAGATGCAGAACCAAACCGTGCGTTTCATGGGATATCCTCCGAGAACAGGTCAGGTTGATCCGACGATAGGAACTTGGAGCGAGCACGAAGGATACAACCTTTTCTCAAGCGTGTCAAGTCCTGGTTTTGTGCGACTGTCAGCACGATTCCTTGACACGTCTGCGGATTCTGTTACAATAGCGTCTGTTACACTGGACTCACAACAGGCAATGGGAGACAAACACCATGATCAACAAGACAGTCGAAGCCGCGATCAACGAGCAGATCAAGCAGGAGCTTTATTCGGCGTATCTGTACCTGTCCATGTCGGCGTGGGCTGAGGCCAACAACCTGGCCGGCGCGGCCCACTGGCTTCGGGCGCAATTCGGCGAGGAGCAGGGGCACGCGATGAAGTTCTATAAGTATATCGTCGAGCAGGGCGGCCGGGTCGTTTTGGGGGGCATCGCTCAGCCGCCGGGCGAGTGGACCTCGCTCCTGGATCTCTTCCAGCAAGTCCTGGATCACGAGAAGAAGGTCACTGTGCTGGTCACGAAGCTCTACGAGGTCGCGCTGGCCGAGAAGGATTACGCGACTCAATTCCTCCTCCAGTGGTTCATCAACGAGCAGGTCGAGGAAGAGAAGAACGTCACCGGGGTGATCGAGGCGATCAAGCTGGTCGGCAATTCGGGTACCGCGCTCTACATGGTAGATCGGCAACTGGCCACGCGCGCCTAGTTCCTGACCGGCGGCTGACAAAGCGATCGGGCGGGGCCAGCACATACTGGCCCCGCTTTTTTTCCGTTTCGGCCTGGCCGGGCGCCGCCGGCCCCGGATCGGAATCGCTGGCGAACTTGCCTGATCCGTGCAAGTGTGTGGTATAATAGTTCTTACGCGGTGATTTGTCGCCTGGTGTGCGGCGCTCTCGCCCGGAGATTCCGGGATGTCAGTTCGTGCAATGGAGCAGCCCATGTCAACACCCCCCGTCTTTGGTGCGCCGATCCCTCTGCATGTTTGCGCGCCCACCATCCCGCTAACCTCGCTGGCGCAAGCTCAAAGCGCGCCGATTTGCTCTCTGACGGTATATCCCAACAGTTTATGGCCCAATCTCTCTATTCTCTAAAGGAGGCGAACCCATGAAGAAGCTGTTTGTTGTCCTCAGCGTGCTCGTCGTGTTGAGCATGCTCCTCTCGGCGTGCGCGCCGCAGCCGGCGCCCGCGCCAGCGCAACCGGCCGCGCCGGCCGCGAAAGCCCCGGAGCCGACCAAGGCGCCGGAACCGACCAAGGCGGCTGAGCCGACCAAGGCCCCTGCGCCGACCGCCACGCCGGCGCCCCGGCCCACTCCGCCCCCCGGCCGCGTCGTGGTCGAATTCTGGTTCGGCCTGGGCAAGCCCTTGGGCGACGTGCTCGAAGCCGTGGTGATGGACTTCAACAAGTCGCAAGACAAGTACTATGTGGACCCGATCTACAAGGGCGCGTATCCCGACACCATGAACGCGGCGATCGCGGCGTTTCGCGCCGGCAAGGCCCCGCACATCGTCCAGATGTTCGAGGTGGGTACCGCGACGATGATGGCGGCCAAAGGCGCGATCAAGCCGGTGTATCAACTGGCGAAAGAGACCGGCTGGAACCTCGACCCCAGCATCTACATCCCGGCCGTGCGCGGCTATTACAGCGAAGGCGAGAACATGATCTCGATGCCGCTGAATAGCTCGACCCCGATGCTCTACTTCAACATTGATGCCTTTAAGAAGGCCGGCCTGGATCCCGCCAGGCCGCCCAAAACCTGGACCGAGGTGCGCGCGGCTGCCAAGAAGCTGGTGGACAGCGGCGCGACCAAGTGCGGCATGACCTTCGAGTGGCCCACCTGGACGCAACTGGAGAACTTCTCCGCGCTGCATAACGTCCCGCTGGCGACCAAGTCGAATGGCATGACGGGGATGGACGCCGAGCTGAAGTTCAATGGCGACCTGCAGGTGCGCCACCTGCAAACCTTGATGGACATGGCGAAGGAAGGCTCGTTCAAGTACGGCGGCCGCGACGGCGCGGCGACCGTGCTCTTCCCCTCCGGCGAGTGTGGCATCATCATGGCCTCCTCGGCCGCCCGCGCCCGCATCAAGAACGAGTCCAAGTTCGAGTGGGGCGTGACCTTCCTGCCGTACTACGACGACGTGCAAGGCGCGCCGATCAACTCGATCATCGGCGGCGCCAGCCTGTGGGTGCTGAACTCACCGGGCCGCACCGCCGACGAGTACAAGGCCGTGGCCGAGTTCTTCAAGTATATCAGCCAGCCCGCGGTGGATGCCCGCTGGCATCAGGAGACCGGCTACCTGCCGATCACGCACGGCGGCTTCGAGAAGACGAAGGCCGATGGGTTTTACGCCAAGAATCCGGGCGCCGACCTGCCCTACCAGCAGTTGACCCGCTCGAAGCCGACCGAGAACTCGCTGGGCCTGCGGCTGGGCAACATGCCAGAAATCCGCACCATCGTTTACGAGGAGTGGGAGAAGGCCTTCCAGGGCCAGCAGACCGCCAAGCAGGCGATGGACAACGCGGTCAAGCGCGGCAATGAGGTCTTGCGCAATTTCGAGAAGACGTACAAGTAAGCGGGAAGTGACCGGCACTTCAAAAGCGCCGGTCACTTGGAGGTCACAATGCAACGCCGAGTCGTCTTCCCAAATCGTCTTCTGCCCTACCTGTTGCTCCTGCCGCAGCTTGCCATTACCACGGTGTTCTTTTTTTGGCCCGCCAGCCAGGCCATCTATCAGTCCTTGCTGCGCCAGGATCCCTTCGGGTTGCGCACGCAGTTTGTCTTCCTCCAGAATTTTCAGAGTGTGCTCAGCGACCCGCTGTACATCGAAGCATTTCAGGTCACTGCGGTTTTTTCCATCTCCGTCACCCTTTTCGTCATGATGCTGGCGCTGCTGTTTGCGGTGATGGCCGACCGGCAAATCCGCGGCGCGCCGGCCTACAAGACCCTTTTGCTGTGGCCCTACGCGCTGGCGCCCGCCGTGGCCGCGGTGCTGTGGGTCTTTATTTTCCACCCCTCGATCGGCATCCTGGGCAAGGCGCTCAACGGCCTGGGCCTCAAATGGGATTATCAGCTCAACGGCGTGCAGGCGCTGGTGCTGATCGTCGTGGCCTCAGCCTGGAAGCAGATCGCCCACAATTTCCTGTTCTTCCTGGCCGGGCTGCAATCGGTCCCGCCGGCGATCGTCGAGGCGGCGCTGATTGACGGCGCCGGCGCGTGGAAGTTGTTCCGTAAGATCCTCTTCCCGCTGATCTCGCCGACGACCTTCTATCTCCTGACCATCAACCTGGTGTTTTCATTCTTCGACACCTTCGGGGTGATCCACGCGCTGACGCACGGCGGGCCGGGCCGCGCCACCACCACGCTGATGTACAAGGTGTACATGGACGGCTACGTCAATCTGAACCTGGGCGAATCGGCCGCGCAATCGGTCGTCTTGATGCTGATCGTGAGCGCCCTCGTCTGGATCCAGTTCCGCTCCACGGAAGGCAAGGTGCATTACTCATGATCGCCAAACAAACCCGCAATCTCCCGGTGCATGTCATCCTGGTCATCGCTGTGCTGATCTTCGCCTTCCCGGTCTACCTGGCGCTCATCGGCTCGACCTGGGACGCCGGCCGCATCGGCCGCGGGCAGATGCCGCTGACCCCCGGCCCCGACTTGATCCAGAATTACACCAACGCGTTGACCAGCGCGCGGGGCGGCCGCATCATCGGCAACCCGGTCCAAAACCTGCTCTGGAACAGCGCCAGGATGGCGCTCGCCATCGCCATCGGGAAGATCGTCATCTCGGTGCTCTCGGCCTATGCGGTCGCCTTCTTCCGCTTCCCGCTGCGCTCCTTCTTCTTCGGGATGATCTTCCTCACGCTGATGCTCCCGATCGAGGTGCGCATCGCGCCCACCTACAAGGTGATGAGCGATCTGGGGCTGATCAACTCCTTCGCCGGGCTGACCGTCCCGCTGATGGCCTCGGCCACCGGCACGTTGCTGTTCCGCCAGTTCTTCCTGACGATCCCGGATGAATACGTCGAGGCGGCGAAGGTGGACGGCGCGGGGCCGCTGCGCTTTTTCTGGAGCATCGCCCTGCCCCTCTCGCGCACCAACATCGCCGCCCTCTTCGTCATCCTGTTCATCTACGGCTGGAATCAATACCTGTGGCCCCTGCTCGTCACCACCGGCCGCGACCTGGAGACCATCGTGATCGGCATCGTCAAAATGATGGGCAGCGGCGAGGCGCAGACCGACTGGAACCTCATCATGGCGAGCACGGTGCTGGCGTTGATCCCGCCGGTGTTGGTGGTCATCTTGATGCAGCAATGGTTCGTCCGCGGGCTGGTGCAGACGGAGAAGTAGGATTGGAGCCAAACATGCAAACGAACCTGTCTGACCTCTGGCCCCTCGCCTGGGAGACCCTCCAGGCGCTGACCGCACACTATGGGCCTTCGATTGACCACGCCGCCGAGCGGGTGGGCATCCCTTACGGCGAGTGGTACGGCTGGCTGATGGCCGCCCGCATCTTCGAGCCTGACCCGATTTCCGCCGCGCGCTTGAGCGTGCGCGCCGCGTACACCAACCCCGCGTTGCACCAGGCGCGGCTCGAGCAGGGGGCGCAGCTCGGCCTGCTGACCCCGACCGGGCCGGGGGAATTTCACCTGACCAACGCCGGGCACGCTGCGGTGCAGCAGTTGATCGGCGCGGCCTATGCGTCGATGGCGCCGCTGCAGCCGCTGCCGTTCGCCGATCTGGATCGGCTGCTGTCATTACTGCGCCGGCTGGTGGAGGCCAGCCTGGCCGTGGCCGAGCCGCCCGGCAAGTGGTGTCTGCGCGTCGCCCGGCACTATGACCCCTACGGCAAAGCCGGCCCCGTGCCGCAGCTCGACCAATATCTGAGCGACCTGGCCGCCTACCGCGACGACGCGCACCTGGCCGCCTGGCGGCCGCTCGGCGTCACCGGGCAGGCGTGGGAGGCGCTGACGCATCTCTGGATGGGCGACCTGGTCACACTCGATGACCTGTGCGACCGGCATTGCGGCCGCCGCGGCTATACGGCCGAGTCGTACGCGGCTGTGCTGGACGACCTGGTCGCCCGCGGCTGGGTCGGCCGGGCGGGGGACGCCTACCGGCTGACCGATGCGGGCCGGGCCATCCGCAACGACGCCGAGGCGCTGACCGACCGCACCTTCTTCGCGCCCTGGGCCTGCCTGGATGAGAATGAACTGGCCGAGTTGCGCCGGCTGCTGACGGCGTGCCGGGATGGATTGACGGCGTGAGCGGGATATGACAGCGAATCCACGGGATTGATCGAATCGGTTCGCCGTGGCGATGGTGATTCGGTCAATCCGGATGATTCGCTGTTATATTCAGCATTCAGCCTGGCAGAGATGAATTCCCCAACCTTGGGCGAAGCGTCCCCTAATTTGGGGAAGGCGTGCCCTAAATAGGGGAATCGTTCCCTATCATAGGGCGAAGCATTCCCTAATCAGGGGGAGGTATGCCCTAAATAGGGGAATCGTTCCCCAACATAGGGTGAAGCGTCCCCTAATCAGGGGAAGACGTGCCCAAAATAGGGGAAGTGTTCCCCCACATTGGGCGAAGCGTCCCCTGATTGGGGGCAGGCGTACCCTAAATAGGGGAAGCATTCCCCAACATCGGGCGGAGTATCCCCTCAGCTCGCAGGCGGTCTGCGACCGCCGTCGGCTGGCTGTGGGGCAACAGCGAGGTTGTTGATGAAACGCTGGTTCTTCCTCATCCCGTTGATCATTCTGCTTGCGGTGCTGGCGCTGACGGTCCGTGCCTGGCTGGTCCTGCTCCTGGCCTTCGTCGGCGCGAATAGCGAGCTGATCCAGGGCGTGCAGGCCGGCCTCCAGATCGTGCTGTGGCTGGCCGCGGCGATGGTGGCTGTTGTCGGTTACGCGCGCGGCCGGCGGCCGGCCCCGGCCGCGCCGGTGGTGCAGCAGATTGATACGGCCGGAGGAACCCATGTAAGCCGCGATGCCAGTCCAGGCCGTGATTTCATCGGCCGCGATCAGTTCGTACAGTTCGTCTTCAACATCTACCGGGGCGCGGCCGGCCAGGGCAAGCTGGCCGACGCGGACGTGCGGCGTATCCTCGATGAGTATTTGCGCTGGGTGCGTGACGCCTACGATGATGCGCGGCTCTTTGGGCTGGAAAGCGCGCCGACCGCCCGGCCCGTCCAGCGGCCGAGCCTGACGGATGTCTTCATCCCGCTGACCTTGCGGCGCTTCAACCCGCCCGACCGCCGCGAGCGGGAGGCGGCGTTGCGCGACAAGACCGGGCTGGACGTCTATCTTGCCTGGCGCGAGCTGTACCGCGCCGAGGGCCGCGGCGGCGAGACCGTGGCGTTGGCCGACCTGCTGACCCTTTCCGACCGCATCGCCATCGTGGGGGGCGCGGGCAGCGGCAAGAGCACCGTGCTGGCCTACCTGGCGGCTACGCTGGCGCAGGCTGCCCGCGGCGGCGCGCCGCTGCCGTACCGTCTGCCGACCGGCGCGCCCCTCGTCCCGCTGATCATCCCGCTGCGCTATTACCGCGACTACCTGGAGAAGTGCTGCGATGAACCGGCACAGCAGATCGCAGATCCCCGCCGGGGCACCCTGGCCGGCTTCATTCCCTGGTATCTGCGGCGGCGCAACCCGGCCCTGGGGCTGTCGGAGGATTTCTTCGACCGGCTGCTGATGGGCGGCGGCTGTCTCTTGATGCTGGATGGGCTGGACGAAGTCGTCAACCGCAGCCAGCGCGGACAGGTGTGCCAGGAGATTGAAAGCCTGGTGCGTTCCGTCTACCCCGGCAACCGGGTCATCGTGACTGCGCGCGAAGCGGGCTACAGCGATGAGGCAGTGTTCAGCGACCGGTTCACGCGGCTCGATGTGCAAGACCTGGATGAACCCCAGATCACGCTGCTGGTGGAGAAGTGGTGTCGGCGGCTCTATCCGGCCAACGTCGCCGCAAACCGGGACGCGCTGGTGGATGCGATCCGCTACATCAATGCCCTGCGCCGCGAGCGCGACCTGCCGCCGTTGATCAACACGCCGCTGATGACGACGATGGTGGTCAGCGTGCAGTACGGCGAGACCGAGCTGCCGCGCGAGCGCGCCCGGCTTTATGACGCCTGCGTCAAGGTGATCTTGCAAGCCCAGTATGTGCCGGATGACACCCCCGGCGACCCGGCGCGCGAGCGGCTGGTGAACTGGGGCGGCCCCTGGGAGGAGCAGCGCAAGTGGCTCAGCCGGCTGGCGCTTGCCATGCACGAAGGCGGCCGGGGCGCGGCCGCGGTGCGCGAGGAGCGCGTGCGCGAGATCCTGGCCGGCGTGTTGACGCCCGACACATTGGACACGTTCCTGCGCGCCGTGCGCGACCGCGGCGGCCTCTTCGATGAGCGCGGGGAGTTCTTCCAGTTCCTGCACCTGACGTTCCAGGAATTCCTGGCGGCGCGCAGCCTGGCCAAGCAGCGCGAGTCTGGCTGGCGCACATTGGCCGGCCACGTGGCCGATAGCTGGTGGCGTGAGGTGATCTTGCTCGTCTACGGCTATCTGCAGGCCGACGAAGGGCCGGCCGACGACTTCCTGGACTGGCTGGCGCACCTGGACGGCGATGACCGGACCCGGTTGGCGGGCGCCGAACTGGCCGGCGCAGCCGTGCTGGAGTTGGAGCGGCCCGACCCGGCCCTGCGCCGGCGCCAGGCGGACCGGCTGGTCGAGCTGCTGGAAGAGGACGCGCTGGATGCGCCGGCCGTGTTGCGCGCCGCGGCGGGCGATGTGCTGGGGCGGCTGGGTGATCCCCGGTTTGACCCCGACTGCTATTTTCTCCCTGGCCGTTATCGCGGCCAGCCCGAAGCGGCGCACGGGTTTGTCGAAATCCCGGCCGGGCCGTTCGTGATGGGCAGCCGGCAAGGCGAACCGGACGCTTACGATAACGAGTACGGCAATCCGGCCCAACTGACGATCCCTTACCGCTACTGGATCGCCCGCTATCCGGTGACCGTGGCGCAATACGCGGTCTTTCTGGCGGATCACGGCGGCGATGAGGATGCGCCCTGGTGGACGGCGATGGGCCGGGCCTGGCGCCGCGGCGACTGGGATAGTCAGGTGACTGAAGATTGGCTGAAGAACTGGCTTAAGGAGCGACCGGCGGATCAGCGCGGCCAACCACGATGGTGGGATGAACAGATCGCCTATTCGACCCGTCCGGTGATGGGCGTCTCGTGGTTCGAGGCGGTCGCCTACTCACGCTGGCTGGATGCCCGGCTGCGCAGTTACGTGCCAGGCACTTCGCAAGTGCCTGGCACGTGGACGCCGCCCCCCGGCTATCGCGTGCGTCTGCCTACCGAAGCGGAGTGGGAGAAAGCGGCGCGTGGAGGCGACGACCGGCGCTTCCCCTGGGGCGATGCCCCCTGGGATGAGAATCGGGCCAACATTGACGCCGGGCAGGTCGGTCATGCCAGCGCGGTCGGCAGCTTCGGGGCCGGCGCCGCGCCCCGCGGCATCCAGGATTTGAGCGGCAATGTGTGGGAGTGGACCGGTAGTCTGTATCGGCCGTATCCGTATGACGGGGAGGATGGGCGGAACGATCCGGCGGCCGCGGGGTCGCGCGTGGTGCGTGGCGGTTCCTGGTGCTCTACTCAGAGGGCCGCCCGCTGCGCCGTCCGTCTCAGGTATGGCCCCGACGGCTTCGGCTCGCGCATCGGTTTTCGGGTGGTTGCGTCCCTATGACTTCTGGTTTCTGGTCTTCTGGCTTCTGCGTACTCCTGGGATGCTGCGTTCTGAGGATGGGGTCTGGGGAAGGGGCTACGCCCCTTCCCCAGCGGGGTTTGGGGCGGCGGGGTGATTTGGATCGCGAAGGCGCGAAGCGACGCGAAGGACACGAAGCACGAAGATCGCGAAGGGGAGTCGCCGCGACGAGTGGCTTCGCGCCTTCGTGTCCTTCGTGCTTCGCGATCTTCGTAGCCTTCGTGGCTTCGTGTTCCAAATACTTATGAAACGTTTCGATCATCTCTACGCTGAACTGGCGAGCTTCGAAAACCTGTGGCTGGCCGAGCGGAAAGCCGGCCGGGGCAAGCGCGGGCAGTCGGCCGTGGCCGCGTTCGAGTTCGATCTGGAAGACAACTTGTGGCGGCTGCACGAGGAACTGGTCAGCCAAACCTATCAGCCCGGCCCGTACACCTCGTTCACCATCCGCGACCCGAAACATCGGCTGATCTCGGCTGCGCCCTATCGCGACCGGGTGGTGCACCACGCGCTCTGCAACATCATCGAGCCGCTCTTCGAGCGGACCTTTATCGGCGATTCCTATGCCAATCGGCTCGGCAAGGGCACGCACGCCGCGCTCGACCGGGCGCAGGGGTTCGGCCGGCGCTATCGTTACGTGCTGCAATGCGATATCGAGCAGTTTTTTTCCGAGCGTGGATCTGGCGCGCCTGCGCGAGATCCTGGCGCGCAAGATCGCCGATCCCCAGGTGATGTGGCTGGCGGATCAGATCCTGGAGGGCGGCGCGGGGGTATTGGCAAATGAGTACACTATGATATACTTCCCTGGCGACGATCTCTTTGCGGTCAACCGGCCGCGCGGCTTGCCCACACCTGCACTTGCGGCTGCGCCGCAGCGCAGGTGCAAGTGTCGGCAATCTGACCAGCCAGTTCTGGGCGAATGTCTATCTCAACGAGCTGGATCAGTTCGTCAAGCGCCAATTGCGCTGTCCCGCCTATCTGCGCTATGTGGACGATTTCCTGCTCTTCGCGGATGACAAGCGCCAGTTGTGGGCCTGGAAAGATGCGATTCGCGCACGGCTGGCCGCGCTCCGGCTGACGATCCACGAACGGGAGAGCACCGTCTATCCGGTGACGACCGGCATCCCGTTCCTGGGGTTCCGCGTCTATCCCGATCATCGCCTGCTGAAGCGGCGCAACGGCGTGGCGTTCGCCCGCCGGCTGCGCGGTTGGCGGCGGCTGGTGGTCCGTCGCAAGCTGACCCTGGCCGATCTGACGCCCCGTGTGCGGGGTTGGATCGCACACGCCAGCCACGGGGATACGTGGGGGTTGCGGCGGGCGTTGTTGGCGCGCGAGACCTTTGAGGTTTCGCAAACCTCAAAGGTCTGAGCGCATGAAACAATCGCCGATCTTCACCCGCACTTACGACCTGCTCCGCTGGCTGATCCCGATGACGGTCAAGTTCCCGCGCGGCCAGCGGTTCGTGTTGGCGGCCGGCGTCCAGCGGACCGCCTTACGTTTCCAGGAGCAGTTGATCGAGGCGGCCTATGAGGTCGAGCCGCTGCCAAAGCTCAAGCAGGCCGATGTGACGCTGACCAAGCTGCGCTTCTATACTGCCCACGGGCACAAACTGCGTTTGCCGTTGAGTGGAGCATCCTGAGCGAAGTCCGGCGTTGTGTGCCGGACGCAGTCGAAGGATGCGGCCATGGGAAAGACCGACGGCGCGATGCAAGCCCGCATCCTTCGACTGCGCAGCAAAAACCGCTGCTCCGCTCAGGATGCTCGCGTTGTGGTTGGAGCCAGAAAGCGCAACTCGTGGCCGCTCGCAGTATATCTGCGCCTGTGCCACGATCTGGAGCTGCTGAGCCTGGGTCAATACGCGCACGTCAGCAAGATGGTGGGCGAGGTGGGCCGGCTGCTGGGCGGCTGGCAGAAGAAACTCACGGAGACCCCGCAGCCGTGAGGCTGCGTTCTCGGGGCCGGGCCGCAACCGCGCGTGGTGCGTGGCGGTTCCTGGAACAATAATCGGGGGGCCGCCCGCTGCGCCGTCCGTAACAGGAACGAACCTGATAACTTCAACGACAATATCGGTTTTCGGGTGGTTGCGTCCATAACCCCTTCTCAGTGGCCGGCAAAGCCTGTCTTCACGAAGGCAGGACGGCGCCCGAAGAGAAGAAGATAGCCCGGTCCGGCCCCGGTCGCGTCCGCCCGCCGCCAGACCTTTGAGGTTTCCGAAACCTCAAAGGTCTCCGTGGCCCAGGCGGCCGGCCAAATATCGAAACGCCCCCGCGCCCTGTCGGTCCGTCCGCGCGGCGCGGGGGCAAAAGCTGCTTTAGCTGTTTGCAGGCGGTCTGCGACCGCCGTCGGCGGCGGAGGCAGTTCTAATGTGCAACGGCGCCGGTCGCAGATAGCACGCCCCGCTGTTTTGGGCGCCGGCTTGGAGCGGACAGGATGTCTGATTCAGTGCATACCGGCGGTGGTGCATACGTTGGTTCGGGGGTGCAGACCGACGGCGGCACGTTCATCGGCCGCGACCAGATCATCGTCATCAGCGGCTACACCGGCGAACAGTTGGAGCTTGTGCTGGCGCATCTGCGCGAGATCCTGGCCGGCGGCCAGGCCGACCTCTGCGCCGATATCGGCCAGCAGCGATTGACCGTCACCGCGCCGGACGCGCCGCGCATCGTGCTTTCCGAGCAGGCCGCGCGCGATCTGCTGCCGGCGGCGGCCCGCCAGGCCAACGAGCGCGCCTACCTGACTGCGCTGTTGGTCAACCCGCGTTACGGCCGTTGGGCCAGGCAGTTTGTGCCGTTGGCCGGCATCCTCACTACAACCGAGCTGCCGCCCGGCTTCACGGATGTCCCATCCGAATTTACCGAGCTGGCCGTTAGCGGCCAGGGTGCCGGTCGCCAGGTGCGTCGCATCCCCTTGACGGACATCACTGAGGCGTTGGCTCGCCACGACGCGCTGGCGTTGTTGGGCGAGCCGGGCGCCGGCAAGACCACGACCCTGTACAAGCTGGCGCTCGACGCGGCCCGGCGGCGCCTGACCAGCGGCCAGGATCAGGCGCCGCTCTTGCTGTCATTGGCCGACTACCGGGGCTACCCATCACCCCAGGCCTTCCTCCAGGCGACCTGGACGCACTCCTTGGGCCGCGATGACCTGACCGAGCGGTTGCGCCGGGGCGAGCTGTTGTTGCTGTGCGACGCGCTGAACGAAATGCCGTTTGCCGATGACCGCGACTACCGCGAGAAAGTGGCCGCGTGGCGGCGCTTCGCCGGTGAGTGGCCCGGCAATCGGCTGGTCTTCACCTGCCGCAGCCGGGACTACAGCGAGCCGCTGGGCCTGCCCCAGGTCGAGATCGAGCGGCTGGACGACCGCCGCGTGCAGGAGTTCCTGGCGAAATACCTGGCGTCGCAGCCGGGTTTGGCCGAGACCGCCTGGACGCGTTTGGCTGGCAGTCCGCTCCTGGCGTTGGTGCGCAATCCCTACTATCTGTCCATGCTCTGTCTCATCCTGGCGGGCAAGGGCGCCTGGCCGGCCAACCGCGGCCAACTATTTGACGAATTCGCCGGCTACCTCCTGCGCCGGGAAGCGGATCGCGGGCATCCGGATTGGCCCGGCCTGGAACCGCTGCGAACCGCGCTCGCCGGGTTGGCGGAGGCGATCCAACCCTTGGGGCAAGGCACCCGACTCCCCCGGCCCGAACTGCTGAAGCGGATCCCGTCGCAAGTGGATGGCAAAGATGGGCCGGCCTCGACGCCGCCGCAGACGATCCTGCGCCTGGGGCTGGCGGCCACTCTGCTGGATACAGAGCTGGCGCCGGGCGAGACCGAGATGGTGCGGTTCTATCACCATCAGCTCCAGGAGTACTTCGCAGCGCGTGCCTTGCTCCGGCGTTTCGTGGTCGGCGAGGACTTGTCCGGCCGGTGGCGGGCGCCGCGCCTGGCGCGTGAGATGCCGGCGACCGGCGCGCTCGGCGACTACGAGCCGCTGCCGCCCCCGCCGGCCGCCGGCTGGGAGGAGGCGACGATCCTGGCCGTCGGCCTGGCCGCCGACCCGGCCGCGCTGGTGGAGGCGGTGCGCCGTGTTAATCCCGTGCTGGCCGCGCGCTGCCTGGCCGAATCGGGTGTCGCGCCGTCTCCTGCGCTGCTCAAGACCGTACAAGAAGACCTCTTGGTCGAAATGGGAAACCGCCAGGCGCACCTGCGGGCGCGGCTGGCGGCCGGCGACGCGTTGGCCGCGCTGGGTGATCTGCGCTTCCGGGAGATCCAGGTGGACGGCCGCCGGGTGCTGCTCCCGCCGCTGATCCGCATCCCGGCCGGCCCGGTGATGTTGGGGTCGCGGCGCTGGCAGGTCTGGTGGCTGACGCGGCGCGGGTTCCCGGCCGAAGAAGAGCTGCCCCGCCACCCGGTTCAGGTGGCGGCGTTTGCCATCGGGCAATACCCGGTGACGAATGCCGAGTACGCCTGCTTCATGGCGGCGGGCGGCTACCAACAGGAAGGATATTGGCGCACCGCCGCGGCCCGCGCCTGGCTGCGTGGCGAGATCACCGACAGCGGCGTGGTGGGTGATCTGATGAATGTATGGCGCGCCTTGCGGACCGATCCCAAGTTGTTGAAACGCCTCAGTTGGAGTCCGCGAGACAAGGCAGCCTGGGAGCAAGTGCTCCAGATGGAAGAGGCTGAGGCGCGGGCGGTCTTTGCCAGGCAGTATGCCGATCGGCCGCGCGACCGTCCCGCTTTCTGGGCCGATGAACGTTACAACGGGCCAGCGCAGCCAGTGGTCGGGGTCAACTGGTACGAGGCGGCCGCCTATTGCGCCTGGCTGACCGGGCAGATGGGCCGCGTGCCCCACGTGCCAGGCACTTCGCAAGTGCCTGGCACGTCCGCGCGTCTGCCCACCGAGGCCGAGTGGGAGCGCGCCGCCCGCATGGGCCGGGGTTGGGTCTATCCGTGGGGCAACCGTTGGGATGCGGGCCGGGCCAACACCTGGGAAGGGCATGTCTTGCGGCCGAACCCGGTCGGCGTCTATCCCGACGGCGCGACGCCGGAGAGGATTCACGATTTGAGCGGCAATGTGTGGGAGTGGACCGCCAGCCTCTATCAGCCCTATCCATACCGGGCGGATGATGGGCGGAACGACCCGGAAGCCGATGGCCCGCGCGTGGTGCGTGGCGGTTCCTGGCTCGGTCCTCAGAGGGCCGCCCGCTGCGCCGTCCGTGGCAGGGATGGCCCCGGCTACTTCCTCACGCTCATCGGTTTTCGGGTGGTTGCGTCCCTATGACTGCTGGATTCTGGTCTTCTGGCTTCTGCGTACTCCTGGGGTGCTGGCGTTCTGAGGATGGGGTCTGGGGAAGGGGCGTAGCCCCTTCCCCAGGGTTTTGGAACGCGGAGGCGCGAAGTGACGCGAAGGCCGCGAAGCGCGAAGGGGAGTCGCCGCGACGCGGGCCTTCGCGCTTCGCGGTCTTCGTGCTTCGCGATCTTCGTCATCTTCGTGTCTTCGCGTTCCAAACCCCTTCGCGTCCCAAACACCTTCTTTTTATGGAGCATACCATGCCATCAACTTTCACCCACGGCTACGCGCTGCTGATCGGCATGACCGAGAGCCAGGTGGATCGCTGGGCGCTGCCCGACGTGGGCAAGGACATCGCGGCGCTGGCCGCGGTGTTGGCGCACCCCGACCGCTGCGGCTATCCGGCGGAACAGGTGCGGGTCGTGGCCGGCCCCGCGGCTACCCGGCAGGGGATCCTCGACGGGCTGGCGTGGCTGGCCGACCGCCTGGCCACGGACGCCAGCGGCGAGGCCACCGCGCTCCTCTACTACAGCGGCCACGGCTGGCGCGATGACGCGGGCCAGGCCCCTGTCTACTACCTAATCCCACAGGACGTGCGGGAGAATGCGCTTCGGTCGCGCAGCTTGCGGGTCGAGGATTTCGCCGCGGCTGTCGGCGAGCTGCGGCCGCGGCGGCTGTTGGTCGCGCTGGATTGCTGTCACGCGGCCGGGATGGGGATCAAGGCGCTGGCGCCGGCCGGCGGTTTGGCGACCGCAGCCCTCCCGCCCGCGCTCTTCATGGTGGGCGAAGCCGGCCTTGCCGCGGGCGTCAAGGGGCTGGACGGGCTGGCGGCGTTGGCGCGGGGCGCGGGCCGGGCCGTGCTCAGCTCGTCGCAGGGAGATCAGCCTTCCTACATCCGCCGCGACCGGGCGATGAGCATCTTCACGTATCACCTGATCGAGGCGCTCACCGGCCACGCGCAGCCCGCCGCGGGCGCGGCCGAAGTGCTCGTCTCGGACGTGATGAGCCACGTCTGGCGGCGCGTACCCGTCAGCGCGCGCCGCGATTGGGACGCCGAACAGCAGCCCGATTTCCTCGTCAGCGGCAATTTTCCGATCGCGCTGCTGCTCGGCGGCAAGGGGCTGACCCAGGGGATGCCGCCGCCCGATCCGCTGGTGGACGCGCAACCCGGGCAGGCGCAAGGCCGTGCCCCTACATCCACGACCGTTCACACCGGCGGCGCGTACATCGGCGGCAGCGTGACGATCGGCAGCGGCAAATTCGTGGGCCGCGATGACATCACGATCATTGGAGATGGCAACGTCGTGGGCGATCACAGCCGGGCGACAGTCAGCAAACGGGGTTGAGAAGGCCGCGCGCGCCGCAAGGGTCTTCGTGCGAAAAGATGGGGAACCATTCCCCAAACTTGGGCGAAGTGTCCCCTGATTTGGGGAAGGCGTGCCCTGAATAGGGGAACCGTTCCCCAACATAGGGCGAAGCGTCCCCGAATCGGGGGAAAGCGTGCCCTAAATAGGGGAACCGTTCCCCAACATAGAGCGAGGCGTCCCCGAATCGGGGGAAGGCGTGCCCCAAATAGGGGAACGATTCCCCAACATTGGGCGAAGCATCCCCTGCGTAGGATCCTACGCCCTGATTTCTTGTACAGAAAGCAAGAAGCTAACCGCGAAGCCGCAAAGATCGCAAAGGCCCGGATTTCTTTGTCTTGGCGCGCTTGGCGTCTTGGCGGTTCCAGTAATCCGGAGGATTGTCGCATCATGTCCAACAAATCACTCATCATCATCGGCGCGGGGCTGGCCGGGCTGGCGGCCGGGGTCTACGCGCAACGTAACGGCTACCGTTCGCACATCCTGGAGCACCACGGCCAGCCGGGCGGGGTGGCCGCGTGGTGGCGTCGCGGGGTGTATCACGTTGACGGCGGCATCCACTTCCTGATGGGCCACCGGCCCCCTTCCGCCATCTACGATCTATATCGGCAGTTGGGCACGGCCGCACCCGATACCGTGACCGACATGGCTGAGTACGGCGCGTTCGTGGACGAGACCACGGGCAAGTCCATCTTGCTGTCAGCCGATCTCAGCCAGATCCAGGCGAACCTGAGCGCGTTGTCGCCGGCCGACGCCCCCGCGGTGGCCGAGCTGATCGCGGGCGCGCAGGCGTTCATGGCGGCCGGCGCGTTCGATGTGGGCATGGGCAATCCGCCGGAGCTGGCCGGGCCGTTCGACATGGCGCGCCAGTTTTGGGGAATGCGCAAGGCGCTGCGCTACTTCGGCGGCAAATATAACCGGACGGCCGGCGAATTCGCCCAGGGGCTGCACGATCCCACCCTGCGCAACATCGTCTCCAACCTCTTCCTGCCCGAATCCCCCCTCTGGTTCATCTTCATGGTCCTCGGGCTGCTGGCCGGCCGGCAGATGGGGCTGCTGATGCAGGGGTGCGAAGGCTTCGTGCGACCCATCGAGCGGCGCTATCGCGAGCTGGGCGGCGACATCAGCTATCACGCGCCGGTCGCGGAGATCATCGTCGAGGGGGACAAGGCCGTGGGGGTGCGGCTGGCGAGCGGCGAGGAGCGCCGCGGCGATGCGGTCATCTCGGCGGCCGATGGGCAGAGCACGATCTTTCAGATGCTCGGCGGCCGCTATGTGGATGACGCGACCCGTGCGCGCTACCGGGAGTGGAAGCTCATCAAGCCGTGGGTCATGTTCAGCTTCGGCGTGCGCCGCGAGTTCCCTGGCGCGCCGCACTTCACCACCTATCGCCTGGCCGAGCCGATCACGGTCGGGCCGCAGCGGGTCGAGTTGCTCGGCGTGCGCATCTTCAACTACAGCCCGCACTTTGCGCCCCCCGGCAAGACGATGATCCAGCCGGCGTTCGAGGCGGAGTGGGACTACTGGCACGATCTGCACGCCCGCGACCGCGCCGCGTACGACGCAGAGAAGGCGCGCGTGGCCGGCGAAGTGCTGCGGCGGCTGGAGGTCCACTATCCGGGTCTCACCGGCCAGGTGGAGCTGACCGACGTGGCGACGCCGCATACCACCTGGCGCTACACCCACAACTGGCGCGGCGCATACATGGGGTGGCTGCCCACCGGCCCACAACTGCTGACGGCCCTCCCGCGCACCCTGCCGGGCCTGGCGAACTTCGTCATGGCCGGCCAATGGGTGATGCCCGGCGGAGGCGTGCCCACCTGTCTGATTTCGGGCCGCGACGCGGTGCGGATCTTGTGTAAGTGGGATCAACGGCGATTCGTTGTGTAGGCCGCATTCTCGCCGTCACGTGCCTGGCGCATCCGAAAAGCGCCAGGCACGTTTGCCTCAATCAGCGTACAAATTGACACCTTAGCGCGTCGCGAGTATAATCCCAACCGTCAGTTACCGGCCTCGGAGTTTTGCGGGGCCGGTAACCTTTGTCCAGATTTCGCATCAGAAATAACACCGGGGATCGCTCATCCTCGGGTTAACTCCCATGCCCAGGAGTCAGCCATCATGCCTCAGACCACTCTCGATCCTTTCGGCGCTCGCACCCGCTTGCCTGGCGGCGACCAGCCTGTTTACTACTATCGCCTGAGCACGCTTGAGGAGACCGGCGTCGGCCTCATCTCGCGCCTGCCCTTCTCGATCCGGGTCTTGTTGGAAGCGGTGTTGCGCCAGGTAGATGATTTCGCCATCACCCGCGAGGATGTCGTCCGGCTGGCGAATTGGGACGCGCAGCGCCCCGCGGCGGTCGAGCTGCCCTTCAAGCCGGCGCGCGTGATCATGCAGGACTTCACCGGCGTGCCCGCTGTGGTGGATCTGGCCGCGATGCGCTCGGCCATGGCGCGGCTGGGGGGCGCTCCCAGGCGCGTCAACCCGCTCATCCCGGTGGATCTGGTGATTGATCATTCGGTGCAGGTGGATCGGTTCGGCTCGAAGGCCGCGCTCTTCTTCAACGCCGAGCGCGAGTTCGAGCGTAATCGCGAGCGCTACGAGTTCGTTAAGTGGGGCCAGGACGCCTTCGATAACTTCCGTGTCGTGCCGCCAGCCACGGGCATCGTCCACCAGGTGAATTTGGAATACCTGGCGAAGGTGGTGCAGGTTAACGACGAAGGACGAAAGACGAAGGACGAAAGCCCTTCGTCATCGGTCATTGGTCATTCGTCGAGCGACCGTGTCGTCTTCCCCGACACCGTCGTCGGCACCGACAGCCACACCCCCATGATCAACGGGCTGGGCGTGCTGGGCTGGGGCGTGGGCGGCATCGAGGCCGAGGCGGTGATGCTCGGCCAGCCGATCTACATGCTGACGCCGCAGGTGGTCGGCTTCAGGCTGACCGGCGCGCTGCGCGAAGGCGTCACCGCGACCGACCTGGTGCTGACCGTCACGCAGATGCTGCGCGCGAAGGGCGTGGTAGACAAGTTCGTCGAGTTTTATGGCCCCGGTCTCAGCCAGCTCAGCCTGGCCGACCGGGCCACCATCGCCAACATGGCGCCCGACTATGGCGCGACGATGGGCTTCTTCCCGGTGGATGCCGAGACCCTCAACTATCTGGCCGGCAGCGGTCGTGATCCGGCGTTGGTGGATCTGGTCGAGCGCTACTACAAGGCGCAAGGCCTTTTCCGCACCGACGATACGCCGGACCCCATCTTCAGCGACACGCTGGAGCTGGACTTGGGCACGGTGGTCGCCAGCCTGGCCGGCCCGAAACGGCCGCAAGATCGCGTGGGGCTGAGCGGCGTGCAAAGCAGCTTCCGCAAGGCGTTCCCGGAGGTGGGATCGTCGCAGGATGCAATGGCAAATCGCAAATCGCAAATCGCAAACCTCACGCACGGCGCCGTCGTCCTCGCTGCCATCACCTCGTGCACCAACACCAGCAACCCGAGCGTGATGGCGGCCGCGGGGCTGCTGGCGAAAAAGGCGGTCGAGCGCGGCCTCCAGGCCCGGCCGTGGGTGAAGACGAGCCTGGCGCCCGGCTCCAAGGTGGTCACCAGCTATCTCGACAAGGCCGGGCTGACCCCCTACCTGGAGGCGCTCGGCTTCCACACGGTCGGCTACGGCTGCACGACCTGTATCGGCAACAGCGGCCCGCTGGCCGAGGATGTCGCCGTGGCGGTGCAGGAGAAAAATCTGACTGTGGCCGCGGTGATTTCGGGCAACCGCAACTTCGAAGGCCGCGTCCATCCGCAGGTGCGCGCCAACTACCTGGCCAGTCCGCCGCTCGTGGTGGCCTATGCGTTGGCGGGCACGGTCGAGTGCGATCTGGCGCACGATCCGCTCGGCGTCGGCGCCGACAGCCGGCCGGTCTACCTGCGGGACATCTGGCCGAGCCAGGATGAGATCCGGGCGACCATCGCGGCCAGCCTCGCGCCGGAGATGTTCCGGGAGCAGTACGCGAACGTTTTTACCGGCAACGAGATGTGGAACCGAATCGTCGCGCCGGCGGGCGATCTGTTCGCCTGGGACGCCGCGCACAGCACTTACATCCACGAGCCGCCCTTCTTCGCCGACCTGGCGCCGGAGCCGGCCGCGGTGCAGGACATCATCGGCGCACGCGCGTTGGCTGTGTTGGGCGACAGCATCACGACCGATCACATCTCGCCGGCGGGGGGCATCGAGACGGACAGCCCGGCCGGCCGCTATCTGGTCGGCCTGGGCGTGCCGCCGGGCGAGTTCAACCAGTACGGCGCGCGACGTGGCAACCACGAAGTGATGATACGGGGCGCGTTCGCCAATATCCGCATCCGCAACCGACTGACGCCAGGCGTGGAGGGCGGGTATACGGTGTTTCAGGGGGCAGGGGTCATGCCCATTTACGAGGCGGCGATGCGCTACAAGGCGGCGGGCATCCCGACCATTGTGATTGCGGGCAAGGAGTACGGTACCGGCTCCAGCCGAGATTGGGCGGCGAAAGGCCCCCTCCTCCTGGGCGTCAAGGCGGTGATCGCCGAGAGCTTCGAGCGCATCCATCGCAGCAACCTGGTGGGGATGGGGGTCCTGCCGCTGCAATTCCTCCCCGGCCAGAACGCAACATCGCTGGGTCTGACCGGCTTCGAGAGCTACGATATCGTGGGAATCAGCGAATCAGCGAATGGCGAGTCCGCGAGCAGGCAAATGGCGCCGAAGCAGATACTGACCGTGCGAGCGACCGATGCCGCGGGCCAAGTGAAAGAGTTCCAGGCGCAGTCGCGCATTGACACGCCGGTCGAAGTGGGGTACTATCGGAACGGTGGGATTTTGCAGACGGTGCTGCGGCAGATGATGAAGGCGGCTTGATGGCAGCGAAGACAGTGGACATCGGCAGCAAGCGGCTGATCAGTCTGGCGCCGACGCGTTGGGCGCGCTGGCTGACCGGCGATCCGACGGTCGAGGCGCTGGATGTTTTGTCGAGCGAGTTCCAGTGGGTGTCGCGGGCGAACGATGTGTTGATCAAGGCGCAATCGCGGCAGCACGGGACGTTTCTGATCGCAAACGAGATCCAGTTTCGCATGGATGCCGCAATGCCGCGACGGATGCGGGCCTATGCCGCATTGGCCGAGGAACGCTATGGCCTCAGTATTTGTCCGGTGGTCGTCAACATCCTACCTGGCGGGCAAGTCATCAATGTCCCGCAGAGCTACCATTCAGAGTTCATGGGTCTCGTCGCCCATCAAGATTACAAGGTCGTCAATCTCTGGGAGGTAGATGCTGCTCTGGTTTTCGAGCACAATTGGACGTCATTGTTGCCCTTCGTGCCTGTGTTGCGCGGCGGCGACAGCCCGGCGCTTCTCAGTAAGGCGTTGGTTCTGCTCCGCGCCGACGAGCAACTGTCCGAGATGGAGACGCTGTTGGCATTCTTTGCGACGTTCGTGTTGACGCCTGAGGAAGTCAGGAGAATTATGAGGTGGGATATGGCAATCTTGCGCGAGTCACCGTGGTATAGCGAGATCGTCAAGGAAGGTTTGGAAGAAGGCCTCCAACAAGGCCTCCAACAAGGCCTCCAACAAGGACGGCGTGAGGAGCGCATCGAGTTGCTCATGCGCGTCATCGAACGGCGGTTTGGCATCGTCTCGCCAGAATTGGCGCTGCGCATTCGCGGTCTGAATGCCGATCAGTTGTATCAACTGTTGGATGTGGTGCTGGTAGCCGCCTCACTGGACGCGGTGGCGACGACGTTGAATGGTTTTCCGACTGAAGCGCACAGCGGAGATCTGTACCGGTCGCGATACGAAGCAATGGGTTCACGAGGATAGCATGGCGTACACGAAAATCACAGTTCCCACCCAGGGCGCGGCCATCACGGTGCGCGCAGGAAAGCTAAATGTGCCGGACAACCCGATCCTGCTCTGGATCGAGGGGGATGGCATCGGGCCGGACATTATGACCGCCTCCAAACGCATCTGGGACGCGGCCGTGCAGAAGGCTTACGGCGGGCAGCGCAAGATCGCGTGGATGGAGATCTACGCGGGCGAGAAGGCGGCCGGCCTCTTCAGCGGCGACTACTTCCCGGCCGAGAGCTTGCAGGCCATCCGGGAGTTTCAGGTGGGCATCAAGGGACCGCTGACGACGCCGGTGGGCGGCGGGTTCCGCAGCCTGAATGTCGCGCTGCGCAAGGATCTCGACCTGTACGCCTGCGTCCGGCCGGTGAAGTGGTATCCCGGGGTCCCCAGCCCGCTGCGCAAGCCGCAGGAAGTAGATGTCGTGATCTTTCGGGAGAACACCGAGGATGTCTACGCCGGCGTCGAGTATAAGGCCGGTTCGCCTGAAGTGGCCAAAGTGGAGAAGTTCCTCAAAGAGGAGATGGGCGCCAAGTTTTGGCCCAATTCCGGCATCGGCATCAAGCCGATCAGCGAGTTCGGCTCCAAGCGCTTGATCCGCAAGGCGTTGGATCACGCCATCGCCAGGGACCGCAAGAGCATCACCTTCGTGCACAAAGGCAACATCCAGAAGTTCACCGAGGGCGCGTTCATGCAATGGGGGTATGAGCTGGCGAAGCAGGAGTACGGCGACGTGACGATCACCGAGCAGCAGCTTTGGGATGAGTTCGACGGGAAAGCGCCCGCGGGCAAGATCGTCGTCAAGGATCGCATCGCCGACATCATGTTCCAGCAGATGCTCCTCCGACCGGCCGAGTATGACGTGATCGCCACGCCCAACTTGAACGGCGACTACCTGAGCGACGCCGTGGCGGCCGAGGTGGGCGGGGTGGGGATCGCGCCCGGCGCCAACATCGGCGATTTTCTGGCGGTCTTCGAGGCGACGCACGGCACCGCGCCGAAGTATGCCAACCAGGACAGGGTCAACCCCGGCAGCGTGCTTCTCTCGGGCGTGATGATGCTGGACTATATCGGTTGGGGCGAGGCGGCGCGCGCCGCCGAGGCCGCCTACACCAAGACCGTCGCCGACAAGATCGTCACCTATGACTTTGCCCGCCAGATGGAAGGGGCGCGGGAAGTCAGGACCTCCGAGTTCGCGTCGGCGGTGATCGAGCGGCTGTAGGAAGGCCGCGGGCGAGGGCGAGATGACCGTTGACGCGCAGGTCAGCCTGAAGTGGTTGCTTGCGCGCGAGCAGGAAGCCTATGAGTTGCGTGAGCGCCGGCGTCAGGCGGCGCGTGACGCCCTGCGCGCCGCGGTCTCTTCTGTTGCGCCGAGTTATGCGCAAGTGGGCCGCGCCTTTCTCTTCGGTTCGGTGACGCGGCCCGGCGGACTGGGCGCGGATTCCGATCTGGATGTGGCTGTCGAGGGGATGTTGAGCGCCGAGGAAATTTTCGCCCTCTGGCGAGACCTGGAGCACGCGGCAGATTCCGGGCCGATTGATCTGGTGGAACTGGATCAACGCGATGTGCATTTCGCTCAGCGTATTCGGGAAACGGGGGAATTGATCTATGAAAGAAAAACTCCTGATTCTCCGGGCGGACATCCAGGCCGACTTGCAGGCGATTGATGAGATATACGTTGGCGACTCGGCTTTGTATCTAAACGCACCCTGGGGTATAATGTGACCGTTGTATGTTGATCCTTGTCCTTCGAGGCCCACTCCATTGACCCTGACGCTATCGCCCATGGCAACGTTGCCATCCCACCCCCATGATGGCCGACCCATTTCTGGTACGCCCATTTTGCGGCCCGATCTACCGCGTGGCGGCGCGTATCGCGGCCTCGATGGCCGCGGCGTCGCCACGTGCTGTTTAACCGCTCCACTCAAACGTATCGCGCATCTGGTCGGTGATTTCAACAACTGGGATCCCACCGCCACACCCATGTTCACTGATGGCAACGGCTTCTTCTGGGCCACTGTGCCGATGAATGGCCGCGCTCGGTATCAGTTCGTGGTTCCGTTGGACGAGAGCGGCAAGCAGGTCTGGGTGGCCGATCCCTATGCCCGCGAGATCGCCTGGGATGGGCACGGCCCGAGCGCGGTGTTGGGCGATGAGCCGTCCTTCATCTGGGGGGACGGGAGTTGGCAACGCTCGGCGCTGCGCGACCTGGTCATCTATGAGTTGTGCGTGCGCGACTTCACCGGCGAAAAGCGGGATCATCGCGAACGCTTCGGCAGCTTCGCCAGCGTCCAGCGGCGGCTGGATCATCTGCAAGGGTTGGGCGTCAATGCCATCGAGTTGATGCCGATCAGTGAGTTTCCGGGCGACAGTTCCTGGGGCTACAATCCTGTCTTTTACATGGCCCCGAAGTGGATTTATGGCCGGCCCAACGAGCTGAAGGCGCTGATCAATGCCGCCCACCAGCGCGGGATCGCCGTGATCCTGGACATGGTCTTCAACCATGTCTGGCCCGACCACCCGTACTACCGGATGTATCCGCCGCTCTTCGGGCCGCGGGGCGAGCCGCTCGATAATCATAACCCGTTCTTCCATCATCACAACAACGGCCACGCCAACGGCTGGGGCGGGCTGGATTGGGATCATGCCGCGGCCTGGACCATAGCCTACATGCAGGACATCGTCCGTTTCTGGCTCCAGGAATACCATGTAGACGGCTTTCGCTTCGATTGGCTGGGCGGCGTCGAATTCGATCCGGCGCGGCCGGAGCGCGATTCGTTCGACCCGTTCGTCGGGATCGCGCCCATCGCCCGCGCCGCCCGCGAGGCGCAGCCCACCTGCTATCTGATCGGCGAATATTGGCCGATCCACGGCACGAATCCGGCCAAAACCGCGGCCCGGTTGGTGCATGAGACCGCGATTGACGCAGTCTGGAACGGCGCATTTCACCACGCGCTCGAAAACTGCCTTTTTCAGACCTGGCAGTGGGAACGGCAGTTCTTGCCCGGCGCCCTGGGGGGATTCCGTCAAGGCGGCTTTGCACGGGCCGACCAGGTGATCAACTACATCGTCAGCCACGACGAACGCCGGCCAGAGCACGAGATTCAGTTCTGGGGCGCGCACATCGGCTGGTGCGATCCGGCGGCCGCGCCGGATGCCACGCGTTGGGAGCTGGCTCTGCGGAAAGCGCGGTTGGGTCTCGCCGTGCTGCTCACCAGCCCTGGCGTGCCGATGCTCTACGCCGGTCAGGAGTTCGGCGAGGATAGCCCGCGGACGATTGAATTCTGGCCGCTCGATTGGCAGAAGCTCGACCTGGCGCAGGGCCGCCGCCAGTTCGAATTCTACCGCAAGCTGATCCGCCTGCGCGCCGAGCGCCCTGCGCTGCGCGCCGACTACGTTGAGTACTACTGGGACGATTTCCCGCGTTTCAAGGTGCTGCGCTACAAACGTTGGGATGGCGAGCGCGACGTGGCGGTGGTCGCGGCCAATTTCGACTGCATCACACAGCGCATCGGCCTGGGTTTTCCGCATGACGGCCCCTGGCGCGATGTGTTGGGCGACACAACCGTGCGCATTCGGGGCCATTGGCACGATTTCGACCTGCCGCCCTGGAGCGCGTTGATCCTGGTCCCGGAGATCTCGGGCACGGGGGATTGACCGTTTGACGAGTCGCCGCGGGGTGGGTATAATCCCCCCATTCTGGGCAGCCGGCGGCAAGTCGGCCCCGATAGATCACGTTGATGTTCCTGGAGACCGACGAGATGGCAGATTTGGAAGCCCCATCCGCTGAAGAGACCACCCGGCGCAAGTTCCTCTCCGGGCTGATCGGCGTGGTGGCGGGTATTGTGAGCACGATCGCCGCGCTCCCGGCCATCGGCTACCTGGCGTCGCCAGGGCTGAAGCGGGCGGGCGGTGAAAGCTGGATCAACCTCGGCCCGGCCGCCAGCGTCGTGCCCGGCGCGCCGATCCCGTTCAAGTGGTCGCGGCGGGTCGAGGATGGCTGGGTGAAAACGACCCAATCGGGCACGGCCTACGCCGTGCAGTTGGAGGGCCAGGAGCTTAAGGTGCTGTCCGATATCTGCACGCATCTGGGCTGCCGCGTGTCCTGGAACGAAGACCGGCAGCTTTTCATTTGCCCCTGTCACGATGGTTTTTTTGCCGCCGACGGCCGGGTTATCTCTGGTCCGCCCCCGAAACCCCTGATTAATCTGCCGCATCGCATCGAGAATGGACAGATTCAAGTCCGCTTGGAGGCGTAGCCGTGGCTGATGCTCCCGCACCGCGTGAAGGCAAGGCGCAGGCGCTCTTTCGTTGGCTGGATGAGCGGGCCGGTCTGAACACGATCTGGCGGACGGTCTTCGCCCGACCGGTCCCCAAGACCAACTGGTTCTATACGTTCGGCAGCGCCACTTTGATCCTGGCCGTGCTGCAAGGCTTCACCGGGATGCTCTTGACCGTCTATTACGTGCCTTCGCCCGACAAAGCCTATGATAGCATCCAGTACATCATGAATGAAGTGGCCTTCGGCTGGCTGATCCGTGGGATGCACCATTGGGGCGCGACCCTGCTGGTGATCCTGGCGTTCATCCACATGCTCAAAGCGTTTTTCGTCGGCGCCTACAAATACCCGCGCGAAATGACCTGGCTGACCGGCGGGCTGCTGCTGCTGCTTGCCCTGGTGATGGGCTTCAGCGGCTACCTGCTGCCGTGGAACCAAAAAGCCTATTGGGCGACGACGGTCGGCACGAACATCGCCGGCGCTGTGCCGATCATCGGCCCGCTCCTCTTGCGGATTCTGCGCGGCGGTCAGGAGATCGGCGCGGTGACGCTGGCCCGCTTCTATGGGCTGCACATCTGGTGGGCACCGGCCATCGTCGCCGGGCTGGTTGCCGCGCATATGTATCTGATCATCCGCATCGGCATCACGGCACCGCCGGAGTGTGATGAGTGACAGCCGCCGGGGGGGGTCAGCCCATGAACGCCGAAGAGAAAAAACGCTACCTGGAATGCTACAAAGAGAAGAAGGCTGACGGCGAGCTTTTCTGGCCGCACGCGATCGCCAAAGATGCCGTGGTCTCGCTGGGAATCTTCTTCTTGCTGCTTTGCCTGGTCGTGTTCGTGGGTGTGCCCGATGAGCCGCCGGCGAACCCGAGCGACGCCTCCTACATCCCGCGGCCCGAGTGGTATTTCCTGTGGGCCTTCCAGGTACTGAAGTACTTCCCCGGCCAACTCGAAGGGATCGCCATCGCCGGCCTGGGCGTGCTGATCGCGGTGGGGCTGTTCGGCTTGCCGTTTTTTGATCGCGGCAGCCGGCGCCATCCGCGCAACCGGCCGATCGCAACCATCGCCATGATTTTGATCGTGGCCGGCCTGGTCTTTCTCACGGTTCAGGCGGCGCTGACCACGCCGGTTTCGGAGGCTACGGCGGGCGCCATCGGCGGGACGAAAGCCGAGAAGGCGGCGGCGGGCGGCGCGCGCTACGCGGAGCATTGCGCGAAATGCCACGGCGAGGCCGGCGCGGGCGCCGAGCTGGAGGGTAAAGCCGGCGAAGTGACCGCGCCGCTCAACTCCGATGATTTCCTGGTCGGCCATTTCGACGATACGATTTTCCAACTCATCAGCTATGGCCAGCCTGGCGAGGGGATGCCAGCGTTCGGCCTGGCCTACGGCGGGCAGCTCACCGATCAGGAGATCGCCGCGATCATCGTCTTCATGCGGTCGTGGGCTGAGCCGGAAGAAGAGACCGGCCAGACAGACGCCGCGCTCGCTGATCTCGCCAAGATCGAGAACCCGAGCTTCGCCAAGGATGTCAAGCCGATCTTCGATAAGAAGTGCGCCAATTGTCACGGTAAACGGATCAAGGGCGGCTACAGCGTCGAGACCTATGACAAAGTGATGACCAGCGGCGATAACGCGCCGGTCATCCTTGCCGGCGACGCCGCGAACAGCATCCTGGTCAAGATGCTGCGCGGGGTCAAGACCGCGGCGGGCGGTCAGATGCCGCCGAACAGACCATTGAAGAAAGAACAGATCGAGTTGATCGAACGCTGGGTGAACCAGGGCGCGTTGAACAAGTGATGTTACAATCCAATCGCAGCGCAGCATCCTGAGCGGAGTGGTGGTCTTTTCGCCACGCAGTCGAAGGATGTGGAGCGATGGCCGCTTGATGGCGCATCCTTCGACTACGCTCCGCGAACTATGCGGAGGCGCCGCTCAGGATGCTCAGTTTGGGTCATGGGTAGATGATTATCAACTGACATGAGGGGACCATGAGCAAAGCCGGGCGCGTTACCCTATCCCAATTTCTCGCCTATCGCGGCGGCCAGCCGATGTTGGCCTGGCTGTTGCACCGAATCGCCGGCGTCGGCATCGTGCTGTTTGTCGGGATGCATGTGTGTGCCGGCTTTTTCCTGTACGGGATCGAAGGCGGCGCCACGAACACGATCGCCAATGTCCTGACTGATTTCTACACGTCGCGGCCGATGCAGATCTTCGTCCTGTTTGCTGTGCTCTACCACGGCCTGAACGGCTTGCGGATCGTTGTGCTGGACATGTGGCCCGGCCTGCATCGTTTCCATCGCGAGGCGATGTGGCTGCAGTGGGCCGTGTTTCTGCCCGTTTTCTCGCTCTTGGCCTTCTTGATCGCCTTGGGGATCAAGGTCGGATAACGCGTCACATCTTGCGGAGGTTCATATGGCAACACAAGCCGGCGCGTCGAGCCGCTCCCGCAGCAAATTCGAGCTTTACATGTGGTTCTTCACGCGCGTCTCGGGTGTGTTGATGCTGCTACTCGGCGCATACAGCATCATTTATGCAAATCTCATGGGCGGCCGCGGGCTGATGGATGCCGGCGCGCAGACGCGCTGGGCGTTTTTCCCGATCTCGTTCCATGTGTCCGCCAGCAAGGTGGAGATAACGCCTAATTTTCAGAACGCCTTCTGGCAGTTCTACGCGCTGTTGCTCTTTGCCTTCGCCGCGACTCATGGCGCAAACGGCATCCGGGTGATCCTCAAAGACTACGTGCGCAGTCCGATATTGCTGGCCTGGTTGAATGCGTTGCTGTTCCTTGTGTGGCTCGGCGTGATGGCCGCCGCGGTGTATCTGCTGTTTGTGGCGCAGGGCGCAGCCTGAGAGCCGAATGAGTAGATGGGGTTGTATTGAACTTCTGTGAAGATCTGGCGGATTTCACTCGGACATCCTTTGCTCATGTGGCTGAATCGTTCGGTGAGGAAGACGAAGACGATGCATGGCATATATCGGCCATTGTTCGCGCGATTAACGTGAAATCAAAAATCGGCCGTTACGAGCGTTGGCTCTCCAGGAAGGAATGCAGGGTTGACCATGATTCATCGTTATGACGTTATCGTCGTTGGCGCGGGCGGCGCCGGGCTGATGGCCGCGCTCTACGCTTCGCGCGGCGCGCGGACGGCGGTGATCAGCAAGCTCTATCCGACCCGCTCGCACACCGGCGCAGCCCAGGGCGGCATCGGCGCGGCCCTGGGCAATATGGAAGAAGACCACCCCGAGTGGCACGTCTTCGACACCATCAAAGGGTCGGACTATCTGGCCGACCAGGATGCCGTGAAGATCCTCTGCGAAGAGGCGGTCGGGATGGTGTACGAACTGGAGCACATGGGGCTGCCGTTCGACCGGACGCCCGATGGCCGGATCGCACAGCGGCCGTTCGGCGGGCACACGAACAACGCCACCCAGCAGCCGGTGCGCCGGGCCTGCCACGCGGCCGACCGCACCGGTCACATGATCTTGCAAACGGTCTACCAGCAGTGTATCAAGAACAACGTCGCGTTTTTCGACGAATATCAGGTCATTGATCTGCTGGTCAACGACGCGGGCCAGGTCGCGGGCGTGACCGCGCTGCACATTGACAGCGGCGAGCTGTACACGTTCCACGCCAAGGCGACGATCTTCGCCACCGGCGGCTTTGGCCGGATTTGGAAAATTACCTCCAACGCGTACGCGTTGACCGGCGACGGCGTGGCGGCGGCCTATCGCCGCGGCATCCCGCTGGAGGACATGGAGTTCTACCAGTTCCATCCGACCGGCATCCTGGGCCTGGGCATCTTGCTGACGGAGGGGGTGCGCGGCGAGGGCGGCGTGCTGATCAATGGCGAGGGGGAGCGGTTCATGCCGCGCTACGCGCCGACTGTCAAGGATCTGGCATCGCGCGATGTCGTCTCGCGCTCCATCTACCTGGAAGTGCGCGCGGGCCGGGGGATCGGCGGCAAGGACTACGTCTATCTGGATGTGCGGACCGATACCGTCAATAAGTACTTCGCGCAGGATGACGTCAAAAATCCTGACGGCTCGCCGCGGCGCATCACCGCGCAGGACATCCGCCGCAAGCTGCCGGACATCTCCGACTTCTGCAAGACCTACCTGCAGCTCGATCCGGTGCGGTCGCCCCTGCCGATCCAGCCGACCGCGCATTATGCGATGGGCGGCATCCCCACAAACAACAACGCCGAGGTGATCATCGACGCGGCCAACACAGTGATGCCCGGCTTCTACGCGGCCGGCGAGTGCGCGTGTGTCTCGGTGCACGGCGCCAACCGCCTGGGCACAAACTCGCTGGTGGACATCCTGGTCTTTGGCCGCCGCGCCGGGCAGAACGCGGCCGCGTATGCGGGGCGCGCCGATTGGCCGGCGCTGCCCGCGGCCCCCCAAGAACCGGCCCGCGCCGCGTTAGAGGCGATCCGCTCCGGCAATGGCCGTGAAGTTGTGGCGCAGATTCGCACCGATCTACGCGCGCTGATGATGGACAACGTCGGTGTGTTCCGCACGGCGGACATGCTGAACGAGGCGCTGGACAAGCTGCGCGACCTGAAAGACCGTTTCAGCCGGATCTCGATCATGGACAAAGGGAAGCGGTGGAACACTGAGCTGTTGGAGGCATGGGAACTGGGCTGTATGCTCGACCTGGCGGAGGCGACGGCGGTGGCGGCGCTCACGCGCACCGAGAGCCGCGGCGCGCACTTCCGCGAAGATTTCCCGGAGCGCGATGACGCCAACTGGCTGAAGCATTCATTGGTCTACCTGGAAAGCGACGGCCAGATTCGCATGGATACCAGGCCGGTTGTTCTGGGGCTGTACGAGCCGGCCAGGCGCGTGTATTGACGAATGGGGGCGTGACGATGAAGGTAAAGGTTAAGGTTCGCCGCTTCAACCCAGAAAAGGACCGTCGGCCCTACTGGCGCGAATATAAGCTAGAGGTCCAGCCCACCGATCGAGTGCTCGACCTCCTGGTGCAGATCAAGGGGTATCAGGATGGCACGCTGACTTTCCGTCGCTCGTGTGCGCACGGCATCTGCGGTTCGGATGCGATGGTGATCAACGGCCGCAACCGGCTGGCTTGCAAGGAACTGGTGAAAGACGTGGGCCGCACCATCGTTATCGAACCGTTGCGCGGGCTGCCGGTCATCAAGGATCTGGCGGTGGACATGGCGCCGTTCTTCCGTAAGTATCGCTCCATCCTGCCGTTCCTGATCAACGATGAGCAGCCGCCCTATTCCGAGCGGCTGCAAAGCCCGGCGGCGCGCGAACGCTTCGACGATACGACGAAGTGCATCCTGTGCGCGGCCTGCACCACCTCCTGTCCGAGTTTCTGGGCCAACGACAGCTACGTCGGTCCGGCGGCTATCGTCCAGGCGCACCGCTTCATCTTCGACGACCGCGACCAGGGCGCGCAGGCGCGGCTGGCGATCCTGGCCGAAGCCGACGGCGTCTGGCGCTGCCGCACCATCTACAACTGCGTCGAGGCCTGCCCGCGCGACATTGACATCACGACGGCGATCGGCGAGGTGAAGAAGGCGATGTTGGTGGAGTAGACACTACTTCCCCAATCATAGACCACGGCCCCGCCCACATGATCCGCACGTTCGCCAGCCGCCCGCGCCAATTGTCCTCGTCGGCGAAGAAGGCGAGCTTATTCAGCCGCGTGCGGCCGCGCCATTTGCCCTTGTGAAGATCTTCCACCAGCACCTCGACCGTCTGATCCAGCAGCCGGCGGTTGATCTCTCCGACGATCTGCTCTTGTAACGCGTCGAGCGCGTCCCAACGGCGCTTCTTCTCCTCCGGTGACACATCATCCGCCATCCGTCGCGCGCTGACGGTTCCCGGCCGCGGGGAGTACATCGCCAGGTGCGCCTTATCGAGCTTGAGCTCGGCCAGCAGGTCGTAGGTCTGCTGAAACTGTGCGGCGGTCTCGCCGGGAAAGCCGACGATGATGTCGGTGTGGATCGCCGCGCCGGGGATCAACTCCCGGATGTGGCTGACCAGGCGGCGGTAGTCGGCCTGGGTGTAGCCGCGCTTCATGGCGGCGAGCACCTCGTCGTCGCCGGCCTGGGCCGGGACCTCGATCTGCTCGCACACTTTTGGCAGCTCCGCGACCGCGGTCAGGATGCGGTCGGTCATGTAGTTCGGGTGGCTGGTGAGGAAGCGGATGCGCCACAGCCCTTCGATCTCGTGCACCGCGGCCAGCAGGTCGGCCAGGTCGGGCCGCTGGCCGGGGAAATCCTTGCCGTAGCGATCCACGATCTGCCCCAACAGCGTCACCTCGCGCACGCCCTGGGCCACCAGTCCGGCCACCTCGGCCACGATCTCCTCCAGTGGCCGGCTGCGCTCGACCCCGCGGCGGTAGGGGATGATGCAGAAGGCGCACGCGTGCGAGCAGCCGTAGACGATCGGCACGTTGGCGGCGACGGGCGCGTGGCCGTGGAGGGAGATGTGGCGGACGCTTTGGAGGATTGTAGATTGCGGATTTGCGATTGCGGATTTTAGCGCCATTGCATCGCCATTTCTCAATCCGAAATCCGAAATCGGCAATCCAAAGTCATCCACCAGCCCGATGGCTGCGGCCTCTGGGCTGCCATAGTCCTGGAACGCGTGCCGCGCGGCGGTCAACTCCTCCTCGAACGCCTTCCCCGCATCCTCAGCCTTAGCCTCACCCTGAGCCTTCCGCAGATGATCCACCAGCGGCCCCGGCTCCGATGGCGGCATGAAGACATCCACGAATGGAAAACGCTGGACGAGGGCCGGGTTGGGCTTGACGCCGACCATGCACCCCATCAGCGCGATCACCCGGCTGGGGTCTTGCGCCTTGAGCGGCTTGAGCGACGAGAGGTGGCCGACCGCCTTGTCTTCGGCGCTCTGGCGCACGACGCAGGTGTTGAGCACGATCACGTCGGCGTCGGCGGCCCGGTCGGTGGGCGCGTAGCCCAGCGCATCCAGCTCAGCCGCCACGCGGCCCGAATCGGCCTCGTTCATCTGGCAGCCAATGGTCCAGATGTGGTAGTGTTTCATCTTAGCCGTGCGATGTGATATATGATAATGTCGCTTGAGTGATCAACCCGGAACGCGTCTCGCCGCGCTGGCTGGCAAAGTCGTCCATCAAGGCAAGCAGCCGTTCAGGAATGGTTACGTTGACGCGCTTGGTTTTGCCGGAGAGCTTGGTTACATCCACCGGGATAAGCGCCCAGACACCATCTGCGTAGTCGGGACTCCGGTGATGCACATCAATGCTTGTGGGCGGCGGGATCGCTTCACCATCGAGCAACAAGCCTTCGATGTGGCATTCGATCGCTTCTGCGGCTTGATTCAACGCCTCATCTATAGTTTCGCCCGCGCTGAAGCACCCCGGCAAATCCGGCACAGTTACGCCATAATCACTATCGGCATCCTTGTGAATTACAACCGGGTATCTCATCGCGTTATGCCTCCCTCCGTCCAGGGCCAACCAGCCTGACGATAGATGCTTCTGACAGTGCCAATCGGTATATCCCGCTGCGGATGCGGAACGGTCACCCGACCTGGCTTTGTCGGATGCTTATATTGCTGGTGGCTGCCCCGTATGTGCGCCAGCACCCAGCCATCTTGCTTGAGTCTGGCGATGATCTCTCGACTTGTCTTGAGCATATTATACACACCATACACATCAATGCAAGAGCGGAATCACTCGTGCATCATAAACCCTCGACCTGCGTCTCCGAAAAATGCACAAACGACCACCGATCGGGCAAATGGGTGTCGTACACGCCGTGGCTGTTCAGCGCCCAGGCCGGGTGCGGGCTGATCTCGGCACCGCCGGCGAGGAGCTTCTCGAAGCGGCCGAAGAACATGCGCCAGGCGTCGCCATCCCGCGGGGGCAGCGGCCGGCCGTTCGCCAGCCAGGTCATCCCGGCCCAGGGGAACGCGATCTCGACGAACCAGCCCTTGTCTACGGTCGTCGGGTCGTTGATCTTGCCCTCCACATGCACCGCGGAGCGCACACCGGGGAAGTCCCAATCCAGGAACGCCCAGCGCAGCCCGCGGGGATGCGTGCCCCACCAGAAACTCTCGGGCCGGCGGTCGTAGTCGCCGCCGAAGGTGACGGCTTTGCGCGCGAGCAGATCGAATTCGGGCACGTCGAAGCGAGAGCCGCGCGTGTACGCGTCGCGCCAGACGAAGAGGATCTCGTAGATCGTGTTCAGCGCGTTGATCTCGAACTCGTAGTAGCAGTCGCCGCCGTCAATAAAGACCTCGACATCGTTCTCCTGGAAGATGATCGCGTCGCGCTCGGTGTGACGCGCGGCGACGAACGGCTCTTCGATCCAGAAGCCGACGTAGAAGGCCTCGTCATCCCACAGGGCCGCGACGCGCGTGTCGAAGAAGCCGGGCGCGCCGGACGCCATATCCACGAACCGGGGCGACTTGGGCGCACGCTGCCAGGCCGCCTCGTCCAGGCGGCCGTCCACGTGGATCGGGCCGGCCGTGCGGTAACAGATGTAGTGGGCGATATCGGCTTCTGACCAGGGTGGAGCGCCGTTCATGCGTTCATTTCTCGCAGTTGCGCGGCCAGGCCGGCGACCAGCTCGATCGCTTGCGCCTCGACTGCGGCGGCCCGGTCGAGCCGCGCGATCTTGTCAGCCGCGGGCAGCGCCTTGTCGCGCAGTTGGCCCAGGAGATCGGCAATCTCGGTGTAGGCGTGCGCCAGCGCCGTTGCCGGCGCGGCGGCCGCCGGGATCAGGCCCGCGATTTCGGTGAAGTAGGCGGCGGCCATCCGCCGGCACTCCCACCAGACGGTCGCGTTCCACCACTGGCCGTGGCTGGCGCCGTGCTCCGACACGGCCGCCTTCCAGCAGGCATACGCGTCCGGGCCGATGTGATAGCCGGGGAAGCTGTGCTGCTGCGGATTGCGATGCAGATCTACGGCGTATTCCAGGCTGTCCAACACTTGCGTGCGAAGATCGGCGGCCTGGCATCGAGCGAAGGTGTAGAAATTGACGTGGAACTGCTCGCCCAACTCCGGCCATGCGCCGAAGGAGAGCCGCGCCGGGGGGAAGTTCATGTGCGGGGCCCACGGCTGGGCGGTGAAGAAACCGGCGTCATCGTAGCCGGTGATCAACTGGTTTTCCAGGTTGAGCAGCGCGCAGGGGATGCCCTGATCCAGGGCCGCGCGGAGCTGCGCCTCGACCTGGTTGCGGTCTTCCGGGCGGCTATCCGGTGAAAAGAACCCCAGATCGTTGCGGCGCAGCCCCAGGTTGCCGATCAGCCGCTCGAAACCGGCGGCCTTCCAGCAATACGGCCCGCTGGGACACAATTGCTCGTGGATGTTGATGAGAAAGGCATGTCCCGATGCGCCGAAGAGCAGCGGGTCGCTGTGCGTCAGGCCGTAGTAGGCCGTCACGCCCTTCAGCACGCCGATCAAGGTCGTGTTGAAGGGGGGCATGGTCAATGCGGTAATCTCCATCGGTTCCTCCTCATTCGCCAGGAATGGCTTTTTCCTTCGCCAGCGCGGCGATCACCTCGCTCGGCTGGAGCGCCTCGTGGCCGGTCAGAACTGGCCGCAGGAATTGCCCGGTGTACGACTTCTCGACGCGCGCCACGCGTTCCGGTGTGCCTTCGGCGATCACCCAGCCGCCGGCCTCGCCCCCCTCCGGCCCCAGGTCAATCAGCCAATCGGAGCACTTGATCACATCCAGGTTGTGCTCGATTACCACGACCGTGTTGCCCTGATCCACCAATCGCTGGAGGACGACCAGGAGCTTCTGAACGTCGTCGAAGTGCAGGCCGGTGGTCGGCTCGTCCAGGATGTAGAAGGTTTTGCCGGTCGCGCGGCGGCTCAACTCCTTGCTCAGCTTGATGCGCTGCGCCTCGCCGCCGGAGAGGGTGGTGGCGGGCTGCCCCAATCGGATGTAGCCCAGGCCGACCTCCTGGAGGGTCGTCAGCTTGCTGCGGATGTTCGGGATGTGTTGGAAGAACTCCAGCCCCTCATCCACGGTCATGTCCAGCACATCGGCGATGCTCTTGCCCTTGTACTTGATTTCCAACGCCTCCCGGTTGTATCGTTTACCGTGACAAACTTCACAAGGAACGTACACATCGGGCAAGAACTGCATCTCGATGCGGATGATGCCATCCCCCTGGCACGCCTCGCAACGGCCGCCTTTCACGTTGAAGCTGAAGCGACCGGCCTTGTAGCCGCGCATCTTCGCCTCGGGCAGCGATGCGAACAGGTCGCGGATTTCGGTGAACAGGTTGGTGTAGGTCGCCGGGTTCGAGCGCGGGGTGCGGCCGATGGGCGACTGGTCAATATCCACGACCTTGTCCAGGTTCTCGATCCCCTCGATCCCACCGTGCTTGCCGGGCCGATCCTTCGCCCGGTACATCCGCTGGTTGAGCGCCTTGTAGAGCACCTCGTTGATCAGGGACGACTTGCCACTCCCGCTGACGCCGGTCACGCAGATGAACTTGCCGAGCGGAAAGCGCACGTCCACGCGCTTCAGGTTGTTTTCCGTGGCGTCGCGGACGATCAGATACTCGCCGTTGCCGGGCCGGCGTTCCCTCGGGATTTCGATCTGCTTTTCCCGGCGCAGATATTGGGCGGTCAGGCTGTCGGCGCAGCGCATGAAGTCGCCGGTCGGCGCGGAGCAGACGACATGGCCGCCGTGTTCGCCCGCGCCCGGCCCCAGATCCACGATCCAATCGGCGGAACGCATCGTCTCTTCATCGTGCTCGATCACCAGGACGGTGTTGCCCAGATCGCGCAGATCGAGCAGGGTGCGGATCAGCCGGGCGTTGTCGCGCTGGTGCAGGCCGATGCTCGGCTCGTCCAGGATGTAGAGCACGCCCATGAGCTGCGAGCCGATCTGCGTCGCCAGGCGGATGCGCTGCGCCTCGCCGCCGGACAGGGTCGCGGCCATCCGGTCGAGGGTCAAATAATCCAGCCCCACATCCACCAGGAAGCGCAGCCGGGCGTGCAGCTCCTTGAGGATCTGCCTGGCGATAGTGTACTCGCGCTGGCTGAGCGGCGAGCCGGGCGGAACCTCCTCGGCCGAGCCGATGGCGCGTGAAACGTGAGACGTGAAGCGTGCTCCGGCCGCGAATTGCGAATTGCGAATTGCGAACTGCGAATCGCTGTCCGCCATTTGCCATTTGCTATTTGCAATTTGCCCATCGCCATCCGCCACCCCCGCCAGCCGCTCGATCCAGCGCAGCGACTCCGTCACAGAGAAGCGGCTCGCCTGGTCAATGTTGTGGTCGGTGATGGTCACGGCCAGCGCCTCGGACCGGAGCCGCTTGCCGCCGCAAGTGGGGCAGGGCCGGCTGGTCATATAGCGTTCCAGCTCGCCGCGGATATAGTCGGAGGTGGTCTCTCGATAGCGCCGTTGCAGATTGGGGATGACCCCTTCATAGCTGGTCTGGAACCGGCGGTCGTGGCCTTCGCTATTTACATAATCAACGGTGATGGTGTCACCCTTCTTGCCGCCGTACAGGATGATATCCATCTGGTGTTTGCTCAGCTCGCCGACCGGCACGTCGAAGGGGATGTGGTAATGGTGGGCGACCGATTCCAGCATCGAGTGGTAGATTGTCTGGGTGTCGCGATCCCACGGCTTGACCGCGCCGTCGGTCAAGCTCTTGCTTTTGTCCGGCACGATCAGGTCGGCGTCGAATTCCATCTGGCTGCCCAGGCCGGTGCAGGTGGGGCAGGCGCCGTGCGGGCTGTTGAAGCTGAAGGTGCGCGGCTCGATCTCTGGCAGGCTGATGCCGCACACCGGGCAGGCGAACCGCTCCGAGAAGAGGCGATCCTTCGGCTGGCCGGCGTCGGTCACGTCGGAAATGAACACCACGCCGCCGCCCAGCCGCAGCGCCGTCTCGACCGAATCGGCCAGCCGCGTGCGGAGGTCGTCGGATAAGTGACCGTCACCTTCAAGGTGACGGTCACTTGCCGGCGGCCTGACCACCAACCGATCCACGACCGCTTCAATCGTGTGATTCTTGTAACGATCCAGGTCGGGTGGGTTTTCGGCTTCGTGCTGTTGCCCATCTACGCGCACGCGGACGAAGCCCGCCTTGCGCACATCCTCGAAGACGGCTTTATGCTCCCCCTTGCGATCCATCACCAGCGGCGCCAGCACGAGGAGCCGGCTGCCTTCGGGATATTCCAGGATGCTGTCCACCATCTGCTGCACCGTCTGCGCGCTGATCTCGCGGCCGCACTTGGGGCAGTGGGGCACGCCGATGCGCGCATAGAGCAGGCGCATGTAGTCGTAGATCTCGGTGATCGTCCCGACGGTCGAGCGGGGATTGCGCGAAGCCCCGCGCTGGTCAATCGAGATGGCCGGGCTGAGTCCCTCGATCTGATCCACATCCGGTTTCTCCATCAGGCCGAGGAACTGGCGGGCGTAAGCCGAAAGCGACTCGACATAACGGCGCTGACCTTCGGCGTAGATGGTGTCGAAGGCCAGGGACGACTTGCCGGAGCCGGACAGGCCAGTGATGACCACGAGCTTGTCGCGCGGGAGCTCCAGGTTGATATTCTTCAGGTTGTGTTCGCGCGCGCCGCGCACGATGAGCATGTCTTGAGACATAGCTGGCCCTCGTTGGGGTTAGATAGAACTAATGTGCGATCCAGAGTATAGCACACAATTGGTCTATTGGCAAGTGTCCCGCAAGCGAATCAGCGAATGATGTCGGACGGATAAATCTATCGGCAATCTGTTATTATACCACGCGGGGCGGGCGAGGGGCGAATTCGGGGCACAATGTCTTCGGCGAGCGGCCAGCTCGTGACAGCGGTCGCCTCGACGGGCAGGCTTACGCGGTCATTCTCATCAGAAGATGCAAGCACCCTGAGCGGAGTGTTACCGTCGTTTGGTAAGGCGCAGTCGAAGGGGGCGGCGTGGTGCATGCGCCCTCTCATGGCGGGCATACCTCGATCTCCCCATGGCTCAAGGTGACGAGCGCGGCGGCCAGCTCCGCCGCGCGTTCTTCGGGCACGCGAAGCTGCCAGGTGACATCTGCGGCGAAGGTCTGGTCGGCGATCTCGGCTTCGTAGCCCGGAAGCGCGCGCGTGACCGGTGTCACCCAGTGATACGGCCCTGTCGCCAGTAAGTCGGCGTAGATGATCTTTTCGCGGACAGGCAGGGCCGCCAGCACGGCTTTTACGCCGCCGCTGTATGCCCGCACCAGTCCGCCCGTGCCCAGCTTGATGCCGCCCCAATAGCGCGTGACCACCACCGCGATATCGCCCACGCCGCTGCCGAGCAACACCGCCAGCATGGGGCGGCCGGCCGTACCGCCCGGCTCGCCGTCGTCGCTCATCCCGATCTGGCCGGTGCTGCCGGGCGGGCCGGCCACGAACGCGTAGCAGTTGTGGGTTGCGTCGGCGAACTCGGCCCGTATTTCGGCGATGAACGCGCGCGCTGCATCGGGCGTGGCGGCGGCCGCCGCAGTGGTGATGAACCGCGAGCGCAGGATGGTCTCCTCCACACGCGTCCGGCTGGCCGGAACAGGATAACGACTCATGGCGCACAACTCGATGGCCTGGCTCATAGCAGTTTCAAGTATGGCTTGTCATTCGATAGTATACCAGCAATACCGACCTGGCTTCAAGTTGGCGCATGAATTCAGAGAATTGGTAGTGTACCGCTTTCGGTTGAAATCATGTAGCAGGCTTGTGAAAACGTTTACGGCTCGGGTGAAAGGCCAGATCGGCTTCTTGGGCGAGCATGGCGAGGACGTTGTCGTCGGAGTGGTAGGCGTTGGCGGCGCGGAAGCGGCGCCGGAAGCGGCGGTTGAGGTGTTCGAGATAG
>Ga0233425_10001213_pt1 | contig 59864 bp, 64 predicted proteins | sample Watercolumn_Towu_2_FD_181712 | JGI IMG/M metagenome (GOLD analysis project Ga0233425, IMG submission 181712) | Freshwater microbial communities from Lake Towuti, South Sulawesi, Indonesia - Watercolumn_Towuti2014_140_MG | ecosystem: Environmental > Aquatic > Freshwater > Lake | place...
CGCGCCAATAATCTTTGCTATAATGCGCGACTTGCTTGATCTAGCAATGATGGCCAGGTAGCTCAGTTGGTAGAGCAGCGGATTGAAAATCCGCGTGTCGACGGTTCGATTCCGCCCCTGGCCACCACTTTCAAAGCCCAACCCTTCTCGGTTGGGCTTTTTCATATCTGGGCTTTCCCCACACTCTGCGGGGATTCCGCCGTTTTTGCGTGTGCCACAGGCAGTGTCACGCCAACCAGAAAAAGCCTGCCGACCCGCCCGGTTTGACTCTTTTCTGGTCTCTGTTCTCAAAAAATCAACCAGAACTTCGCCAGCCGAGCACACGCAGAAACCCTGTCATGACAAGCGCTTGCCGTTGGCGTAATGCACCGGGTTCGACGCATGGAGCACTTGCTGCAATAGTCGAACCCGATGACTGCAGAGCAGCGATCGTCAGCCCTTGGGCGGGTGTGGATCGTTGCCGTAACTGTTGCGCTCGCGGATGCGACCGTCCTCGCCATGAATCAACACCTCGCTGCGCTGGTTGATGGCGATGTCACGGGCGGCCCGCTCGGCCTCGGACTGGGTGCGATGGTGCGAGGTGTCACGCTGGTTGTTTTCGCCACGCACGGCCCAGCCGTCGTCGCGCTTCACTACATGCTGGTTTTTACCGGCCATTTCAAAATCCTTTCAAGGTTGGGTAGATGCTGGAAGTCGGGGTATTGGCTATCGCGTCACCCCCTTTCCAAGATCACGAAGTCAGGCTTGAGCCAGTAGTGCCCCTTGTCGTCCTTGTCGACGAAGGTGGCGTAGACCTGCTTGTGCCGTTTGAAAATATCCGCCGTCCGGAAGGTGGCGCCAGGCTCAAGGCCAAGCTCCTCGGCGACGCGCCGCTTGTGCACTTCGTCGCCGTCGGCGTTCTCGAGGATCTTCAGGAAGAGATATACCTGTGGTGAGAGGTCGATCGGCTCACCATCGATGAGCGCCACGCGCTGGGTGTGCATTAAGCGCAGGGACGTTTCCGTCGACTCCTGCACCGGCGCCGGGCGTGTCAGGTACGCCTCAAGGTTCTCGATCACCAGACCGGATTTACGGATGTGGGCAATGGCCCGCAGCGGCACCAACAGGCGGTCGCCCAAGGCGGTACCGAGCAAGGCCGCAGGCTCCCCCGTCGTAATGATCACCTCAGCGCCGGGCGGAACCAATTGCGCCAGCTTGGCTGCCACCTGATCGGGCATTGCATTCAGGCGACGCCCAAAGAAAACCGTGTGCCGCCGGCGTCGATGCTCGAACTCACCCAGCCGCCACAGGACGTTGTCCACGATGGGCTCGACGGCATAGCGCGGTGCCAGCCCCAATCCTGCTGACAACCACTTGGCCAGCTTCTGCGGTTGCACCTGCCAAAAGTGCGCCTGTTGATTCGCCAGACCGACCCAACCGCATTCCGGGCAGTAGCCGCGATAGGGTTGCGAATCTGCCGCAGCATATGGCTGCGGTCGCATGGACTCTGTGCCGCACTCTGGGCAAAGGATGTCCAGGGCCCGCTCGCGGCTGACGGCGATGGCATCTAGGGCCAGCAGATGACCATAAAAGCCGGGCCGACTCGAAAGCCAGACCGCGTCGGGCGAGATCAGCATGTCTTCGCGTTCCAGCAGGCGGCAGATCTCTACCAGGCCCTGGTCGTTCATGACGGCGACCGCCTCATTCATGCATGGCCCCCTCGGGTTCCTCGGCCGGCTTGGTCGATGCTGGTGACTGCATGACACCCAGTGCGCGCAGCAGCGATTCCACCAGGCGGCCGTCAGCCTCTTCCATGTCTCGCAGATTGCTGATCCCGCTTTGCTTGAGATCGATGTGCAGTACACGGCTGGCTTTGCCGGGCTGCAACGGCTCGAAGTACAGAGAGACCACGGCGTCGATGATGTTGAAGCCTTGCCCCATCAGGATGGGGCTGATTTGCTGGGCAGCGAGACAGGCCAGCACATCGGGTGCATCTTTTTCTCCGGGCGGTTTGATCTGGTAATCGCAGATCGGGGGATGGATGGCCCGCACTTTCGCCTGTGACAAACGGATGCGCTCGACCCAGTGTGCCGCCAGGTCACATTCGCTGTCATCGAAAAGCTCGAAGCCATCCCGCAGACGATTCAGGAAAAACATCGGCTTCTCGACATCCGTGGGCTGCAGTACTTTCTTGAAGACATGCTTGCCGAGGTGCTCCAGCAAGGTCTGCTGTGTCTTGGCACCACCGGGCGCCAGCACATCAATCACACCGCTGGCCGGGTAGATGACGACATCCATCGCCATGGGTGGCCGGACGTCACGCCAGTGCGCCCGGTTGTCGTCGCCGAATTCCAGCTGACGCTGTGCGTTGTCCTCGATGAGGATGCCCAGTTGCACGCCGCCATCCAGATGCCGGTCCAGGGTGTCGATCTGACAGGCGCGCGGCGCTCCCTTGCGCGGCGTGAATGCGGTGGCCAGTGCGACTTCAAGGGCGTGGATGTCTTCCTGTCCCCGGAACAGTGCATCGACCGGTGGCACCTGCAAGCGTTTCCAGCCGCGTTTGCCGATGCGCAGGCTGACGGCATGGATTGCCTCGGCGGTGGCGAACTGATCGGGCCAATTGGCCATGACCCACAAGGCGCGCTCGGCATCGCTGGAGAACTTCGTGAAATCCTCATGGATCGCGGAGTCCGGTGGGGCGGTGTTGCGCAGGGCATCGACGCCCCGCCGATTGGCCAATTCGTGAACACGCCGCATTTCGGCGTACAACACCTCGCTTTGGGCGGTAGGAAGGGCATCGATGATCTCAGTAACGGCATTGACCAGCTTGTCGTCGACAAGATCAGCGGGCAGTTCCAGCTTGCGAGACTGCAGGTAGAACTTCCAGGCGTGCGCAGGCACTTGGCGGATGAGTGGTGGTAGTTGAAGGCGGCCATCTTGTTTTTCCTTTTATCTGGGCCGCCGTGCGAATGATTTCTGGTCTGCGCGAGAGGCCTGGGTTGGTTACACTGTTCTCAACACCATATCGCACAACAAAGCAAAAGGTATTTGTTCGCTATATCGGGTGTTTGATGGAATTTAACGGTCGATGATTGAGTTGTCAAGCCGGTGCGTATTCGTTCGAAATAACGTAATATCTCGGTCTGTGCAAAACGCTACCCGCCCCCTGCTCAAGCGGGGCTGAGAGAACACAAGAGAAACCGTGGCAACCCCACTGGGCGACAAAATTCGCAGGCTGCGCCGTGACCAGAAGTTGAGTCTCGACGCACTGGCCGCCGCAGCCGGCATGAGCAAGAGCTACCTATGGGAGTTGGAGAACAACGACGATGCCAACCCCACCATGGAAAAACTGGCCAGCATCGCCGCTGCACTCCACGTGACGCCGGAGTTCCTGGCCCATATTGAGCAAGCCGATCAACCCGAAGACGCCTTCGACAAGGCGTTCTTCCGCAACTACAAGACGCTGAAGCCCGAGACCAAGCATCAGCTCCTTGAGATCCTCAAGACGCTGAAGAAGACTCAAGGATGATCGAGTTGCCCACCAAGCCGAAGGCTGCAGCCAACCGGTTGAACAAGATGTTGGACCAACTGCATGCTGTCCATGGTGGCGATCGTTTCCCGGTCGATGTGGAAGCGCTGATTCGGGAAGTGCCGGGTACCTTCCAGACCGGGGAGCCGATCACCATTCAGGGCGAGGCGATGGACCCGGAGTTCGAGGGGGCGCTGTTCAACCTGAATGCCGATGAGCCCGGCAAGGGCAACTGGGCCATCATCTACAACCAGGCGATCAGCTCACCGGGGCGTATCCGGTTCACGCTGGCACACGAGTTGGGGCATTACCTGGTGCATCGCCATCTGCAGACATCCTTCAACTGCAGCGAGGTGGACACCACCCAATGGAACAGCGACGAACGGAAGATTGAGTTCGAGGCGAACACCTTTGCGTCGTACCTGTTGATGCCGGCCGATGATTACCGTCGGCAGATCCAGGGTGCGACCATCGATCTGGATGTGCTTGGCGCTTGTGCGGATCGGTATGGCGTGTCCATGACGTCTGCCATCCTGAAGTGGCTTGAGCTCACACCACAGCGTGCGGTGCTGGTCATGTCACAGAACGGGATCGTTCAGTGGGCTTGCGGCAGCGAGTCGGGCAAGTGGCTTTCCATCTATCTGAACAAACGGATGGGCAACGGTCAGCGCCGGTTACTGCCAGCCTGGAGTGTCACTCGTTTGGGCACGGACACCAACGTCGATCGGCTGGGCACGCCGATCGATGCGCGCATATGGTTTCCGCAGGAGCCCGAGGGCATGGTGGCACGGGAGATGCGCATTGCGTCTGATTTCTACCGTCAAACGATGACGCTGCTGGTCTTACCGCCCGAGGTCAAGCCCTGGGAGCGCGACAAGACGGACGATGACGACGATGGCCTTGAAAACACCTTCGATCGTTTTGTGCGTAACGGTCAGCCGCCAGTGCGCTGATGGGCAATTCCGTCTGTATTTTTTGAGATCTGTATATGCAATTACCCGCTGATATTCACACGTGGCTGAAGATTTCTGGCGCACTCACTACTGGCATTGGATCCATCTTGTTGGCATGGCGGGTCAAGGCAATCCTCAAGTGGGTTGTTTACTGCCTGGTTGCGCACGAACAGTCTATCGATCAGTTGGCCAGGCTCGCTGCTAATCAACGGCAAACCGACCCTATCGTTGGCGGCGTAACCAAACATCTGCTCGACATCGAAAGTAAACTGGGCCTGATTCTGTTGATTTTGGGTCTTGTGCTTTTGGGCGTCGGCATGCTGACCACTGTGGTGAGCTATTTCGTGGCTGCCGGCCTCTGATTGGCGATTGCCCGCATACCTCCGCAATTCCCTGCTCGGAATTCCGATGACCTACCGGTGAAATGGTGGCAGTTTTTCATCACGAAAGCCTGCCATGTCACCCATCGAACACCACTCCAATCCCGCCCATCGTGATACCCGCGAGCTCGGGCGCTCCCCTTGCCAGGAAATCGCGCAGTTGCTCGCCGCCGGTATTCTCCGGGCGCGCACGTGCGTCCCGGCAGAAAACCAGTGTCAGTGTGAAGCCACGGCTGGCGAAATTCCGCTTGGCTTTACTGGCCACCAGCGCGTTCATACGAACCCGTCTCAACAAGAAGGAGTTCCCGTATGACGACACACGCAAGCAAAGAAACGGTCGCTGCGCGCCTCGTGCAATTGCCCTACCTGCCGATGGAAAACCTCTGGGCGCTCTGGGATCAGTATTTTGATCGTCGCCCTGGGCACCACCATCGCACCTGGCTTGAAAGTCGGCTGGCTTACAAGATTCAGGAAGAGGCGTTTGGCGCCATGTCCTCATCGCTCAAGCGCCGCCTCGAAAAAATCGGTGAGACCGGCGAGGTGCCCAACCAGAAGCGCAGAGCAGAAAACCAGCTGGCGCCGGGCGCCACCCTGATCCGCGAGTACAACGGCATTACCCATCAGGTCAAAGTCCTGGACGACGGGCGTTTCGAGTATCAAGCCCGTGCCTACAAAAGCTTGTCTGGGGTGGCCAAGGTCATCACCGGCACCGCCTGGTCGGGACCGGCATTCTTCGGATTGCGCCAACCCGCGCCCAAGCGTCAGGGGGCAATGGCATGAGAAGACCCGCTCCTTACTCCAGCACGCAAATGCCTGTCACTACCCCCAAGCGGCGCTGTGCGGTCTACACCCGAAAGTCCACCGATGAAGGCCTGGACATGGAATACAACAGCTTGGAGGCGCAGCGTGATGCGGGGCTTGCCTACATTGCCAGCCAGCGCCATGAAGGCTGGATCGCTGTGGCCGATGGCTATGACGACGGTGGTTTTTCCGGCGGCAATATGGAGCGGCCCGCGCTGCGCCGATTGATGGATGACATCGAGGACGGAAAGATCGACATCGTCGTGGTCTACAAGATTGACCGCCTGACGCGCAGCCTGCCGGATTTCGCGCGACTGGTGGAAGTGTTTGATCGGCACGGAGTCTCGTTCGTGTCTGTGACCCAGCAGTTCAACACCACGACCTCGATGGGGCGCCTGACGCTCAACATCCTGCTGTCCTTCGCCCAGTTCGAACGCGAAGTCACGGGCGAGCGCATCCGCGACAAGATCGCCGCCAGCAAGGCCAAGGGGATGTGGATGGGCGGCGTGCCACCTTTGGGTTATGACGTCAAGGATCGCAAGCTCGTCGTCAACGATAGGGAAGCGGCACTGGTGCGCGAGATCTTCTCCCGTTACGCCGAGCATGGATCGGCCGCGCGTCTGGTGCGCGAGTTGCAAGTCGAAGGGCACACCACAAAATCCTGGGAGACCCAGACCGGGAAGTTTCACCACGGTCGCATCATCGACCAGCAGTACCTGTTCAAGCTGCTACGGAACCGTCTTTACCTGGGTGAGATCACGCACAAGGACGAGGTCTTTAAAGGCCAACACCAGCCCATCATCTCGGCGGCGCAATGGGAGGCGGTCGACGCCATCATTGCACAACGCAAACGCAGCACGACCCGTGACCGGTACAACGAAACCCCGGCGCTGCTGGCGGGATTCCTCTATGCCCCAGACGGCCAGCGCATGTTGCCAACGTACACACAGAAGAAAAACGGCAAGCGGTACCACTACTACGTCCCCTACCTGGAAAAGCGACAAACCGCCGGTGCATCACGCATCCCCGGCCAGCGCAGCATGGGGCCCATGCCCGCCGCTGAAATCGAATCAGCCGTGCTGACGCAGGTCCTGCGCGTGTTGCAGGAGCCCGAAATGATCATCGGCGTTTGGCGCGAAGTGGTGGCAATACAGGAGCAACCCGGGCTCGACGAGGCCATGGTCGTGGTGGCCATGCGCCGCATCGGTGACATCTGGGCGCAGATGTTCCCGGTGGAACAGTACCGCATCATGCGGTTGCTGATTGATCGTGTGCAACTGCACCCGAATGGTCTTGACATCGTTTGGCGTGAAGACGGATGGCACCGATTCCGGCGTGAACTGGCCCAGCACCCCTTTGTGGTGGAGCAGAAGGAGGCACCCACCTCGGGGCACCTCGGCCATGATGAAGAGGTGATGGCATGAGCCAATCAACCCGGCAGCGTTGCAAGATCGAGATATCGGTGTCGGGCCCTTCGCGTGAATACCAAAGCCAGGGCTCGGCGGTGACCTTCGTTCCCCTGACTATCAAGCGTCGGCACACCCGAAAACTGCTGATCGCACCTCCTGGTCAGGAAGATGCCAAGGTTCGCTCATCCTTTGATTTACCGATGATCCGCACGATCGGCAAGGCTTTCTACTGGCAAAAGCTGCTCGACAGCGGTGAGGTCGCCAATGCCACGGAATTGGCGCGGCAGCTGAAGCTGGAGCCCGGCTGGGTCGCAGAGGTGCTGCGGCTCACACGCCTGGCACCTGACATCGTGCAGGCCATTTTGGATGGCCGGCAACCGCGCCACCTCAATCTTCACGCAGTCCGGGGCCGGCAGGCGGATGTGCCTGTGGACTGGGATGAGCAGCGTCGGTTGCTGGGCTTTTGCCCATGAAACCAGCCCCGCAACGTAAATTTCAACAATATTTTGTTTAATTGCGTATTTTATGGCTTGATTAGGATAGCCTAATGGCGTAACATACAAAAAATTGTTGAAATCGCCCCAAGAGTCACGTCATGCTTCGCTCGTTCACCCTGCAAAACTTCCAGTCGTTCAGAGAGCCCGTGCAGATATCGCTGGAACTGAACCGCCACACCCCTGAGGATGGCCGGTCCTGCACGTCTGCTCTTGGCACCCGCCTTTCCAAGGCCATCGCGGTCGTAGGCGCCAACGCAAGCGGTAAAACAACCTTGATCAAGTCGCTGGTCTTCGTCGACTGGTTCGTCAAGCACTCGTTTCATGCCAAGCCAGACGAACCGATTCCCCTGGTAGCCCACTTTTCAGCAACGACCGAGCCCAGCACCTTTGAGGTGGAGTTCGAGTTCGATGGCCGTGAATGGCGCTACCGTCTGGTTGCTTCACGCGATCGCGTTTATCACGAGTCGCTTTACAGCAAGCAAAGCCGTGCCTTCTCGTACGTCTTTACCCGCGAATGGAATCCTGAACGCAAGGGCTACACGGTCAAACAGCAGCAGTTCGGCATGCTTCAAAAGGAAGCTGAGAAGGTTCGCGAAAACGCATCGCTGATTTCGACGGCCGCGCAATACGAAGTGGATTTGGCCTTGAAACTGGTGTCAGCCAATGTGCTGAGTAACGTCCATGGTCTCGGTCGTCAGGCAATGGATCAAGATCAGATCATGCGCGCCTCCGAGTTCTATGCCAAAAATACGGCCATTCGTGGTCAGATGGCGACCCTGTTGCATCAGTGGGATTTTGGCCTGTCGGATGTGCGTGTCGAGAAACATACGGTGACACGTGAAAGTGGCAAGACTGAAGAGATTCACATCCCCTTCGGCATTCACCGCGTGGGCGACAAAGAACATCCTTTGATGTTTTTGCATGAATCCAGCGGTACCCAGGGCGCATTCATATTGCTGTCCAGGATCCTGCCGGCGCTGCAGCACGGTGGTCTGGTGGTGATCGATGAACTTGAAGCGGATCTTCACCCGCACATGCTCACCCCTTTGCTGGATTTGTTCTTTTCTCCGAAAACCAACCCGCACAATGCACAGATCATTTTTACCTGCCATTCCATCGAGGTGTTGAGCCTGCTGCACAAGGCGCAAGTGGTATTGGTCGAAAAAGACGACAACTGCGAGAGCGATGCCTGGCGACTGGACAGCGTGAAGGGTGTTCGTGCCGACGATAACCTCTACGCCAAATACATGGCCGGTGCTTACGGCGCCATTCCCCAACTGTGAGGGATGGTGATGGCGCGCAAACAACATCAGGTTCGCAAAACGCTGTTGATCGTTGGCGAGGGAGATTCGGAGGAAGCGTTCCTCAAGCACCTGCGTGAACTTTATTGCTCAGGCGGCTCAGGAGTAGCTGTCACTGTGCGCAATGCACATGGAAAAGGGCCGGAGAACGTCATTGATCACGCGGCACGGCAGGCCAGGATTTACAGCTATGAAGCACGTGCCGCCCTGCTGGATACAGACATTCCATGGACTGACAAATTGAAGAAGGAGGCTCGAAAAGCCAAGATCGACATGGTCGGCTCGATACCTTGCTTCGAAGGTCTGTTGCTGTCGATTCTGGGAAGACGCCCAGCCGACCAATGTGCGGACTGCAAAAAGGCGATTCAGCAGTTGATCGACGTCGATCTGACGGAACGTCAGAGCTATGCCAAGCATTTTCCGAAGACGGTGCTCGATGCCGCCAGATTGAAGATCGTCGAATTGGACCAACTGCTGACGGCCTTCGAGGGGCGTTGAAATTTGAAACTGACCAGGAGCATGCCATGACCATCTCATCTGCCATCCACGACCGCCACCTACTGTCCTTCACGTATGACGGATTTCCGAGGGTGGTTGAGCCTCACTGTTGCGGTACGGACAAGAAAGGCCATCCTGCACTTCGGGCCTACCAAGTGCAAGGCGGGAGTGAATCCGGGGAGTACGTGGGCTGGAAGCTATTCCACATCCGCGAGATTCGGCAGATCACGATTCTGCCGGGTAAATTTCTCGGCCCGCGTCCTGACTACAAGCGGAATGACAAAGGCTTTCTGCGGATCGACGCGCAGATCTGAGCTCTGCGTCCGAAATTTGCATGCATTTTTCGGACAGCACATCCTCTCGCTGAAGGGGGAAAAATCGCTTGGCTTCAATGCCAAGCAGCGCCTCAATGGTAGTCATTCAACAGCAATGAGTCACCATGGAAATCCAGCACCTGAATCAAAAACAACTTGCCCAGCGTTGGCAGGTCAGTGAAGCCTGTCTCGAGCGCTGGCGATACGAAAAAATCGGGCCCGATTACCTGAAGCTGCATGGTCGGGTTTTGTACCGACAGCAAGATATCGAAGCCTATGAGTCGCGCTGCTTGAAAAGCATGCGGCCTCAGGCCGACAGCGCAAGCCCCTGATCCAGGCCTCGCACGGCCGAATCCCCAAGAACATCCCCGTTTCGACCGGCACAAGCATCAATTGCCTGATCTGCCCACCCTTTTCGTCCACCTTGCCCACCGGTTTGCCCACCCCCTGAATCCCAAACTGCACTCACGTTTTCGCAATCACCTGAAAGGAGATCAACGTGAGTGTCAAACACCTGAATCAGCGCCAACTGGCTGAGCGCTGGAATGTCGCGGAGGCCACGCTCGAGCGCTGGCGATCCGCTGGTATCGGGCCGGTGTACCTGAAATTGCAGGGCCGCGTCCTCTACCGCGTCGAGGACATCGAGGAGTACGAGGCGAGGAGTCTGCACAGCAGCACGTCGTCGCGTGTCATGGCGGGAGGTGTGGCATGAGCCAACGCCATCTGCCCCCGCAACAGCAGGATGTGCTGTCCATCCCGGCTACAGAACTGGCCGCATTCAATGCCCGCAGCCTGTTCCAGCTCAAGACCCTAGCCGCCGACCGTCTGGCCACTGCCAAGGCTGAAGTCGATCACATCGAACACGCCCTGAACTTGAAGTACGCCGAGCGCGCCAAGCACCTGCGCCTGGTCGCTGGCAAAGACAGCGGCGTCGTGCATTTCGATGACGGCGACGTACGTATCACGGCCGACCTGCCCAAAAAAGTCGAGTGGGACCAGGCGCTGCTGGCCAATCTCGAAGCACGCATTGCCGCCAATGGCGACAACCCGCGTGAATTCATCGAGGTCAGCTACCGCGTCTCAGAGACCAAGTTCTCCGCCTGGGCGACCGCCCTGCGCGAGCAATTCATTCCCGCACGAACCGTGAAGGTGGGCAAGCCCAGCTTCCGTCTCGCCCTGCTTTCGGAGTAACCACCATGTTCAAAAACCTCATCGAATCCCTGCGCAAGAAAACCCTGTCCCTGTCCGACCTGCCGGAAACCATTCGCGTGCCGGGCCACGCCGGGCAGACCGAGATCGACCGCCTTCCCCTCGACCAAGCATCGGTCGATGACCTGGCCTTTGCCATCCAGGGGCTGGAAGCGCGTTCTTCCGAAATCTCCTGCCAGTTGCATTCCCTGCGCCGCCTGCATGACCTGGCGCGCGCCCGAGGTGCGCTCGGCACGGACAAGGTCACCGAGATCTTTGGCGGGGAGGTCTGACATGAGCTTTCCCTTCATCACCGCCGAGCAGCGCCTCGCAGAAAAGCGTGGCTCCAAGGGCGTGATCCTTGGCCCCTCTGGCGTGGGCAAAACCACGCTGCTCAAAACCGCCGATGCCACCCGCACCCTGTTCATTGACCTGGAGGCCGGCGATCTGGCCGTGCTGGATTGGCCTGGTGACAGCGTGCGGCCACGCACCTGGCAGGAATGCCGTGATCTGGCCTGCTACATCGGTGGCCCCAATCCGGCGCTGCGCGACGACCAGTCCTACAGCCAGGCGCACTACGACCAAGTGTGTGCCCAGTACGGCGATCCGACCATGCTGGCCAAGTATTCGCTGATCTTTGTCGACTCGATCACGGTCGCCGGGCGTCTGTGCCTGCAATGGGCCAAGGGCCAGCCGCAGGCCTTCTCCGAAAAAACCGGCAAGCCCGACACGCGGGGTGCTTATGGCCTGCATGCCAGCGAACTGGTCGGGTGGCTCACCCAGTTGCAGCATGTCCGTGACAAGGACATCTGGCTGGTGGGGATCCTCGACGAAAAGCTCGACGACTTCAACCGCAAGGTGTTCAGCCCGCAGATCGAGGGCTCCAAAGCTGCGCTGGAGCTGCCCGGCATTGTCGATCAGGTCATCTCGATGGTGGTGCTCAAGTCGGATGACGGCACCCCGTATCGGGCCTTTGTCTGCCAGCACATCAATCCCTGGGGCTACCCCGCCAAAGACCGTTCCGGACGACTGGAGGTCGTCGAGGAGCCGCATCTGGGTCGCCTCATTTCCAAGATCACCGCGCCGCGCGCGCAATAAGCAGGAGAGTATTCATGAACAGCTACAACCACAACGCCGCCTGGAGTGACTTCAACGATGCCGAGGACCAGCGCGAGTACGCCCTGATTCCGCCCAAAACCCTGGCCAAGGTCATCATGGCTATTCGCCCAGGCGGGTATGACGATCCGAGCCAGGGGTGGACGGGCGGCTACGCGACCCGTTCCGACAAAACCGGCGCCATCTATCTCAACGCCAAGTTCACCATTCTGGAGGGGCCGTTTGCCAAACGGGTGGTGTTCGGTCTGATCGGCCTGTCCAGTCCGAAGGGCCCGGAGTGGACGAACATCGGGCGCAGCTTCCTGCGCGCCATCCTCAATTCGGCGCGGGGCATCCACCCGGCAGACAGCTCGCCACAGGCGCAGAGTGCGCGCCGCATCAAGGGGTTTGCCGATCTGGATGGCGTGGAGTTAGTCGCCCGCATCGATGTTGAAAAGGATCAGAACGGCGACGACAAGAACGTCATCAAGGCCGCTATTCAGCCGGATCACAAAGAATATGCAGGATTGATGGGGATGCCCGCGCGCATGCCCAGCAACACGGCCTCTGCGCCGACATCCGGCACGCCATCTGTGTCACCGTCGCCCGCCGTTCCAACTCGCCCTGCCTGGGCGCAATAAGGAGGACTGGCGATGATGCTGCGTCCTCGGCAGCGGGAATTCGTCACCCGCTGCGTCACGGCCCTAAAAGCCCATGGCAACACCCTCGGCGTGGCGCCGACCGGTGCTGGCAAGACGATCTGCCTGTCCGGCACCGCCGGCGAGTTTCTTCAACATCCGGACGCCAAGGCCTGCATCTTGGCGCACCGGGATGAATTGACCGCGCAAAACCGTGCCAAGTTTGGCCGTGTCAATCCGCATGTCAGCACTTCGGTCTTCGATGCGCATCAGAAATCGTGGTCGGGTCAGGCCACCTTTGCCATGGTGCAAACCTTGGCACGCAACCTGGAACAGATGCCCACGCTGGACATGCTGGTGATCGACGAGGCTCACCATTGCGCGGCGCCCACCTACCGGCTGGTCATCGACTCGGTCCTGGCCAAAAACCCGCATGCGCTGATTTATGGCGTGACCGCCACGCCCAATCGCGGGGACGGCAAGGGCCTGCGCGAGGTGTTCTCCATGTCGTCAAGGACGCAGGTGTGGTCTTTCAGAAGTTGCCGGAACTCCTGCTCCATGGCTGGCGGGTGGAAGGCTTTTATCGATTTGTGGAGCCGCAGTGATTAAAGTCAATCAGAGTGCGGTGATTCTGCTGCGCAATCCCTTCCAGCCCAGCCAGCGCGAAGTCATGGTGGCCCACCCCAGCCAAACCATCCGCGAGTGGCTTGGTGCCCAGGGCATTGCCGAGTTCGATCAACCCACCGTCTGCATCAAGGGCGGCGCCCCCGTGCTGCGTGCCGATTGGGCGGTCACACCCATCGATGGCGTGGTGCTCTTCATTACCCTGCCGCAGGGCGGGGGAGGCGGTGGCGGGGGCAAGAACCCGCTGCGCACCGTCCTGATGATTGCGGTGATGGTGGTGGCCACCGTCTACGGCGGTCCATTGGGTGCAAGCCTGGGATTTAGCGGTAACCTTGCCACTGCGGTCGGTTCGGCCATCATCATGACAGCGGGTTCCGCCTTGGTGAGCGCCCTGGTGCCGCTACCCACGCCCAATATGCCGTCCTTTGCCGGGTCGAGCGGCAGTTTGGCGCAACCGTCGCCCACCTACAGCCTGCAGGGCCAGGGTAACTATGCGCGGCTGGCGCAGCCCATCCCAGTCATCTACGGTCGCCATTTGGTCTATCCAGACTTGGCCGCCACGCCCTATGGCGAGTACCAGTCCAATGAGCAGTACCTGCACCAACTGCATTGCATCGGCCTGGGCGAATACGACATCGAACAGATCCGCATCGAAGACACGCCCATTACCTCGTTCGAGGAAGTGACCTACCAGATCGTGTCACCCGGCAGTCCCGTCACGCTCTTCAACCCGGATGTGGTCACAGCGCCCGAGGTTGCTGGTCAGGAACTGCTGGCCGGCACCTGGACCGGGGGCTTTGCGATCAACCCGGCTGACAGCGAAGTGACGCACATCGGCATTGACATCCTGTTGCCGCGTGGACTCTATTTCGCCAATGACGCCGGTGGCCTGGACAACCGCAGTGCCAGTTGGAAGGTGGAAGCACGGGCCATTGATGCTGAGGGTGACGCGCTGGGTGAGTGGGTCACGCTGAGCAGCGAGAGCCTGACGGCCGCCACGACCACGCCACAGCGCCTGTCCTACAAATATCCGGTTGCTGCCGGGCGATACGAAGTGCGTGCCACGCGGCTAGATGGCAAGGATTCCAGTTCGCGTGCCGGGCATGAGGTGCGCTGGGGCGAGGCTCGGGGTTATCTGGCCGGCGGTGTCACCTTCCCAGACAACGTCACATTGCTCGCCATCCGCATGCGCGCCACCGACAACTTGTCGCAGCGCTCCAGCCGGCTCATCAACTGCATTGTCACGCGCAAGCTGCCGGTTTGGTCAGTGGACTCCGGTTGGTCCGCTGCCATGCCTACGCGCTCAATCGCCTGGGCCTTTGCCGACATCCTGCGCGCCAGCTACGGGGCCAAACTGCCGGATGCGCGGATCGATCTGGTTGCCTTGGCGCAACTCGATCAGGTCTGGGCCGGTCGGGACGATCTGTTCGATGGCGTGTTCGATCAGCAGGTCACGGTCTGGGAGGCGCTGACTCGCGTCGCCCGCTGTGGGCGGGCGGTACCGTTCCTGCAGGGCGGGATTGTGCGCCTGGTGCGGGACGAAGCACGGGTTTTGCCGGTGGCGCTCTTCAGTCCGCGCAACATCGTCAAGAACAGTCTCAAGATCCAGTACGTGATGCCAGGCGAGGAAACCGCTGACGCGGTGACGGTGGAGTTCTTCAGCAGCCGTACCTGGAAGCCCGATGAAGTCACCGTGAATCTCCCAGGCTCCAGCAGCACCAACCCGGCCAAGCTGCGGCTCTTTGGCTGCACCACCGAAGCCCACGCCGTGCGCGAAGGACTGTATCTGGCGGCGGCCAACCGCTACCGGCGACGCATCATTACCTTGCGTACTGAACTGGAAGGCCTGATTCCCACCTATGGCGATCTGATCGCCATTGCCCACGACATGCCCAGTTGGGGTACTGGGGGCGAGATCGTCGCCTGGGATGCCGACACCCACATCGCCACACTGTCCGAACCTGTCCATTTCACGGATGGTCAGCCGCACATGCCGCATGTAATGGCCCTGCGCCGTCGTGATGGCGGCGTCAGTGGTCCGTATGCGGTGACACCCGGTAGCGACGCACAGCAGGTGGTCTTTGCGGCGTTGCCCGACATCCCCATCGAGACCGGCCTGTCGGCCGAGCGCACCCATTTCGCCTTCGGCATCGCCGAGCAATGGAGCCTGCTGGCCCGGGTGATCGCGTTGCGGCCGCGTGGCGAGCAGGTGGAAATCACCTGCGTGGCCGAGCACCCGGCCGTTCACAGCGCCGATAGCAGCGCCCTCCAGATTTGAAAGGAAAGAAGATGAACGACCCCCACCTGATGGATGGCATGGTGGTCATGCCCCATGACGAATTTGAAACCCTGCTGGAACGCGCCGCCGAGCGTGGGGCGCGTCACGCCTTGTCCGATGTCGGTCTGGATGGCCCGGATGCTGCAAACGACATCCGCGAGCTCAGGAATTTGCTCGACGCCTTCAACGAGGCCAAGAAAACCGCTGGTCTCACGTTGGTCAAGATGCTGGTCACCGGTCTGGTGCTGGCCCTCCTGGCCGGCACCATCCTCAAAATCAAATTGTTCGGAGGTCCGCAATGAGCCCGATCTTCACCACCCTGGCCCCCGGCCTCTTCGAAGCTGGGGCCAAACTCATAGACCGCCTGATTCCCGATCCGGCACAGCGGGAGCAGGCCAAGCTTGCTTTGTTCCAGGCCGAGGGCCAGCAAGCCCTGCAGGAAATGCAGGTCAGCCTGTCGGCCATCCTCGCCGAAGCGAATTCGGCCGACCCGTGGACCAGCCGGGCACGCCCGACCTTCCTGTATGTGATCTACGGCGTGATCCTGCTGTCGGTCATCGGCAGCATCATCGGCATCTGGTGGCCTGCCGAGGTGTTCCAGGCCGCCGAAAACCTGTCCAAGCTGCTCAATGCCGTGCCGGAAAGCCTGTGGTGGCTCTTCGGTGCCGGTTACCTGGGCTACACCGGTGCGCGCAGCTTCGACAAGTGGCGCGGTGTGCCCAGATAGGCATCCCCTGGTGGGCGATTGATCGCCAGCGACTGCAAACGTAAACCATAGACCCCGTCTTCATCCACTCCCGATTTTGGGTAGTGAGTGAAGGCGGGGTCTTTTTTGCGTTTGTGGTGATGAATTCACACGATCGTATGAGCGATTGCCCGGCCGTTGCGCTACGCTTCGTCCATGGATACTTTGATTCCCGCTTTTTTGCGCCGCCAGCGCAACCAACGTCGCCTCACGCTGGAAATGTTGTCCGCCAGGGTGGGCATGTCGCCCCAGCATCTGTCGGAAATCGAGAGTGGCAAGCGCGATCCGCGTTTGTCGTCGATCGAACGTATGGCGGAAGCCTTGGGGCTGACGGTGCTGATCGTGCCAGAGGCACTGGCGCCGGACTTGCGCCGCTATATCGCCAACAACGGCCGCACCTATACCACCCAAGCCGGCAAGGTTGGTACCACGCCCACTACCCCTGAAGCCGATGGATCCGAATATGCCTAAGAAAAAATCTGACCTGGCCAAGCCCAATGCCGACCTGGCGCAAAACACACTGCTGTTCACCATCGAGACCTTCGATGACCCAGAAACGGGCAAGCCCACCCGGTACGGCCGTTTCGCGCGCCATTGGCAGGATGAAGAAGCGCTCGACGAACTGATTGATCGGCTTGAGGCCGGACAACTCACCCACAAGCAGGCCCTGATGCATGCGCGCAAGCTGGAGGCGACCACGCCATACAACCTGGAAATCCAGAACTTCATTGCCAACCGGCTGTGGTCGCTGGGGTTGCAGGAAGAAGCCACCGAGGTGTATGAACGGGCCTGCCACCTGGCACTGGCCCTCATACCCAAAGGATTCAGAGGCCAGATCACCTGGTCAGAAATCGACAATCGGTCTTTCCTGCGCCTGGCGCATGGCAGCCTGCTGGGCTTGATGCACAGGCGCGAGGGCGACGCCGCCATGGCGCTAGCCAAACAAATGCTGGCCTGGTGCCCGATGGACAACATCGGCGTGCGCTTCCTGCTGGGCGATATCGCCTTGCTCAAGGGCGACCACAAAGCCGCCATGAAGGAGTACCTGAAAGGCGCGCCGAATTCACCGGCGCACTGGTACCAGGCGGCACTGATCGCATTTCGGGAGGGGGACTTTGTTGTGGCCTGCACCTACCTGCGGCGGGGGATTGCTGCGAACCCCTACATTGCGGAGGGGCTGACCGGGCGCACGGTGCTGACGGAGCATCTGTATTGGCACGCCAGCAATGTGCTCGGCCCGGAGTGGGCGATTGACTATCTTGAACGAGCCGCCGGTCACTGGGCGCCGGAGGAGATCGACTTTGTCGACTGGGTGTTAAACGCATCCTCCGTGTTAAAAGAGCGTGCCGAGATGATGGCGCTTCATGAGGGACTGACGTATGAACGCGACTCCGACAAACGGGATCCCTTTGCTATGAAATCCATGACGTTTATCGATCGCATCACCGACACGCTGTCGAGGAAGATGGTGCGCAAGGTCCGCAACCGCTATGGTGTGGAGACTTGGCCTTGGGAGCGAAGCAGGTGAAAGCTGGTCTTTTGTCGTTTGTGCGATCGAGTAGTCGCTGATTCGCAGAACTTGTCTATAACCACTTGGAGAAGTTATACTTGTCATAAGTAAAGCAAAGCAACGGCAGAGTGTTTGCGGCCTTTAGGGAGGCTGCCATGTATCCCCCCCCCCCGATTCGGGCTCCTTAGACTGCTGTCTGAGGCGTTGCGAGCGGGGGTTTTCATTGGCGAGGTGGGTTGGTGAATCAACTTGAAAATACGCTGGCTTACTCTGGTCAGCCAAACAACTTCGGTTCTGAGAATGAACAACGAAGGGCGGTAGCCATGGTGGCGGACGGCGGAGCCAAGGAGCCCAAAGTGGCCATCCTTCTATGCACCTACCACGGCCAGCACTATCTCGCTGAACAACTGGATTCTTTTCAGGCCCAGTCTCACTCGAACTGGGAAGTCTGGGCTTCAGACGACGGATCCGAAGATGACACGCATGCGATTCTCGATGCCTACCAGCAGAAGTGGCCTCCGGGTCGTCTTTCCATCCATTTCGGGCCAGCCGAGGGTTTTGCCGCGAACTTCCTGTCACTCACGTACAAGGCTGATATCGACGCTGATTACTACGCGTACTCGGATCAGGACGATATTTGGGAGCCTGATCATCTGTCTCGAGCGTTGAATTGGCTAAAGACTGTGCCTGCTGATATCCCCGCTCTATACTCATCCCGTACACGGTACATATCCGAAGATGGCTCGGATCTGGGGTTTTCATCCCTCTTCAACAAGCCGCCATCTTTTTGCAATGCGTTAGTTCAAAGCATTGCCGGTGCAAATACCATGATGTTTAACCAAGCAGCCCGTCTGCTGCTTACCAAAACACCTTCTAAACTCAACATTGTTTCTCATGACTGGTGGGCGTATATGCTTGTGTCCGGTTGCGGCGGTCGTGTTTTCTATGATTCTTACCCGGGGGTACGCTACAGACAGCACGCCAATAACACGGCTGGGCAAAATACGACCATTTTGGCTAGGTTGCATAGGCTGAAGGGTCTCCTTGCGGGGCGCTTCAAGAACTGGAATCAAATTAATTTAAACGCACTGAATGAAATGTCCTCTTTCTTGACCGATGGAAACCGTGTGGTGCTGTCTCTATTCAGCAAAGCTCGGCGCGGCTCTGTTTTTTCAAGGGTTTGCAACTTGTATCACTCAGGGGTTTATCGCCAAACCCTGGCAGGCAACATTGGCCTATTGTTCGCCGCTGTTTTGAGAAAATTATGAGTATTTTGGTTACAGGCGGCGCTGGCTTTATCGGCAGCAACTTCGTGCTCGACTGGCTGGTGCAGTCGGACGAGCCCGTGATCAACCTCGACAAACTGACCTATGCAGGCAACCGCGAAAACCTGGCCAGCCTAGCTGGCGATGCGCGCCATGTGTTTGTGCAAGGAGACATTGGTGACACGGCGCTGGTGAACCAGATGCTAGCCACCCACCAGCCGCGCGCCGTGGTGAACTTTGCCGCTGAGAGCCATGTGGACCGCAGCATCCACGGGCCGGGCGAATTCATCCAGACCAACATCGTAGGTACTTTCAACCTGCTGGAGAGTGTGCGAGCGTATTTGGGTGGCCTGGACTTAGGCGCCAAAGCAGCGTTCCGGCTTTTGCATGTATCCACCGACGAGGTGTACGGGTCTCTGGGCAAAACCGATCCCGCCTTTGTCGAAGAAAACAAGTACGAGCCCAACAGCCCCTACAGCGCCAGCAAGGCCGCCAGCGACCACCTGGTGAGGGCTTACCACCAAACCTACGGCCTGCCGGTGCTCACCACCAACTGCAGCAACAACTACGGGCCCTACCACTTCCCTGAAAAGCTAATTCCGCTGATTATTGTGAATGCTCAAGCGGGCAAGCCGCTGCCGGTGTATGGCGATGGCCAACAGATCCGCGACTGGCTCTACGTAAAAGATCATTGCAGCGCCATCCGCCGGGTGCTGGAAGCCGGCCGCCCTGGCGAAACCTACAACGTGGGCGGCGGGAATGAAAAGCCCAACCTAGAGATCGTGCACACCGTCTGCGCGCTGCTTGACGAGCTGCGCCCCAAGGCCAACGGCAGCAGCTACACCACCCAGATTACCCACGTGCCCGACCGCCCCGGCCACGACCGGCGCTACGCCATAGATGCGCGCAAGATTGAACGCGAACTGGGCTGGAGGCCCGCAGAAACCTTCGAGACCGGCATCCGCAAGACGGTGAAGTGGTACCTGGACCACCCCGATTGGGTGCAGCGGGTACAAAGCGGTAGCTACAGGGAGTGGGTGAATAAGCAATATGGTGAAGAGGTGGCCGCATGACGCGCAAAGGCATCATCCTCGCCGGCGGTTCCGGCACTCGTTTGCACCCGGCCACGCTGGCCATCAGCAAGCAGCTGCTGCCGGTGTTCGACAAGCCCATGATCTACTACCCGCTCAGCACACTCATGCTGGCGGGCATGCGGGACATACTCATCATCAGTACCCCGCAAGATACGTCGCGCTTTCAGCAACTGCTGTGCGACGGCAGCCAGTGGGGGCTGAACTTGCAATACGCCGTTCAGCCTAGTCCGGGTGGCCTGGCCCAGGCCTTCCTGATTGGCGAGGCTTTCATCGGCAATCATCCCTCCGCGCTCGTGCTGGGTGACAACATCTTTTACGGCCACGATTTTCACCACCTGCTGGCCAACGCAATGGCCCGTACCGAGGGCGCCAGCGTGTTCGCCTATCACGTACAAGACCCAGAGCGCTATGGTGTAGCTGAATTCGACATTCAGGGCAAGGTACTTTCCCTGGAAGAAAAGCCCGAGCAACCCAAATCCAACTATGCCGTCACTGGGCTCTACTTTTACGACAACCAAGTTGTTGAACTGGCCAAGAGTCTCAAGCCCTCATCGCGTGGTGAACTGGAGATCACCGATCTGAACCGGCTTTATCTTGAGCGGGAGCAATTGAACGTCGAAATCATGGGCCGTGGCTACGCCTGGCTTGACACAGGTACCCACGAATCATTACTCGACGCCAGCCAATTCATTGCTACCCTGGAAAACCGCCAAGGGCTCAAGGTGGCCTGTCCGGAAGAAATTGCCTACCGTCTGCACTGGATCAATTCGGCGCAGCTCGAGACCTTGGCGGAACCGTTATTGAAAAGCGGTTATGGCAAGTATTTGGTGTCCTTGCTCAAGGACACCATTCAACGATGAGTACAAGATTTTTCACATTTTTGTCAGAACTGTACGGCAGCCGTAATGTGCTGCAGCAGTTGGTTGCGCAACAACTTATCCTTCGTTATCGCCGCACACTGCTAGGCTATCTATGGACGCTTATCAACCCTTTGTTGATGATGTCCGTAATGGCCGTTGTCTTTTCAACTCTGTTTAAAGCAGACCTAAAAACCTTTGCCGTCTTTTTATTCGCCGGCATGATCCCATGGAATTTCTTCAGCTCGGTTGTTACGCAATCTGGCACAGCATTCATTAACAATGAAGGCCTCATCAAGAAAATATACCTGCCGAAAGTCATCTTTCCTCTAAGCATTGCCTTTGCATTGCTCATAGACAGTTTGCTTTCATTCGCGGCTTTGTTTCTCATCATTCTTGTACTTGGCGGCTCACTTAGTTGGTCGTTGTTGTTTTTGCCAATCAGCTTTGCTCTGCTGTTTCTTTTTGCCATGGGATTCGGACTAATCATGTCCATTGTCACGGTCTTCCTCCGTGATCTCCAGCATGTTATACTAATAGCCATGCAGGGTCTATTTTATCTGACACCAATTTTGTACAAGCATGATGCGTTGACCGGCAAAGTGGCCTGGCTGGTTGGACTGAATCCGGTGACGCCATTTATTGCGCTCTTTAGAGTGCCACTTATTGATGCCACCATTCCGGACGTCACTATTTTAATGCGGGCGGCCTCAATTGCAGTTGCTACCATGGCAGCAGGGTTATTTGTTTTTCTCCGCCAAGAGAAGAATATAGTTTTCAGGTTATAAGAAGAAATGGCGAACATTCACGTTGAAGACCTGTCGATCAAGTTCCGCGTTTATCATGACCGGTCGCCATCGCTAAAGCAAAATTTTGCAAATATTTTCAAGCGGAACGGAGCATCCTCTTTTTCAGATTTTTGGGCTGTTAAGAATCTCTCTTTTGACATCAAAGCGGGGGATCGGGTCGGGATCGTAGGCCATAACGGCGCTGGGAAAAGCACTTTCTTGAAGGCGTTATGCCGAGTTTATGAGTCCTCAGAGGGAAAGATCTCTGTCTCCGGACGCATTGCACCGTTGCTCGAAATTGGATCTGGTTTTCACCCGGAATTCACTGGCCGCGAGAACATTTATCTGAATGGATCAATTCTTGGTTACAGCAAGCAGCAACTGAAAAAAATAGAGCCTGAAGTAATTGCCTTTGCAGAGTTGGAAGAGTTTATCGATACCCCCGTCAAATACTACTCCACAGGAATGTACATGAGGCTGGCGTTTTCGCTGGCCACAGCCATGCACCCAGATATTTTGGTGCTCGATGAAATATTCGCGGGTGGTGATGCCGCCTTCATGGCCAAAGCCAAAACCAGGATGTACGACCTGATTGATAAGGCCAACATCATGATCATGGTTTCTCATGACCATCTGTTGGTCAGAGCACTATGCAATCGCGTATTATGGCTAGATCATGGTCAGCTCATTGCTGACGGCACTCCGGATGACGTGATCGAACGCTATCTGGAGGGCAATAAATGAGAAAGTCCCTCCCAGAGATGCGCCCACTGCCTGTTTCTCGGCGGCGGCCTGAACATGGTGCTGCCACGGCCGAACCGAGGTCGGCGATCAAGTTCCACAAAGTGGCCCCGCATCCTGGCGAACCCGACATTTTCATTCAATTGAGGGGGGGGCGGATTGAGCAGTTCTATCAGAACTGGCTGAAACCGAATCCATTGACACGCAAATTGGTTATTGCAATATGGCGTAATTTTTACCCCGCGTATGCCCGCACCATCGCCATCCTTCGCTCACGCATAGCCAGGCGCTGGCGTCCGATAGTTAAAATGACCGATTATGTAGATGGGTCGAACATTCCAACAATAAATGTGCTCGACGCCGCCACAGTCGATACCCCACCGCCCAAAATGGTCCCGGCAGAAGACCAAATCTACCTTGCGTCGCCACACAACCATTATGAGTTCCCGCCTATTTATGTTGCACAACTTAGTGATGCACAGGTATATGGCGGAACCAATCTTATCTTTATGCAAGATGCTGTGATTTGTCATGACCTGTATGATTTTGTGTGCGACTACACAAGCGAGGAGTTACACGGCAGGCATGTGATAGACGCCAAAAAGATGCGCATGCGTCTAATTGTGAACGACTTTGCGCCGATGCAAATTCCTATCGCAGCAGCATTTCTGGACGCATGCGCGCCAAACTATGCACATTGGCTTACTGAAGTATTGCCGCGTATTTCAGTTCTATGTTCGCAAAAAGATTTCAACAGTGTGCCCCTTATAATTAACAGCGGACTGCATAAGAATTTACTGGAAAGTCTTTCCGCAGTCATCGGGGACGAACGGGATGTCTACCTTTTGCCGATCGGAAGGGCGATTGAGGTTGACACGCTCTATGTCGTTTCAAGCTGTGGCTATGTTCCGTTTGACTTTAGAAATAAAGTAAGCACGCCGCCCGCGCAAGGTCTTTTTTGTCCGACTGTATTGACGATGATGTCCCAAACTGTTTCCACTGGTTTGCAGCGGAGCGCGAATTGGTCGCAGAAAATATACTTGCGCCGCAATTCTGTAGGAAAAATCGCGACCAATCTCCCTGCGGTGGAAAAATTACTATTGGATGAAGGTTTTGTTTTTGTCGAACCAGAGAAATTAAATTTTGCCGAGCAGGTCATGCTTTTTAAAAATGCAAAGTTGATTGTAGGTTCGTCGGGGGCTGCATTGGCCAATTTGATTTTCTGTCCGGTCGATGCGCGCGTGGTCATACTGATCGGCAAATCCGCCCGAGTGAGTTACTGGTATTGGCAAAACTTGGCTAAAGCGGTGAATCGTTCGATATGTTATGTGCTGGGCGAGGTCCCGGACGTTGATAAAACAAACAATCAGCCCAACTTTACGGTTCCATTGGATGCGTTGATGCGTGCGGTAAGCGAGGAAGGATGCCAAAATTCATGACTAATAACATCATCATTTGTGGTCAGGGACACGGGATTGAATGCGTTTATCGCGGTTTACGCCAAAACCGCCAGCCATTTATCTTGTGTACAGAAGATGCCTCACAGAAAGAGAAGGCTGTTGCTGAAGGTGTGCCAGTTGTCACACATTATGCGCAAGCGATTCAGAGCGCTAATGACATTGTATTGACTGCGTCCTACAAGCCGAAAATTACGAGACAGGATCTGGCATGTGCACGATTTTTGAATATTCACTACGCGCTATTGCCCAAATACCGCGGCATGCATGCCATCGTGTGGGCGATGTTGAATGGTGAAAGTCATGTTGGCTTCACCTTGCATCAAACATCGGAGTTGCTCGACCAAGGGGCTGTCATTTATCAAGAGGCTGTTCCCATTGCTGACAAGACATCATGGGAGCTCATGATGATAATTGATGAGCTGGTCTCCTTTCGAATATACGATGCGCTCAAGGACTATGCGGAAGGCAGGATAACGCCAACGCCTCAAAACGAAGAGGATGCGATTTTCGTTGCGCCACGCAACCAAGAAGACTGCAGGGTTCGCTGGGATGAATGGAATGCCCAATTCTTTTCTAGGGCATTGAGAGCGCTTGTTCCGCCGTACCCGTTGCCGTTTTTTGAGCACAACGGTAAGAAAATCGAAATCGAGAGTGCCTCTGTCATCCCAAAAAACTACATCGAGATCAACGGACACTTGGTCTATGTAGACAACGACAGCATATACATCAAAATACCGGAAGGTCTTCTCTGTGTGGAAATGGTTCGTGTTGATGGCGTGCAGATGCAGGCGAACCAGTTTTTCACGAGGATTGGGGTTCGTTTCACATGAGCGACACGCCCAGCATGCCGGTGCACATTCTGCATCCCGACCCCTATCTTGCTCCTGTTATTCACATGTCGCCATTTTCGGGGAAGCTCGATATGGAGATTTATCCTTGTGAAATGAGTGAACACGAAATCATAAACTTCACGTCTGACGCACTGTTTGGTGAACAGTTGAACGGATTGGTGACTGTCAATGGGCGTGAGGCGATCGCGCGGACGCTCGAAGCAATAGTAACGAGTCCTGATTTCCGGATCAGCATCTTGACGCCGTCTGGCTCGGGTTATGTCAGCGGTTGCGTAACAACGGAAATTTCGAAGCGATGTGAGTATGTGTATGGCGAGGCGGCAGATGTGGATGCATATTTTATGATTCACGAGTTTGGTCGTCCTATGCAACCCTCGGCGCAAGTGGTCAATTCAGGCAAGCCTATTATTGAAGATTGCGCGTACGCCTGCGTGACGCCCGATTTCCGCGGCGGATATGGCGTGGTTGGCGATTACATCATTTATAGCCTGCCAAAAGCGTTTGAAATGCAGTACGGGGGCATGTTGTTTATTAAAGACAAGTCGAGTACGGAGGTTCGCAGGTCGTCTGAACCGCATCCCTATCTGTTGAGTAGGCTGCGCCTATTTATAGAAAGATTGCAGCAATTAAATCAGCAACGTCTCGATGTATATCATCGAATGCAATCCGTTGCCGGGAATTACGGCTTTGAAGAAGTTTTGGCATATGACGGAAAAGGTCTCCCGCATGCCTTCATGGTTCGAATGTATGAAGATGTAGATGCCGATCGTGTAAAAACCTACATCAACCGCCAGGGGATTGAGTCCAGTTTCTTTTATGGCGGCGGTGCATATTTTCTACCCTGTCACCAGAACCTTACCAGAGCCGAGATCGAATACATGTTCTATCACCTCAGGTATATCCTTGATCAGGATAAGGAACTGTCATGAGTGCTGAAGCAAGATACGTCGTCCGCGTCATCCAGCCTGACGATGAGTTTTCCCCACATTTTTTCATCCGAAAAGATTTTCTGGATTACCAGTCGACAATCTTTGGTATGAAAGTTATCCGTTTGGGCGTCTTCTCAGAAGCGGATCAATCACTGTTGGCTTATTGCGCCTTTGCAGGCAAAGATGGTCATTGGCAAACCCCGATTGCCGGTGCGTTTGGCGGGGTGTCTAGCAAAAAGAATGTTCCCGTTGACGCCTTGGAATTCTTGGTGGAACGCCTCCCTCATTTGATGTCATCGCAATGCTCGGTGCAGTCCTTAACATTTAAATTGCCGCCCGCTAGTTTTCCTGATAATTCCACGCTTATTGCCAATATATTGCATAGGAATAATTGGAGTCTCACTGATTTCGACCTTAACTATCATCTAACTATCCGTCCTGTTGAAGAGTATTTGGCTGGTTTGGGCGAAACCAAGCGTAAGTTTATTCGCAGGCTTCATGCGTCTGGGGCAGAGTTTCAGGAAGCCGGTCACGCGATGCTTGAGACGGTGTATAGAGTCATTGAGCGAAATCGTTCGGCGCAGGGCTATCCCATGACGATGTCGCTGGATGCCATGTCGGCTTTGGTTCAACGCTTTAAATGCGACATTCGTCTGTTTGCAGTGACATTGGAGTCGCGCGTTGTGGCATCAGCCATTTGCATCCAGATCGACCCCAAATATTTATACGTATTTTATTGGGGGGAGTTGCCAGAATTCCGCAAGGCGTCTCCAGTTTTACTTCTGGCTAAGGGCATCGTGGAGTATTGTTTCGCAAACGGGTTTGAAGTTATGGATGTCGGCACCTCGAGTGTGAACTCCGTACCCAACCCAGGCTTGTGTGCCTTTAAGGAAAGTTTGGGGTGCAGGGTGACTCAGAAACCGATATATAAATGGAAGGTGAAAAGTGAATAAGTCATTAATTTCAAGGATTGACCAATGCAAAATCATTGATCTGCCTCGCATAAATGATGTACGCGGCAACTTGTCGTTCATTGAGGCCGATAGGCACTTTCCATTTCCGATTAAGCGTGTCTACTATCTTTATGACGTGCCGGGAGGGACAGAGAGAGGGGGCCATGCGCATAAAGAATTACATCAGCTAATTATTGCCATGTCGGGATCATTTGACATTCATTTAGATGACGGGCATGGGAAAAGAACCTTTCATCTCAATCGAAGTTATTATGGACTCTATGTCTGCCCGATGATTTGGCGTGAAATTAATAATTTCTCTTCTAATTCCGTCTGTATGGTGTTAGCATCGGATTATTACGATGAAGATGATTACTATCGAAGCCACGCTGATTTCAAAAAAATGGTTGAAAATGATGAGTAAAGTATCCTTTCTTGATCTTGCAGCAGCCCATCGAGAACTGGTCGACCCTTTGAGTGCCGCATTTAAGCGTATCTTGTACTCTGGGGTTTACATTTTGGGAACTGAGTGTGAGGCTTTTGAACGCGATTTCGCGGTGTATTGTGGTGTAAAGCATTGCGTTGGGGTAGGCAACGGTTTAGATGCTTTACACCTCCTTTTGCGCGCTTACGGTATAGGACCAGGCGATGAGGTCATCGTACCCTCCAACACGTTTATTGCGACTTGGTTGGCCGTAAGTCAGTGTGGTGCAACTCCCGTGCCGGTAGAGCCTGACGCGAATACGCATAACATCACCGCCAGCGCGATAGTCGAGGCTATTACAGTAAATACCAAGGCCGTTATTCCGGTTCATTTGTATGGTCAGCCTGCCGACATGGACCCCATAGTTGCCTTGTGTCGAAAACACGGGCTGCTGGTGATTGAAGATGCCGCTCAAGCCCAAGGCGCGGACTACAAGGGCAGACGAGTTGGCTCCCTAGGGGATGCGGCAGGCACCAGTTTCTACCCCGGCAAAAACCTGGGCGCATTAGGTGATGCTGGTGCAGTGTTGACCAGCGATAGTGCCATTGCCGAGAAAGTCAGACTTTTGCGCAATTATGGCTCACGTGTGAAATATCAGCATCAAGAAGCAGGCCAAAATACTCGGCTTGATGAGTTGCAGGCGGCAGTGTTGCGGGTTAAGTTGGGCTGCCTGGACGAGTGGAATGCGCGCCGCAGTGCCGTGGCGCGGCGCTATAGTGAGGCACTGCGCGGGCTGCGTCATGTGGCTGTGCCTTACGTTCCGGGGTACACAAAGCCTGTATGGCATTTATATGTGGTTCGCTCTATGCGGCGTGATGCCTTGAAAACATATCTAGATCAACAAGGGATTGCGACGATGATTCACTATCCCCGGCCGCCCCACCTTCAGCCCTGTTACCAAGCGTTCGGCCATTTAAATTTGCCGGTTGCCGCGCAGTTGGCCAATGAAGTTCTGAGCCTACCTATTTCACCTTCGCTGTCGGATCATGATGTTGATCGCGTAATTGCTGCAGTTAGAGAATTTGACAGTTATTCCTGAGGAAAGCTAATGATGAGCCACATCATTGAATTTCTGTTCATAGATGGCCTCACTATAAGAAAAGTGTCCTAGTTGCCTTCTATGAACTCTTCATTTTTAAATATAAAGGGTGAGATTCGAGAGAATATTGCACATGGCCGCATTGATGCAGCATTAAGAATTACGTTCAATTTTGTTGAGCGCATCATTACCGAGCCGCTTTGCACTTCGCGAGTATTTGCATCCAGAGACCTGGATAATCTCTGCCAAGAAATTGGCCGAGTAAATTTGAAGCGTGAAATCCTGTACGCCAACAATTCGGTGGCGGTAAAAGTTGGGAGTAAGAGACTGGTGTATGTTGTCAGTCGACTGCAAAACTCTGGTGGGCATTTGCGTCTCATTTTGGAGATGATAGCGGCTCAGCCAACCAAAGAACATCTAATTCTTGCAACCAATGTGGTCGGCGTTTCAGATGTTGCGTTCCTTTCCAAATATTTTTCCAAAAATGACAATGTATTTATTGCGCATGCGCCAAAAGGTACGTTTGCAAGCAGGCTGACATGGCTTCAGCGCGCTCTGTTGGAAGCCAATGTCGACCATGTCTATCTATTTCATCATCATCAGGACAGTGTTGCAGTTGCGGCCTTCGTACCAGAGTTGAACTTGCAAGGCAGCTTTTGTCATCATGGCGACCATCATCTGTGCCTGGGGGTTCATCTTTCTCACGTTCGCCACCTAGATTTTCACCCCATGGGCTTTCATTATTGTCGTGAAGAGTTGGGGGTGGACAATATTTATGTGCCATTGGTATCTGCTGATCAAGGCAGCATAGATAGTAATGAGGCTTTTTCGTATGAAGGTTGCTTGACGACTGCAACCGTGGCGCGCTCCAACAAACTTGATTCTAGGTATTACGTTCACTATGCCGAGCTTGTCCCGCGCATTTTGGAAAGCACCAAGGGGCGCCACATTCATATCGGGAAGCTCAATCGGCTTGCGTTGAATAAAATCAAGGCCGGTATGATTCGCCGGAGGATCTCGATAAGCCGTTTTGTCTACGTAGAGTGGACACCCAGCGTATGGCGGGCGCTGGTTCAGTATAAAGTCGACTTGTATTTGTCGTCGTTTCCATTGGGCGCCGGTTTGACACTGATCGAGGCCATGGGGGCAGGTATGCCATTGGTAATGCATGAACATGTTTTTTCGCGTGTACACAGCAGCTTGGAGTTGGCATACCCACAAGCCCATCGCTGGAGCGATCCCGAAAAACTTCTCGAATATTTAAGTCTTATAACTCCTGAACAGATAAGAAAAGAACGCGGCTGGGCCAGAAGTCAATATATGAGCTTCCACCAGCCTAAATACTTGGAATCTTTCCTTGTAGATGGAATTTCACCGCAAAGGCAGGAGATTCCTGCGCTGATTAGCGACTTTCGTCCAAAGCTCGATGAATGGGCCGCTTGGGCGGAGGCTCAGTTGAGTGTCTCGCACCTGCTTTATCGTTGGGCTTACCGCATGTGGCGCTCACTCAGAGCCCGTTTCCAATGGCATTCTTAACCCCATATTTTCTATGCAAATAGTGATTCCCATGTCCGGCTTTGGAGAACGTTTTCGCCATGCGGGGTACACAGTTCCCAAGCCGTTGATCGAAATCGATGGCAAGCCAATCGTTGGTCACGTTATCGAAATGTTTCCCGGTGAAACTGATTTCATATTTATATGCAATCATGAACATTTGAACGAGCCGACATATCGGATGGAAGCCATTTTGAAGGAATATAGCCCTTCAGGACGGATCGTCGGTATACCGCCCCATAAACTTGGCCCCATTAATGCGGTTCGTCAAGTGGAGCACCTGCTCGACCCGATAGAGCCGGTGGTTGTCAACTATTGCGATTTCACCTGCTATTGGGACTGGCATCACTTCAAACGGTACGTCAAAGAAACAGCCTGCGAAGGTGCGATTCCTGCATACAAAGGTTTTCATCCTCACTCGTTGGGGAACACTAACTATGCTTATATGCGTGAATCGGATGGATGGGTTCTGGATATTCAGGAAAAGCAGCCCTACACCAATAATCGCATGGAGGAATATGCCTCCAGTGGCACCTATTACTTCGCGTCAGCTCAAATCATGAGTGAAGCATTTCGCACGGTAATGGAGCAGGATTTGAAAGTAGGAGGTGAGTATTACGTCAGCCTAGCCTACAAACCACTGCTTGAAAACAAAAAACCCGTTGCCGTTTATCCACTCCAGCACTTCATGCAGTGGGGAACGCCAGAAGATGTCGCTGAATACAATTCTTGGTCAATAGCATTCCAGAGCCTGATTTCGAACGCTGAGAGTATCCCGTCTCCCAAGGGGGCGCTGGTTGTTCCAATGGCAGGCCTAGGGCAGCGCTTTGCTGAGGAAGGCTATGCACTTACCAAGCCACTGATTCCGGTTTCTGGATTGCCAATGGTGGCCCAAGCGACGCATGACTTACCCTCCGCTGAACATCATGTCTTTGTATTGCGAGCAGACATGGCTGGTTATGCGGATGTGGCAAATCAATTAATTTCGCTCTACCCCAAGGCAATAATAAGAACCATTGATCGCGTGACTGAGGGGCAAGCTTGCACGGCATTGATCGGACTGGATGCGCTGGAAGATGAGGTGGGAAATGGCTGCTCTCCCATAACGATCGGTGCATGTGACAATGGCGCACTATACGACGTTGAATCCTTCAGCAAAGTGGTCGAGGATCCATTAGTGGATGTCATCGTCTGGGGTGTGCGTGGGTATCCAAATGCGATACGCAACCCAAAAATGTTCGGTTGGATCGACGTCTTAGACGGTCAAGTCCGCTCGGTCTCAGTCAAAACACCATTGGACAAGCCGGCATCTGATCCCATCGTTTTAGGCACATTCACCTTTCGCAGGGCTGATGACTTTCGTCGGGCCTTGGATCGACTCATCGCACGCGATGGACGGATCAATGGGGAGTTTTACATTGATTCGCTGATCAATGATGCGATCGCACTCGGATTGCAGTGCCGTCTGTTTGAAGTGGATAGCTATTTGTGCTGGGGTACCCCGAACGATCTACGTACATTTGAGTACTGGCAATCGTGCTTCCATAAGTGGGGAAACCACCCTTATCGTCTTGATCTTGACGGTCGTATCCCCAAAGAGCAGATTGGCTCCCTTGAAGCAAGATACCAAGCCGCGATTCCAGCTCTGCCTGGAGCTCTTGGATGATTAAGCGCGAATTTGCCATGTTTTTGATTGTTGGCGTATCGACTGTCTTAGTCGACTTTATTAGTTACCGTGGCCTGACTGGATTTCAAGTCATGGAAGTCGACATGGCCAAAGCAACAGGGTTCCTAGTTGGAACCATCTTCGCCTATTTTGCAAATCGCTTTTGGACATTTGGCCACAAGCCACACGTCCCAGGCAGTGCGTGGCGGTTTTCAGCCTTGTACGCAAGCACGCTTAGCGCCAACGTTCTAATCAACGCACTCGCACTAAGACTGCTTGCTGATGTGGCTGCTGCGATTCAATTAGCTTTTCTGCTCGCAACCGGGGTCTCAGCGTGCCTTAATTTTCTGGGAATGAAGCTTTTCGTCTTCAAACCGATTCCAGCGTCGGAGCTTCGATGAGATTTTCTCTAGTCATTCCTTGCTACAACGAAGCAGCCAATCTGCCGCTGCTGTTAGAGCGCTGCAAAGCACTGGCCGTCACGCCCGATGTTGAAGTTGTTCTTGTCGATAATGGATCGACCGATAGCACTGCAGAAGTACTCCAAAATCTACTTCCAAAATTCCCAGGGTGTCGAAGCATTCGTGTTGAAAAAAACCAAGGATATGGCTTTGGAATTGTGTCTGGCCTCAAGGCGGCTGAGGGTGAGATTCTGGGGTGGACGCATGCGGATATGCAAACTGATCCCCAAGACGCACATCTCGGCCTAGAGTTTTTCGAAAAGCATGGGGATGATATTTTTGTAAAAGGCCGTCGTTATGGTCGCCCTTTTATGGATGTTGTTTTCACTATCGGCATGAGCGTGTTTGAAACGTGTTTGCTTGCACGGCCAATGTGGGACATCAATGCCCAGCCGACCATGTTTTCTCGCAGGTTCTTCGAATCTTGGACTGCTCCTCCTGACGATTTCTCGCTTGATTTGTACGCTTACTATCAAGCTCAAAGCTATGGACTTAAGGTGCATCGATTCCCAGTCAGATTCGGTGAGAGAGCGCATGGTATCTCGCACTGGAACGTCAACTGGGCCGCAAAGCGAAAGTTCATTCGTAGGACGGTGGACTTCAGCCTTCAATTGAAAAAGAAAATCTCAACATGAATCTTATCGCCCACCGACGCAACACTGTGTCAGAACTTCTGGCCACCGACTCAAAGTATGGAATAGAGGTCGATATCAGAAGTGAGGGTGATCGGCTGATCATTCATCATGATCCTTGCGTGGCTGGCGAATCCTTTGACGAGTGGATCGATGCTTATCGACATGGAACGTTGATACTCAATGTAAAGGAAGAGGGACTCGAGGCGCACCTGATCGCTCTGATGCAGTCCAAAGGAATAACTGATTATTTCTTTCTCGATCAATCATTCCCGTTTTTGGTGAAATGGTCCAAGGCAGGTGAGCATCGCTGCGCTGTTCGGGTATCTGAGTTTGAATCCATTGAAACGGCGCTGACCTTGGCTGGCAAGGTGGATTGGGTTTGGGTGGACTGCTTCACCCGATTCCCTCTCAGTGAGCATGATGCTAGAAAGCTAAAGGACGCAGGATTCAAACTTTGCCTCGTCTCTCCTGAGCTGCAAGGGCGAGATGCCAACGTCGAAATCCCGAATTTGGCATCACTTTTGAAAGAACGGAATATTGTGGCGGATGCTGTTTGTACAAAGCGCCCCGATCTCTGGGAAACAGCGGTTACTTCTCAATGAAGAAAATGTTCCTGCATCCCATGTTTATGATTGGGCTGGCAGTGCGCCTAGTCCTAATTGTCTGCATGGCGCCACTTGCTGTCACGGAGTGGTACGCACCGTTCCTTGATGTCAGCACTTCGGTGCTGACCGCAGATCCGTGGTCAACATGGATCGCAAGGGGAGGAACCCCTGTGGCGTTTCCTTACGGGTACGCAATGTGGGTGGCTTTTCTCCCTATGACACTTGCCGCTAAGCTAACTGGGTTGCCGCTGCTCTATGCATACCACTTAGCGATTCTAGCGGCTGATTTTTGTTTGCTGTTAACGCTACGTCGGCTTCTTCCTGATCGACAGCGCTTGCTTTTACTCGCCTATTGGCTGTCTCCCATCATCATTCTCGCCACTTATGGATTGGGACTGAATGATTTGATCCCCGCGCTGCTGTTATGTCTTTCAATAGTCTTTGTACGGCAAGTTGAGCTCAAGTCGGCAGGTGCCCTTCTTGCAGTGGCGATTTCAGCCAAGCTGAGCATGGTGGTGGCCTTGCCGTTTTTTGCGATTTACCTGTTTAACAATCGGCCGCTAAGAACACGTCTACCGAAATTTCTTTCAGGCTTCGGTCTTGGCATCCTTCTGCTTTGGGTACCTTTCCTTTTTTCGGGGGCTGGCATTCAAATGCTGCTCGGGAATCCGGAAATGGGGAAGATCTACCAGTTGGCCATCGGCTTGGCTGGTAACGTCTCGATCTATGTTGTGCCCCTCCTTTACTTGGTCATGCTCTACGTGGCATGGCGGGTTCGGCGCCTTAACTTTGATTTGTTTCAAGCGATCACAGGCATGGCCTTTCTGTTGATCGTATTAATGACGCCTGCCTCTCCTGGCTGGTTTGTTTGGTGCCTTCCATTCCTCGCGCTCTATCAAGCAATGAGCGGTCGTATGGCTATCCTCTTGGTAGGAATGTTTTCAGCGACGTATGTCTTGAGTACGCTGCTTGTGACGCAGCTCAAGTTCGCAAATGGGAACGAAATTGCTTTAGGTGCTGCGCTTCAAGCTTCAGGGCAATTGGGAGTTCAAGCAACTTCACTTCTGCATACGGGAATGGTTGCCATCGGACTGGTGCTTGCGATCAGAATCTGGCGCGAGGCCATCAGCAGGAACGATTTTTTCAGACTGAGTCGAAAGCCCTTTGTGGTGGGAGTCGCTGGGGACTCCGGTGCTGGGAAGGACACGTTTGCAGATGCCATTACCGGACTTTTTGGAGAACATTCTGTCGTCAAGCTATCTGGTGATGACTACCACCTATGGGATAGACAAAAGCCTATGTGGCAGGTAATGACCCATCTCAATCCGATGGCAAATGATCTGGAGGGATTTTGCAGCGATCTTGTGTCGCTAACCGACGGCAAGAGTGTTCTGTCTAGACATTACGATCACCAGACGGGCCGAATGTCTAAGCCTTTTCAGATTGAAAGCAATGATTTCATCATTGCAAGTGGATTGCATGCACTTTATCTCCCAGTTCTTCGAGCGTGCTACAACTTAAAAATTTACTTGGACATTGACGAAGGGCTACGGCGACATTTCAAGCTCAAGCGCGATGTACAGCAGCGTGGCCACACGGTCGAGCGGGTACTCGGTTCTTTCGAGAAGAGGGAGCCCGACTCAGAGCGCTTTATCCGACCTCAGTCCAATCATGCAGACTTGATTCTTTCGCTGCAACCGATTCACTCCCGGATGCTGGAGGACTCGGATGACAAGCATCCTATTCGCTTGAAACTTGTCGTCAACACCAGGAATGGATTCAACGAGCTCACGATACACCGGGTTCTTGTCGGAGTCTGTGGGCTGCATGTCGATATCGTCGTTGGCAATGATGGCTCAGACGTCAAAATGACCATTGAGGGCGAAGTATCATCAGCCGACATTGCCATGGCGGCAGAGATATTGTGCCCTCGTGCTCTCGAGTTTTTAGATATTCCACCCAAGTGGCAGGATGGGATGTTAGGCCTGATGCAGTTGATCACGTTGTCTCATATCAGCCAAGTACTGACAAAGCGATTTATATAATGAAGATCAATAATCATGAGCGATTCAATCGCCTGCCAGACGCCTTTTTGTTCGATACAGACAACACACTGTATCCGTATGATCCTGCCCACGCAGCAGCCCAGCAGGCCGTGAGAGAAAAGGTTGCGAAAACATTTTCAATTTCTCCAGATGATTTTGACAAAGCCTTTAAGGAAGCAAGAACACAGGTAAAAACACGCCTTAAACACACGGCATCGTCACACAGTCGATTGCTTTACCTGCAGCGAATGCTGGAGATCATGGGTTTGGGGTCGCAGGTTCTCTTGGCGCTTGATTTCGAGCAAACCTATTGGCGAACTTTTTTGAGCAACGCCGTACTGTTTGATGGTGTGAAGGAGTTGTTGGATGATATACGGCTGCTTGGGATACCAACGGCGATTGTGACAGATCTGACCGCACAGATTCAATTTAGAAAAGTTGTTTACTTCGGCCTTGATCACTACTTTGACTACATTGTTACGAGTGAGGAGGCTGGCTTCGATAAGCCACATGAAGCCCCATTTCAAATCGCATTGGAAAAAATGCAACCGAAGAGGGATTGCATCTGGATGATCGGAGATAACCCGGTGAATGACATCCGTGGTGGGCGGGAGAAGATTAATGCTGTCACCTTGCAGAAGGTGCATGCCGGCGTAGAGGTAGGCACGGACATCAATATCGCAGATGCGACGTTCAGTGATTTTGGCGAATTACGGAAGTTGCTTGCAAAGCTAGGATCTCAACAATGAGCACAGCATCTAATTGTATTGAGAAACAAGTAAAGGCATTTTGTGCGCAGATTGGTGCTGACCCACTACTGGTGCAAGGTGCCGGTGGAAATGTTTCCTGGAAGGATGGCGATGTTCTTTGGGTTAAGGCTTCCGGTATGTGGCTTGCAGAGGCTGAATCGAAAGAAATTTTCGTTCCTGTAAACCTCGCACATCTTCAAGATGCCCTTGCGAAGCGAGATTTTTCCGTAAAGCCAGAGTTGAACAGCAACTCTGGCTTGCGGCCTTCGATCGAGACATTACTGCATGCGTTGATGCCGCATAGAGTAGTTGTGCATCTTCATGCGGTTGAAATACTCGCTCATTTGGTTCGGATCAATGCAAGGCAGAAAATCCAGGACATTGTTGGCGATGCAGTTAAGTGGATTTTTGTCGATTACTTTAAGCCTGGTGCTGACTTAGCTAGAGCGGTATTTGAGGAACTCAAAAACAGACCGGATGCAGATGTCGTGTTTATGGGTAATCATGGTGTGCTCTTAGGTGGTGCCAGTGCGGCAGAGCTTGAAACACTCTTATGCGATTTAATCGCTACATGCCAACATGGATTACGGGAAGAATTCCTCCATCAAGACCCGATCGCCTTACCTTTGCCACTGAATCGATCTAACGCATACTCGCTGTTAGCAGACATACAATTGCAGCGACTTGCTTTAGCTCCCGCCTTGTATCATAAACTGTCGTCCGACTGGGTGTTATATCCCGATCATGCAGTTTTTTTAGGTCACCAAGCGGTATGCTATAATGATACGCAAAGCTTCTTGCAAGACCCCTTGATTGCATCTGCTGACAGCCCTCGACTGGTGTTTGTGCGTGGTGCAGGGGTCTATGTGACCTCTGCTTTTAGCCAGGCTCAGCACGTCCAACTGCGCTGCTACTACGAGGTGTTACGGCGTCAGCCTGAGCATGTGCAGCTCAAACCTTTAGCCTCGATGGAAGTGACCGCCTTGCTGAATTGGGACGCAGAAAAATACCGTATGGGTCTGACAGAAAAACAGTCGGCCAAACCGGGATCATAGATGACAACTTGTTATAAAGGTTTTACGCGCGCGTGCTATGTAGTGACAGTTCTTGTCATTGCTTTGCTGTTTGTGGAGAACTTTGTCTTTTCTTCCCAACTTGGTTATTTGGGCTTCAGAGAAGTCGATGACGTGGCCTTTCAGTACAGCATCCGTCAAGTGCATTTGAATATGCTGCATGGTCATATTGGCAAGCTTTTGACGCTTAATGACTACGCCTATGGCTGGGTCTTCTGGATGACTATGTCGCTGGTGACCTTCCCGTTTTTCTTATTGAGTTACTTCGGTCATATCGACTGGCCCTTGATCGTCGCCCCACGGCAGATTTCTCTGCTGTTTGCAGTGTTGTGTTTGCTCACGCTACGCAAAATTCTCAAGCGTTTTGCGATGCCTGAATGGGCTTGTGCAGGTGCTGTGTTGATGCTGGCTTTATTGCCTTTTACGGGCTATTTCTCCATGCGTTTTGGCACGGTGAATGCCGTAATGTTCTTTGCCATGCTCTCGCTTTACTTGGCGATGCGAGATCGTGCCCTAGACTTGAAAGATCTCTCAATAATCGCTATCAGTCTTGCGATTGCGGGCGCCATCAAGCTCACGGGTTTGATGATCACACCCTTAGTGGTGTTCTTTGTGTATAAAAGACTCAAGGCTCAATACGGCGACCAACCTTTGCCGTCGTGGGTGTTCAAAGCGGCAGCAATTTTTTGTGGTACCGGCGTGCTGTTGGCGGCTCCTCAGTTGCCCTATGTGATTTTTAAACCCAGCCTACTACGCACTTATTTAGAAAATTTGCAGCACTTCATTGAAGTCACCCGCATTCCTTCTGGCTCGTCAAGTACTTGGCAACGTTTTTACGAAGGTGCGCTAGGTACACCAGGGGTGGCAGTGGTCTATGGGATATTGACCTGCGGCTTGTTGATCGGTTGCACAGGTCATGGTGCAGCCGAGAAAAATTCTCATCGCTTCGAATTCAGGGTTATCGTGGCAGCGCTGGGTATGGTAGGGGCCTATCTTTCATTCACGGTAAAAAATTCCTTGAGCTTGGGATCTTATTTCACGTGTATTTCATTTCTTTTTTTTCTAGGTCTAGCGCCGCTGCTGAAAAATCCGCGCTCTGTCTGGCTGCTGGTGGTGATGATTGGGGTATTAATGGCGGATGCCGCCCAGCGCGCTACCGCAGAACTAGAGCAAAGGAGCACTGCGTGGAACCACATGAGTTACTACATCAAGAAAGCGCAGTCCACTCAAAAGCTGGAGTTATCCCAGAAAACGATGGCCTGTATTACCGCCCACCAACCGCTAGCCAGCCTCAAACACATCTTTTTAGACTACACCGCGCCTTCTCTCATTAACTCCTTGAGCTTGCCGAATGCATGTGTCTCTTTGGCGTGGAACAATCTCTCCTATCAAAGTAAATATTGCGACACTCCTGTGGATTTTCTGGTGCTTGATAAACAAGCCATTGGTTATTTGCCAGATGATGAATTTCAAAGGCGTATGAACAGCACCAATCATTCCGTAGCGGAGGGTTATCAGCGAGATAAGGCCAGCCGCGCACTGCTCGAATCTTCGGGTCAATTTGGTAATCAGACCTTCAGCTTGGTTTGTGATCTTGGCGAAACACGGGTTTTTAAGGCAAAGTAATTTAACATCGTCTGCATTCCTGCTACAGGGTTGTCCGACATAGTGGCCCATGGAAGCTTCACGCTGACGGGAACGTATTCCCTTATAGGGCAGTTGCTGATGCCATGTAGCGGTTGTCTTATGTTTTGCTACAGGCGTGCGAGCGGCGTTTTGTCGCTTGGCTTCATGAGATGCTGGCGGATCATGGTCAGGCCGCATGACCCCGTGCACTTCCGCGCCAACCCGCAGGCGTTATTGAGGAAAGTTCGACGTAGTGCTAAACTCCACCACCAATTAAGATAAGGGTTTGGTGGCTTACCAAGCCCTTTTTTATCCTCAATCATATTGTAGTAATTTGTTATCCAAAATTGGCTGATTAATTTTTTCCAACACAATAAACTACTACAATCATGTCTGCAACCAACCATTTTTCCACGCTAAAAGCCGAAGAGTTGGCTGATAGACTTACGCACTCAAAAATCACTTTGGTGGACGTAAGGAATCCGGAAGAAGTTGCTAAAGGCGTCATCACTGGCGCAGTACATATTCCTCTCTCAGAATTGCCTCTTAAGTATAAAAGTTTGGCTTCCGCGTACCCGATCGTATGTTACTGCCATAGCGGCATCCGCTCCGCGCATGCTGCGGATTTTCTTGTCAGCAAAGGTCTCAAGAACGTATATAATCTGGCTGGTGGTATCCTTGCCTGGGGTCAGGCTGGATTTACGTTAATATCTGCCAAATAGTAAAGGTACTATTATGGAATTTGATAAAGAGTTGGATGCACGCAATTTGAATTGCCCCTTGCCGATTTTGCGCTGCAAAAAGGGCTTGAGCGAGATCACAGGCGGGCAAACGCTGAAGGTTTTGGCAACCGACCCAGGCTCAGTAAAAGACTTTCAGGCTTTCTGCAAACAAACCGGGCATGAACTGTTACAGCTGGATGAGGATGAAGGCCTGTTCACGTTCTATATCCGAAAACGTGCTGATACCTGATATTCGTATAAATCGAAGGCCGCAAATGCGGCCTTTTTTATTGCTTGCTAATCCTCTTGAGATTTGTCGAGTGTTTTCAGAAAATCGGCAATGTCCCACTCGCAACCGCCGCATCCGCTAATTGCGCCGGAATAACGAGAAATAGCCTCTGCATCCATCCCTTGCAGATACAGCGCCTTGATTTCCGCCCGCGTGGACCGCTGCATGCGCATATCACTTCGTCCAGATTATCCGCGCCAGCGCTCATTGGCCAGTTATAAACGCTTATTTGAGCTTTGCCAGCTGCATCTGCAGCTTTTCTAAACTGGCACTAAATTCTGCTAGCCGCGCTTTTTCCTGTTCAACAACGGCAGCTGGCGCGCGGGCGACAAAACTTTCATTACCCAGTTTAGCTTGAGCTTTGGCGATTTCACTTTGCAAGCGTGCGATTTCCTTGCCTAGACGCTCTTTTTCGGCAGCGACATCGATTTCCACCTTGAGCATCAGCCTGAAATCGCCGGCAAGCATGACAGGTGCATCTGCTTCAGGAAGTTCAGCCAGAATCTCGACGTTCTCCAGCTTGGCAAGTGCCTTGAGATAAGGCGCATAGGCCGCCAATTCTTCAGCACCACCTGTAGCAATCAGCGGCACTTTAGCGGCAGGCGAAATACCCATCTCTCCACGCAGGCTGCGGCAAGCGTCTACAGCCTGCTTAAGCAAGCTCACCCATCTCTCTGCGGCTTCATCCAGTTTCTCCGTGTCAGATTGTGGATAAGCCTGCAACATGATACTTTCCGAACCACGCGATTTGTCTTTGAGTTCCGTCATTGGCGCGACTGTTTGCCACAACTCTTCGGTAATGAATGGAACGATAGGATGCGCCAATCGTAGCACCGTCTCAAGCACACGCAATAGAGTGCGGCGTGTCGCGCATTGTTCCGCCTCACTGCCATTTTGCAGCTGCACTTTAGCCAGCTCTAGATACCAGTCGCAGTACTCGTCCCAGACGAATTCATAAATCGCTTTGGCGGCCAGATCGAAGCGATAATCCGTGAAAGCACGTTCCACTTCTGCCTCGGTGCGTTGTAACAGGCTGACAATCCATCTATCCGCTTGGCTGAACTTGCGCCCGCCCTCGCCACAGCTGGCCGCATCGAAGCCATTGTCCCTGCCTTCCGTGTTCATCAGCACGAAGCGTGTGGCATTCCACAACTTGTTACAGAAATTGCGATAGCCTTCACAACGCTGCATATCGAACTTGATGTCACGACCCGGAGAAGCCAGCGAAGCGAATGTAAAACGCAATGCATCGGTGCCAAAAGCCGGTATGCCTTCCGGGTATTCTTTACGCGTGCGCTTCTCGATCTGCTCGGCTTGCTTAGGGTTCATCAGGCCGGTGGTACGCTTTTTGATAAGATCGTCCAAGCCGATACCATCTATCAGATCGATCGGATCCAGCACATTGCCCTTGGATTTGGACATCTTCTGGCCTTCGGCATCGCGTATCAGGCCATGCACATACACATGTTTGAAAGGGATCTTGCCGGTGATGTGCTTGGTCATCATCACCATGCGCGCCACCCAGAAGAAAATGATGTCGAAACCGGTTACCAGCACGCTGGAAGGCAAGTATTGCTGCAGCATTTGATTTTGCGCATCTTGGGCTTGATCGCCAGTCCAATCCAATGTGGAGAACGGCCATAGCGCTGAGGAATACCAGGTATCGAGCACATCTTCATCGCGCTTCAGGTTGCCTGTGTAGCCATCTTTTGCGGCCATCTGTTTGGCCTCGGCTTCATCGTGCGCTACGTACACGTGGCCTTGCTCACCATACCAGGCGGGAATTTGATGTCCCCACCACAATTGGCGCGAGATACACCAATCCTGAATATTATTCAGCCATTGATTGTAAGTATTCACCCAGTTCTCAGGATAGAACTTGATTTCACCGTTAGCCACCACTTCCAGCGCTTGCTCGGTAATGGATTTGCCATCTTTACCCGGCTTGCTCATCGCCACAAACCACTGGTCGGTGAGCATCGGTTCGATCACCACGCCCGTGCGGTCGCCACGAGGCACCTTGAGTTTATGTTTTTCGGTTTTAACTAAATAACCTTGGGCTTCAATGTCAGCAACGATTTGTTTTCGGGCTTCGAAACGGTCAAGTCCCCAGTATTTTTCTGGTACTAACTCATGCGGCTCTTTCCCCGGAATTGGTTCGTAAATCAACCGGCCAGAGCCATCTGCAGCATATTTTTCTGCATCTAACTCTCTTTGTAAGACATCAGCCTTAGTTCCGCCAACAACTTTACCTTCTAGTGTTAACACTGGAATTGGGTTTAATTTGTGACGCTGCCCCACCGCATAGTCATTAAAATCATGCGCTGGCGTCACTTTTACCACGCCAGTCCCGAATTCCAGATCCACATAATCATCGGCAATGACGGGGATTTCGCGATCACACAATGGCAATTGCACGGTTTTGCCAATCAGGTGTTTATAACGCGCATCTTCTGGATGCACCATTACCGCGACGTCACCCAGCATGGTTTCCGGGCGTGTGGTTGCTACTGTCAAATGACCTGAGCCATCCGCTAGCGGATAGTTGATGTGCCACATAAAGCCATCTTCTTCTTCCTGCACCACTTCCAGATCCGACACAGCCGTACCGAGCTTCACATCCCAGTTCACCAGCCGTTTGCCACGATAGATCAGACCTTCGTTATACAGGCGTACAAAAGTTTCGGTCACCACTTTGTTCAAGCCCGCGTCCATGGTGAAACGCTCGCGACTCCAATCCGGCGAAGTACCCAAACGGCGCATTTGTTGGGTGATGGTGCCGCCGGAGTATTCTTTCCATTCCCAGACTTTTTCGAGGAATTTTTCACGGCCCAAATCATGACGAGAGACACCTTGTGCATCCAGCTGACGCTCCACCACGATTTGCGTCGCGATACCGGCATGGTCGGTACCTGGTTGCCATAGCGTGTTATCGCCGCGCATGCGGTGATAACGGGTCAGAGCATCCATCAGCGTCTGGTTAAAACCGTGCCCCATGTGCAGCGTGCCTGTCACGTTAGGCGGCGGCAGCAGAATACAGAAGTTTTCTTTGACCTGCGGGTTAAGCCCGGCGGCATAATAACCCTTACCCTCCCAGAATGTATACCATTTGTTTTCAATGGTTTTGGGGTCAAAGGATTTGGCTAAATTCTCGTTAGCGCTGGATGATGATGTGGTTGCGTTAGACATAACCTGCGATTTTATCATAGCAGGCATGGCTGGCGCACCCTTAGCCAGAGGCTGCGATATATTTAAAAACAATTAGCGGATGCTCAGCCCGGCAAAGCCGGCAGCAAAGGCGATGACAAGGTGCAACACCCCCTGCCAGCGCAGCATGCGATGCAAGGTTTCCGGATTTTGCGCAGATAGGATATAGGGCCGATTGCCCTTTGGTTTGCGCATGATGTGTACGACCGGGGTGGTTTGACGAATTTCTGCGTGCTGCTTTCTTACCTCAAGCGCGGCGGCTTTACGTGCATCTTCCCATTCCTGCAAATCGATTTCCCCATCGCGGTTCTTGTCAAAACGGGATTTCAGCTGCACTTGGTCTCTTTTCCACTCACTAAGCAGCTTTGCAATATCATGCCTAGCATCCAGCTGATGATGCTCACCGCCCAAAGTCGAGAATTCACCCAGCACATACACAGTTTTGGTCAACCGATACTCGGTGATACGCCTGTTGGATTCTCTCTTGACCGTTTTATCACAAGCCACCAGCTCGGCGCCTTCCGGATCGACAGTGCAAACGCCAGTGGCATCCTCCATCTCGAAAGTAAGCGAGCTCTCGCCACTATCAACGATGCGCCAGTCGTCACCACTCTTTTCTTCGATCAGGTATCGATACCACACGCACGCCATACCGGTGGCCGGGCTGGTCACCCAGTTTTCGGGGTTGCTGCTGATTTTGCCAAACAACTCCACATACCCTTGCGCAGCCGTGGCAATCTTCGAAGTCGCCATGTTGCTGATAGCAAACATGCGCCGATAGCCATATATCCAGGCAAAAAAACTGACCATGGCCATGCCAAAGAAAACATACCGCCACACCACTGGATTTTGCGCCCGAAGCCCGATATAAAACAGCACCAGATGAATGCCGAAGGCAAAGACGCTCTGCTCTTTCTGGAACCAGAAATTCAGCATGGGATGAATCAGCTATTTTTTACTGAACAACTTTCCCAAATCCACATCTGCCGTCTCTGCTGCGGAAAACTTGAGCAGCTCGGCACGCTTGAAACCAAAGAAATTGGCGATGATGGTATCCGGGAACTGCGCGATGCGCACGTTGTTGATATTGACGCTGTCGTTATAGAACTCGCGGCGATCTGCAATCGTATTTTCCAGACCGGAAATACGCTGCTGCAAATGGTTGAACTGTTCGTTGGTCTTCAGATCCGGGTAAGATTCCGCCAATGCAAACAATCCGCCAAGGCTCTGACGCAACGCCGTCTCGGCATGACCCAATGCAGCAGTATCATGTGTCATGCTGGCATCCATGACTCGAGAACGCGCCAGTATCACTTTTTCCAGCGTCTCCTGCTCGAACTGCATATACTCTTTACACACTGCCACCAGCTTAGGGATTTCCTCGTGCCGCTGTTTCAGCAGCACTTCGATATTCGACCAGGCCTTCTCGATGTTATGCTTGATCTCTACCAGACTGTTGTAGGTCATCACAGCATATATCACCACAACAAGGATGATTCCAAGGAAGATGAAGCCCATACCGGTCCTTTCTTATTGTCAGTTAGTGTTGCCTTGCATGCTAGCTGGGTTGCTTCAAATCAGGCCCAAATAGCTCCTGACCTGCTTTTTCCCAATATCTTGAATATCGTGCCAAGCGCTTTTCGCTGATTTCCCCATCTACAAATTTCGCCTCTGGCTGCCACAACGGATTGAAAGGCTCCAGAAGATTTTTGACCAAGGTATTCGGTGTATTCTGCGTCACAACCTGACCGATGCCACGCTCGTTCAGAACGCTGTAGGTATCTCCCAGCCACACTTCGACACCCGGCATCTCACTCAAGCAATCCGCGACAAACTGCAGGCGTTTAAGCGGCCATTTGGCATACAATTTGTCATCAAACACAAAAATCTTCAGCATCGGCTTCTGCAGCAAAGAATTGGCTGCAGAAAGCATTTCATCATGCACATACACCGCAACGGCCGTATGCACGGGGGCAGCAGGTTTGGGCAGCACATTGATACGCGAAACTTTGGCCGGTGCATCCTGTGCCTGCATGAACAACTTCTCGTTCAGCACTTCATAAGAGGCATCGAACGGGCACTTGATCTTGCAGTTTGTGCAATATTTCTCTCCAGTGAATCGAGCCAGGTTTTCCTTGTTAAAATAATAGGGCTTGGAGCTAAACAACGATGCGACCCATTGCCAAGATAAATGGTTGGAAGCTTTATCTCCATCCAGAAGATAGTTTTCAAACCAGTCCGCAGCCTCGCGCCAATCTACCTTGAGCCAATGCAAGACGTATGCAGCAAACCAAAGACGTGCATGATTATGCACGTAACCTTCGTGCATCAGATCCCGGATAAATCCGTCCATGCATGGCAAACCGGTAATGCCCTGGCGAATAAAATCGGGCATCAGTTTATCACCCTGCGGCACTTTGGCAGGCTCTATATCGCTAAAAATGCCACTACCGCGCAAATACCACACCCGCCGCCAGTAATCGCGCCAGGCCATTTGTCCGACGATTTCTTTTGCCTCTACCCCGTATTTGCTACGAAGATGATTCGAAGCCTCCTTGAGCGTAAGGCAACCATATCGAAAATAGGGAGACAGATGGCTCACCTCACCATTCAAAAAATTCCGGTTACGGTTATAGGTTTTGATGTCTATGGTGTTCAGTCGCTTGATAGCTTCGCTGCGACCACCACGCCACTTATCACTCAAGGATACGCCAACTGCTTGCGGAAACATACGTCGCATGTATTGATTACGTTCAACCGGATCGGCTGAAAGAGTGAGTTTGTAAACGTTCGCCATACGCTTTTGATGATGGTTTTGTTAATGCTAGTGTACTCTTTTTCACGCATTTAGTGCAGCTGGCTATAGCTGGCATGATGGTGTGAATTGCTTTAATTGATGCTAAGATAACTTCGTTTTGTCGACAGGAGCCATCATGATAGATGCTATGTGGGTTTGGGGTGCAATCGGACTGGTGTTATTAGCCATGGAAATGGCCTCGGGCACCTTTTATATTTTCTGGTTTGGCATCTCTGCCTTATGTGTTGCAGTCACTATGGCAATGTTCCCCGCTATTCCACATGGCATACAGCTCGCCATGTTCGCCGCGCTCTCCATTAGCTCGCTGGCCATCTGGAAGCTGCATTACAAAAAAACAGACACCAACTCGCGCGTAGGTCAGGCACAAGGCGAGGAGATTGGCCGAACCGGCATTGTGATTGAAGCCTGCGATAATGAAAGAATCGGCAAGATCCAATTCACACAGGGGTTAATGGGCAGCCGTGAGTGGCCTGCTGTGTCTAATCTGGCCATTGCAGCCGGTACGCATGCCAAGGTGGTAGCGGTAGAAGGCAACTCTTTGCGCATTGAAGCGATTTAGCCCAACCGAATAATTAACCAGACAGAATAACAACCGAAAGGAAAACAACATGACCGAATTCAGCTTGATCCTGATATTTTTGGTGGCCATTGCCATGTTCAAGGGCATCCGCATCGTGCCGCAGGGCGAAGAATGGGTGGTGGAAAGGCTAGGGAAATTCGCCGGCGTTTTATCGCCAGGTTTGCATATCATCAACCCGATTTTCAGCCGGGTTGCCTACAAGGTCACCACCAAAGACATCATTCTGGATGTGCCCGAGCAGGAAGTCATTACCCGCGACAATGCCGTGATTCTGGCTAATGCAGTTGCTTTTATCAAAGTCAGCAATATCGAGCGCGCCGTGTATGGCATCGAGAACTTTCGCGAGGCGATGCGCAACATGGTGCAAACCAGCTTGCGCTCGATTATCGGCGGCATGGATCTGAATCATGCGCTCACTTCCCGCGACCGCATCAAGGCCGAATTAAAGACCGCCATCGCCGATGAAGCGCTGGACTGGGGGCTCACGGTGAAAAGCGTCGAGATTCAGGATATCAAACCCTCTGCCAACATGCAGCACGCGATGGAACAGCAGGCCAGTGCCGAGCGCGAACGTGTCGCCGTGGTGACGCGCGCCGAGGGGGACAAGCAATCGCTCATTCTCAACGCAGAAGCCCGCCTGGAAGCCGCCCGCAAGGATGCCGAAGCGCAAATGGTGGCCGCCAATGCATCGGCAGAATCCATCAAACTGATTAGCGACGCAGTCAAGGAAAACAACGCTTCGGCCACTTTCCTGCTGGGTGACCGCTATATCCATTCCATGCAGAAAATGGCCGAATCGAACAACAGCAAGGTTGTCGTGGTGCCGGGAGATTTGGTCAGCGCGGTGAAGAACCTGGTGGGTGGTAAGTAAGCGATTGGCTACTTCCACTGTCATTGCGAGCGTTGAAACCCCGGGGCAATCTAGAGTTTCCAACGGGCGTTATGGATTGCTTCGTCATTTCATTCCTCGCAATGACGACCAAACACTTTCACCCCAACTCCCCGCATACCGCACATTTGGGGTCGCGCGCCAGCTTGATTTCGCGCCATTCCATGGCCAACGCATCCAGCAGCAGCAAGCGCCCTTGCAGGCTGTCACCTATCCCCATCAGTAGCTTTAATGCCTCCGCCGCCTGGGTAGTGCCTATCATACCCACCAGCGGCGAGAATACGCCATTACTGGCGCAGCGCATATCCTGGTCTTCTCCTGCATCTGGGAAGAGGCAATGGTAACAAGGCGTTTCAGGATGCCTGAAATCGTACACGGTGATTTGTCCTTCAAACCGCACCGCGGCGCCGGAAACCAATGGCTTTTTCAACTTGTGGCAAACGCGATTCAAGGCATAACGTGTCGCGAAATTATCGGAGCAATCAATTGCCACATCGGCCTTGGCTACCAAGGCTTCTAGCTCGGCTTCGGTAGATTTCTTTTGCACCGTATGCACTTGTACTTCTGGATTGATCTCGCAAATGGTTTGCTGGGCAGAAAGCGCTTTGTTGATACCCACTGAAGCTGTGGTATGAATGATTTGACGCTGCAGATTGGTCATATCCACATTATCAAAATCGCAAATCGTCAGCTGCCCCACACCTGCAGCCGCCAGATACAAAGCGACCGGCGCACCCAAGCCCCCTGCGCCTACGATTAGCGCATGGCTTTGGGTGAGCTTCTCCTGCCCGGCGTAATCAATTTGCGGCAGAAGGATATGACGACTATAGCGCAGCAGTTGGTTGTCGTTCATTATGGCAACTGTGCCGCGCTTACCATGGCATTGAATAACACATTAGGAGAAAGCCATACCACCTGATCATCAAACTCTCCGCCCGCAGCGCTACTATCTGCCTGGGCATGGCTAACAAAATTGGCATCCCCATCATTGTTCTCAGCTTCATCTGCACATGTCCCTGCGCAAATTCCCCTATTGGCCCCATAGGAGACAATTGCTGCAACTGCTGTATCCGTCAGTCTAGGCGCATTGCAAGCAGCTTGATTACATATTCTAACAGAGCCATTATCAAGCAAATCAAACACGACCAAAGGTGACCGATCCGAGAAAGCAGAAGCAACCCGATACGTCAAAGGGGTTCCCCAAGCATCCGTTTCCACCAAGCTTAATGTCGCCCATGGCAGATTGCCTCCCTGAGACCTACAACTGCCTGTAGCAGGATCAAAATCCTCGACACCGTCATTTGCCGTATTGTTTGCTGACCCATCCCCGCCCGAGGTAATATCCGGACATGGCATATGCTGATTCACAAGCGTATACCCAAGTAGTGCTTGCTTGGCTTCTGCCAGAAGTATTGTAGTTTCAGTCCTTCTCTTGTAATTAGCCTGTTCGGTCAATGGCACCAGCAGTCCAGTAATCAACAACCCCAGAATAATAAGCACTATCGCCAGCTCGATTAACGTAAAGCCTTGATTGAAAGAGATTCGTTTCATGGCCTTCATGAGCAAGTCACCGAACCTGAGTTCTTGCATAAATGGGGTGGCTGATCGGGCTCGAACCGACGACAACTGGAATCACAATCCAGGGCTCTACCAACTGAGCTACAGCCACCATAAAAACTTAAAGACACCTGAAAGTGTCTCAGCATTTGGCCTGCCCGACAGGAATCGAACCTGTAACCCCCAGCTTAGAAGGCTGGTGCTCTATCCGATTGAGCTACGGGCAGATTGTCGGTAAGGCTAAAAAGGTGGTCGGCGTGGAGAGATTCGAACTCCCGACATCCTGCTCCCAAAGCAGGCGCGCTACCAGACTACGCTACACGCCGAAGAGGCAGCAATATAGCGCAAAGCGGCCTTTAGGTCAATTCGAATATGCTAAAATAACGAAGTTTTTTAACTTGAAATCAAAATCCAGCATGACAGCGCACATCATCCACGGCAAGACCATCGCAGAGAACCTGCTGCAAGAAATCAAACAGCGTGTAGACGCACGCTCAAGTTTCGGCAAACGCCCGCCATGCCTGGCTGTGATCCTTGTCGGCGCCAATCCGGCCTCTGCCATTTACGTGCGCAACAAACGGCTGGCATGCGATAAAGTCGGCATACGTTCCATCGCCTATGATTTGCCCGCCGACACAACAGAGGGCGAGCTAATGGCGCTGGTCGACAAGCTTAACGCAGACAACGAGGTGGACGGGATACTGGTGCAATCACCACTGCCAAACCATATTAATGAAGAGCATCTAGTCGAGCGTATTAGCGCAGATAAGGATGTAGACGGTTTTCATCCTTACAACATCGGCCGGCTGGCGGTACGTCAGCCCACCTTGCGTTCTTGCACGCCCTACGGTGTGATTAAAATGCTCAAAACTGCCGGGATCGAGCTGATGGGGCTGGATGCTGTCGTGGTAGGTGTTTCCAATCACGTGGGCCGTCCGATGGCGCTGGAATTGCTGTTGGCAGGCTGTACTGTCACCAGTTGCCACCGCCACACAAAGAATCTGGCAGACAAGGTTCAACATGCTGACCTAATTGTCGCAGCTGCGGGAAAACCCGGCCTGATTGAGGGCAATTGGATTAAGCCGGGAGCTATCGTGGTAGACATCGGCATTAACCGTTTACCGGATGGGAAAATCACCGGCGATGTCGAGTTTACCATTGCCAAAGAAAAAGCCAGCTACATTACCCCGGTACCCGGTGGCGTGGGGCCCATGACCGTAGCGACGCTGATGGAAAACACGCTACTGGCGCTGGAACTGCGCGAAGCAAAATAGCAATTGCAATCTAGGCATAATGGGCGTATGCTCAGTGGGATTTTGGATGTACTTGATTGCAGTTTAAGTAGTTAACTTTTAAGATTTGATTAGTCGTATGCCAGAAACAGCCAACAAAACCTTTACTCCTTACGTGGCAAAGCCAGACGAGGAGTACATGAACAGCAACCAACTCAACCACTTCCGCAAAATCCTGAACGACTGGAAAGCCGAGCTGAGTCAAGACATTGACCGCACCGTGCATACCATGCAGGACGAAGTCACCATGTTCGCCGACCCGAACGACCGTGCCAGCCAGGAATCCGATATGGCGCTGGAACTACGCAACCGCGACCGCGAACGCAAACTCATCAAGAAAATCGATGAAACCCTGCGCAACATCGACAACGACGAATATGGTTATTGCGAAGGCTGCGGCGTAGAAATCGGCTTGAAACGCCTGGAAGCACGCCCGACTGCCACGCTATGCATTGATTGCAAAACGCTGGACGAGATGAGAGAAAAGCAGGTTGCAAAGTAACACTTTGCAACCTGCTTTCAGTGCAGGCTAACCTTTAGGTTAAGCTCGTGTAGCGAGCGGCCGGAACTAAAAGCAAGTAGCCAAATGATTAGCTACTTGCTTTCGGCGTAGGCTAACTCGCGAAGCGATGTTAAGCAAAAACCTCCGGAGCCAAAAACAAGTGACTAAATGGTCACCTGCCTCTCTCACGCCCGCGTTCATTATTAAATCCATCACCCTGCAAGCCATGCAGGATGCGGCTTCCAAAGCATCTACTTGCACAATGAAAAAACGCCTCGAATGAGGCGTTTTTATTTTGCAACTGCGCTGGTTACTCGTCAGTTTCCGTCGGTGCTTTCTCAGCTCTGACAGGTGGTTCGAGCAAGGCCTTCATGCTCAAGCGCACTTTGCCTTTTTCGTCCATTTCCACCACTTTCACGCGTACGACATCGCCCTCTTTGACGTAATCGCTCACGGCTTTTACGCGATCATGCGAGATCTGGGAGATATGCACCAAACCATCTTTGCCAGGCAGCAAGGAAACCACAGCGCCAAAATCCAGCACTTTAACCACTGGGCCTTCGTATACCTGGCCAATCTCGACTTCTGCGGTGATTTCGGCAATGCGGCGCCTCGCTTCTTCGCCAGCCTCGGCACTGGTACAGGCGATTTTCACGGTACCGTCATCTTCAATATCAATGCTGGTGTTGGTTTCTTTGGTGAGTGCCTGGATCACTGCGCCACCCTTGCCAATCACGTCACGAATCTTGTCCGGATTGATCTTCATGGTGATGATGCGCGGTGCGAATTCAGACATTTCGGTGTTGGCATTGGCCATTGCCTGTTTCATGATACCCAGGATATGTGCACGGCCTTCTTTGGCTTGGGCCAGCGCGGCTTGCATGATTTGTGCAGTAATGCCGGTAATCTTGATGTCCATCTGCAGCGCGGTCACACCGTTATCGGTGCCGGCTACTTTAAAGTCCATGTCGCCAAGGTGATCTTCGTCACCCAAAATGTCGGTCAACACGGCCACACGGTTACCTTCCTTGATCAAACCCATTGCTACGCCAGCCACATGCGCTTTCATCGGCACACCTGCATCCATCAGCGCCAGACAGCCGCCGCATACGGAAGCCATGGAGCTGGAGCCGTTGGATTCGGTAATTTCGGACACCACGCGCACGGTGTAATCGAACTCCTCTTTGCTTGGCAAAGCGGCCAGCAAGCCGCGTTTTGCCAGGTTGCCGTGACCGACTTCGCGGCGTTTTGGTGTACCCACACGTCCGGTTTCGCCCGTAGCGTACGGAGGCATGTTGTAATGCAGCATAAAGCGCTCGTTGTATTCGCCTTGCAGCGCGTCAATGATCTGCTCGTCTTTGCCTGTACCCAGAGTCGCCACCACCAGGGCTTGCGTTTCGCCACGCGTAAACAAGGCAGAACCATGTGTACGTGGCAATACGCCAGTGCGGATAGTGATGGGGCGCACGGTACGCGTGTCGCGGCCGTCAATGCGTGGTTCGCCATTCAGGATCTGGCTGCGCACGGTTTTGGCTTCCAGCTTGAAGAACTCATCCTTGATCTTGTTGGCTTCCAGGGTAGAAGTCTCTTCCGTAATCAGCTCCGCCATCACACGGCTCTTGATCTCGTCCAGCTTGGCCGAACGATCTTGCTTGGATTTGATTTTGAATGCGTCATTGACATCTTTTTCCGCCAATTTCGCAACTTTCTCGATCAATGCAGTATCCGGCTCTGGCGGGGTCCAATCCCAAGCGTCCTTGCCGGCTTCTGCGGCGAACTCATTGATCAGCGCCACCAGCTTTTTAATCTCTTCGTGGCCGAACACAACAGAACCCAGCATTACTTCTTCAGAAAGCTCTTTCGCCTCGGATTCCACCATCATTACTGCGCCTTCGGTCGCGGCCACTACCAAATCCAGCTCGGTTTCTTGCAACTGGCTCGCCGTTGGGTTCAGCACATATTCGCCATTGATATAACCCACGCGCGCCGCACCAAGCGGGCCATAGAACGGGATGCCGGAAATCGCCAAGGCGGCAGAAGCACCGATAATGGCCGGGATGTCCGCATCAATCTCGGGGTCGCACGACATCACGGTCGCCACCACTTGCACCTCGTTGTAGAACGCATCCGGGAATAGCGGGCGTAATGGGCGGTCGATCAGGCGGGAAGTTAATGTTTCCTTCTCGCTAGGGCGGCCTTCACGCTTGAAGAATCCACCTGGAATCTTGCCGGCTGCATAAGTTTTCTCTTGATAATCCACGGTCAATGGAAAGAAATCCTGACCTTCTTTGACTTCACGTTTACCGGTAACAGCCACCAATACAACGGTGTCGCCATAACTCACCATCACAGCGCCATCGGCCTGGCGGGCAATCTCACCCGTTTCCAGTGTCAGCGTATGCGCGCCATACTGCATACTTTTTTTGGTAATACTAAACATAGTTTTTTCTCTCTTTCTCTATTGGCTGCCACTCACTACCCAGTTGCAACCCTACAATAAAAAAAGCCGATGCAATCTGCTATCGGCTTTTTGCGATTTATAAAAGCGGATTGATAATACTAACCACTTTTATAAAATTATTTACGCAGACCCAAACGCTCGATCAGCGTTTGATAACGGCTAGCGTCTTTACGTTTCAGGTAATCCAGCAAACGGCGACGTTGGCTAACCAGAGCCAACAGGCCACGACGTGAGTGATTGTCTTTTTTATTGGCTTTGAAGTGCTCGGTCAGGTAGCTGATACGGTTGGTCAACAATGCCACCTGTACTTCCGGGCTACCTGTATCATTGGGTGCGCGTTGAAAGTCTTTAACGATTTTTGCGCTTTGTTCTGCTGTAACTGCCATCTTTCATTTTCCTTTAGTTAGCGTCAATGCAAGCGCAGTTAGAAACCATTCCAAACCGCAAATGCATTCAATTTACAAATGAGCGCGCATTCTAGCACAACAAGATTGCAACACCAAGTTATTCTTTGTTTTTATTGAGATTTTTACCGGTTATTCTAAAACCAGCAAACGCTTGGGCGCAATTTTACCGTTGCCAAGCCTATAACCCATTCCTAAAAAGCGGTTGGCATTATCATACAGCCGCATTTCGCCTTGCGGCAATTTGCCGGGCACCCATACGGCTTGCCCTTGCAGCAAAAAATAAGCAGCATCGGCATTCAGTTCTATCTTGGGGAGGTTGGCAATCGCAGAATCCACCGGTAGCAGACAAGCATCTCGTGCGGTCATGTCCATTGTCTCCAACGCCTCTATGGTATATGTACGTTCTAGCGTGTATCCGGCGGTGGCCGTGCGGCGCAAGCCCGCAAGGTGCGCGCCGCAGCCCAATTGTTTGCCGATATCCTCAGCTAAGGTGCGGATATAAGTGCCTTTGCTGCACGTCACCTGGATTTTCGCCACATCGTCGTCAAAAGCCAATCGCGCTATCGCATGAATCGTGACCTGTCGCGGTTTACGTTCCACCTCTTGCCCGGCGCGCGCATATTCGTACATCGGTTTGCCATCCACTTTAAGTGCGGAATGCATGGGTGGAATCTGGCTGATTTCCCCTAAAAAATGCTGACAAGCCGCATCGAACAGGGACTCTGTCACATTCACAGGTTTGGTTTCCAACACTTCGCCTTCTGCGTCCGCCGTGGTGGTGGTTACGCCGAGTTTTATCGTAGCGATATAAGTTTTGTCTGCATCGGTAAGCACTTGCGCAAACTTGGTGGCTTCACCTAAACAAATAGGCAGCAGGCCTGTAGCCAGCGGATCCAACGTGCCGGTGTGCCCGGCTTTGGCTGCCTGATACAACCATTTCACTTTTTGCAAAGCCTGATTGGACGAGTAACCCAGCGGCTTATCCAACAACAGCACGCCGCTGATTGGCCGTTTTACACGCTTGATTTGCATGCGAAATTAACGATTGGTGTCAGTTTTGCGGGCTGCATCGATCAGGGCATCCATTTTCATGCCGTTATCGATGCTGTTATCGTATTCAAAATGCAATTGTGGCACGATGCGCAACATCATGCGCTTTCCCAGCTGGGAACGCAAAAAATTACTGGTGTTTTCCAGCCCTGTTTGTTGGCTGGCACTTTGTCTGGAGGCAGTGTAAAACACTTTAGCATGTGCCATATCGCCACTGACCTCTACCTCGGTAATGGTAATCATGCCGATGCGCGGGTCTTTTACTTCGAACATGAGCAAATCAGCCAGTTCGCGCTGAATCTGCTCGGCCACGCGATCGGATCGGGAGAATGCTTTTGCCATGAATGTTACAGTCTAAAGTTAAAAGTATCTGAAATTTCATTGCCAAAACTGTCGCCCTGGGAGGCAAGCAGGACGCGGCTTTTAGGGCAACATGTTTGACAATGAAGCGCGCGCATAAGGCTTAAAGCGTACGCGCGACCTCGACAACTTCATAAATCTCCAGCAAGTCGCCCACTTCCAGGTCATTAAAGTTCTTGAGCGACAAGCCGCATTCAAAGTTGGATTTGACCTCTTTAACGTCATCTTTGAAACGCTTCAGGGAATCCAACTCACCGGTATGGATAATCACATTGTCGCGCAGTACACGTACCTTGGCGTTACGTTTAACCATACCATCGGACACGTAACAACCGGCCACTGTGCCCACCTTGCTGATACGGAAGACTTCACGCACTTCCACGGTGCCGATCATTTGTTCTTTCTGTTCCGGCGCCAGCATACCACTCAAAGCGGCTTTCACTTCATCCACTGCTTCGTAGATGATGTTGTAGTAACGCACGTCTACATCGTTGGATTCGATCAACTTACGCGCGCCCGCATCGGCACGCACGTTAAAGCCAATCAACACGGCTTTGGAAGCGATCGCCAAGTTCACGTCGGATTCGCTGATAGCCCCCACGCCCGTATGGATCACATTGACCTTCACCTCGCTGGTAGAAAGTTTTTGCAGCGAGGTTGACAGCGCCTCATACGAACCTTGCACATCAGACTTGATGATCAAGCCTAAAGTCTTCACTTCGCCCTCGGCCATTTGCTCGAACATATTCTCAAGTTTTGCTGCCTGCTGTTTGGCTAGTTTCACATCGCGGAACTTGCCTTGGCGGAACAAGGCGATTTCACGCGCCTTGCGCTCATCGTTCAGCACGATGACTTCTTCACCGGCGTTCGGCACTTCAGAAAGCCCCAGCACCTCAACCGGAATGGAGGGTCCGGCCTCTTTCACCTCGCGACCGTTCTCATCTAGCATCGCGCGCACACGGCCATAGGTTGTACCTGCTAGCAGCATGTCGCCGCGACGCAGCACACCGGACTGCACCAGTATAGTGGAAACAGAACCGCGGCCCTTGTCCAGGCGCCCTTCGATCACCAGACCCTTGGCCGGTGTATTGCGTGGTGCCTGAAGCTCCAGCACCTCAGCCTGCAGCAACACTGCTTCCAGCAATTCATCAATGCCCTTGCCGGTTTTGGCCGATACTTCGCGGAACATAGTGTCGCCGCCGAATTCTTCCGGCACGACCTCATGGTTGACCAGTTCCATCTTGACCCGCTCCGGCTGCGCTTCCGGTTTGTCGATCTTGTTAATCGCCACAACCAGAGGCACATTGCCCGCCTTGGCATGGTGAATCGCTTCAATGGTCTGCGGCATCACCCCGTCATCGGCAGACACCACCAGAATCACCACGTCGGTTGCCTTGGCACCGCGTGCACGCATCGCGGTAAACGCTTCGTGACCAGGCGTATCCAGGAAAGTCACCATTCCACGTGGCGTTTCAACGTGATAAGCACCGATATGCTGGGTAATACCGCCTGCCTCGCCAGAAGCAACGCGTGTACGGCGAATGTAGTCCAGCAAACTGGTTTTACCGTGGTCAACGTGTCCCATCACAGTCACCACAGGCGACCGCGGTTCCAGAATTGGCTCTACGTATTCTGTTTCTTCCAGGAAAGCTTCCGGGTCATTGTTGGCAGCCGCGAGCGCTTTGTGGCCCATCTCCTCTACCACGATAATGGCCGTTTCCTGATCCAGCACCTGATTAATGGTGACCATCATGCCCATCTTCATCAATGCCTTGATGACCTCGCCAGCCTTAACCGACATTTTGTGCGCCAAATCTGCCACGCTAATAGTTTCGGGTACGGCGATTTCATGCACGATAGGCTCGGTCGGCGCATTAAATGCGTGCTGTTGCTCGTCATCCTTGTGTTTATGCTTGGCCTTGGGCGCACGCCAGCCTTGTGTCATACCAGTATCGCCACGCGCTTTCAATCCACGCTTGCGATTTTCGTTCTCGTTCCAATCACGGTTATCTGCACCCTTGCCTTTTTTAGCTTCTTTTCCTTCAGGCTTTGCACCACCTTCTTTTGCTGGTTTATGCAAAGTACCTTCGGATAATTTGGTTGTTTTCTTCTCTGCCTCGGCCGCTTTCTTGGCTTCTTCCTCAGCCGCGCGGCGTGCCTCGAGCTCCTGCTTGCGACGCAAATCCTCAGCCTGCATTGCAGCCAAAGTAGCGGCACGCTTTGCTTCCTGTTCGCGGACAGCTATTTCCGTAGCGCTCAGCACCGTTCTCCTGACCGGGGCTTCTATAGGCTCTTCCGCCTGCAACGGCTCTTCAACAGCGACCTCCTCTGCCGGCGTTATCAGTTCCATAACTGTTGCCTCTTGTTCCAACACTGTTGGTTGCACTGGCACCTCATCTTGCAGTTCATGGACTGACTCAGACGCTGTTTCCGCTTCATCACGACGCATCAGCACACGTTTCTTGCGCACCTCTACCTGAATTGTGCGCGCGCGGCCTGTACTATCAGTCTTTTTGATTTCGGTGCTTTGTTTGCGGGTCAGCGTAATTTTGCTTCTTGGTGCGGCAGCTCCGTGCTCTTTGCGCAGATAATCCAACAAGGCGGTCTTATCCGCTTCGCTAAGGATATCATCTACCGCAGTTTTGTTTACACCGGCATTTTTAAGCTGCTCTAACAGCGATGAGACAGGCCGACCTAGCTCGGCTGCGAATTGTGCGACGGTTGATTGTGCCATTTACTGCTCCAGTATCCTATTAGCCTTGCTTTAATTAGAATTGCTAAACCAAGGTTCACGTGCGGTCATAATCAAGGCTTTTGCACGCTCTTCATCCATATTGGTCAATTCTACCAACTCATCCACGGAAAGCTCTGCCAAATCATCCGCCTTAGAAATACCTTTGGATGCCAGCAAGTGCGCTGTCGCGTCGTCCATGCCTTTCAAGCTCAGCAAGTCTTCTGCCGCCTCTTCCACTTTTTCTTCTTTGGCGATAGCCTCAGTTAACAAGGCAGCACGAGCACGCGAACGCAACTCGTTAATCGTATCCTCATCAAACGCCTCGATCTCGGCCATCTCAGCCAGAGGTACGTAAGCAATTTCTTCTAGCGTGCTGAAGCCTTCTTGTACCAGAATGTCGGCGACTTCTTCATCCACGTCCAGTTTTTCCATAAACAGCTTGCTAACACTTGCATATTCATCCTGATTCTTCTGCGCGGCTTCTTGCTCGGTCATGATATTCAGTGTCCAGCCGGTCAACTCTGAAGCCAGCCGCACATTTTGACCGTTGCGGCCAATCGCCAATGCAAGCTGGTCTTCGTCCACCACTACATCCATACTATGTGCATCCTCATCGACTACGATACTGGACACTTCTGCTGGCGCCATTGCGTTGATAACGAACTGGGCAGGCTCCATGCTCCACAGCACAATATCCACGCGCTCTCCCGCCAGTTCGCCAGTGACAGCTTGCACACGTGAGCCACGCATACCTACGCATGTCCCAACGGGATCCAGACGCTGATCGTTGGTTTTAACAGCTATCTTAGAACGCAGGCCAGGATCACGTGCGGCAGACCTGATTTCCAGCAAACCTTCTTCGATTTCCGGTACTTCCAGCTCAAACAAACGAATCAGGAACTCCGGTGCCGTTCTTGACAAAATCAATTGCGGGCCACGACCACCACGGTCAATGCGAGACAGATAGGCACGCACACGATCCCCAACACGCAAATTCTCTTTCGGAATCATGGATTCGCGTGGCAATACGCACTCTAGGCGCCCCACCTCAATAATCGCATTGCCTTTTTCCATGCGCTTGATAACACCAGTCACCAACTTCTCGCCTCTTGCCAGAAAGTCTTGCAGAATCTGTTCGCGCTCCGCCTCACGCACCTTTTGCAGAATGACTTGTTTTGCCACCTGCGCACCAATACGGCCGAAGGAAATGGACTCCAGCGGCTCTTCATAATAATCACCGATTTTGCGGCCTTGGGCGCGCAGATCTTCCTCATCAAACTGATATGTGGAGTTTTCCAGCAGGTCATACTCAACATACTGCCAGCGACGAAATGTTTTGTAGTCGCCTGTTTCCCTGTCAATCTCGACACGAATATCAGCGCCTTCTTCGTGATTTTTCTTGGTCGCGGAAGCCAAAGCCAGCTCCAGTGCAGTAAAAATCACCTCTTTGCTCACATTTTTCTCATGAGCAAGCGCATCTACCAATAATAAAATTTCACGACTCATCACATTTCTCCAACTTTAAATTTTATCCCTTAAAACTGCGGACTTAATCTCGCCTTTTCAATATCTGCCAAAGCGATTTTTTCTATTTTGCCATCCAGCTCCAGCAATACCTTATCCGCCTCTACGCCACGCAAAATCCCCAGAAATTTCTTTCTAGGTTCACCGCTGGCTTGCGGCACAGGCACACGCAATCTGATTTGTGCATGCTCGCCGGCAAATCGTACAAAATGCGCCGGTTTTTTCAGCACGCGATCCAGTCCCGCTGACGAAACTTCCAGCCTGTCATAATCAATATCGTTTTCTACTGCAAGCACATTACCGAGCTGATTGCTCACCAAAACGCAATCATCAATCGTCACGCTGTCTTTGTTATCCTTGGGATTCAGCTTGTCGATAAACACACGCAGCAGCTTGCCTCGATTGGACATTTCGAAGTCGACCAGCTCATAACCCAATTGAGCCACTGATTTATCTACTAATGCCTGCAAATCTTGCACGCCGAGCTCTCCAAGCAAACTGTGTATATCTTGCGGAAATAAAAAAAGGGCGTACTGCCCTTCAACAAATCAAATTATATCAATAAATTCAGTGAATTGGAATCCATACACTTCTGCGCTCGTCTAAACACCATTGACAAACACCAAAAAACAAAAAAACCAACTTGATAGCGTCCCTCTAGCAGGTCAACCAAACCTATTGTATAAATTAAAAAACCCCAGCTTATGCTGAGGTTTTCTAATTTGAATAAAAGCCTGGGGATGACCTACTTTCGCAAGCGAAGAGCTTACTATCATTGGCGCGGGTTCGTTTCACGGCCCTGTTCGAGATGGGAAGGGGTGGGTCCAAACCGCTATGGTCCCCAAGCATAACCGGTAA
>Ga0233425_10001214_pt1 | contig 59811 bp, 69 predicted proteins | sample Watercolumn_Towu_2_FD_181712 | JGI IMG/M metagenome (GOLD analysis project Ga0233425, IMG submission 181712) | Freshwater microbial communities from Lake Towuti, South Sulawesi, Indonesia - Watercolumn_Towuti2014_140_MG | ecosystem: Environmental > Aquatic > Freshwater > Lake | place...
AGTAATTATTCCTAAATCCAACGAGAAAGATATAGTCATATCAAAAGAAAGAATCTCCCAAATTAAAATAATCCCTGTTTCAAGGATTGAAGAAGTAATTAAAGAAGCATTAGATTGGAAAGGTAAGGAGCAAATACTCAAAGGAATCCTTAATCGTTCAAAGTAATTCCTTATACTTCTTGTAAGCTTGATCAGTCATTGTCCAATAACTTTTTCTAGTAAACTTATTAGTAACATTTTTAACCAGATTTTTTCTCTCCATCTCCCTTAGTAATTTCAAAATAAACTCTTTATCTCTTATTTCCATCTCAGCAATTTCTGGGGCACTGATAGCTTTAGGTGCTTCATCAAAAAGTATCCTTAAGATATTGGCTTTTATTTTTTCTAAATTTCCTTTTGAACACCTGCTCATGGATTAAATAATATATATTAAAATTTAAATATTTTGTGGCGATAAAACGCTAATTAAATCCAAAAGACTTATAATTCAAAATATCTATTTTCAAAAAATGGATTTCAAACGAGAGATACAAGATCTTCTAAAAAAGGAGAATATAAATTTAGAGCTAGAAATTCCTCCAAGTTCAGATATGGGTGATTATGCATTACCTTGTTTTCCATTGGCAAAGGTCTACAAGAAATCTCCTATTGACATAGCAAAAGAATTGCAATCAAAGATTAAACCTTCAAAAATAATTTCAAAAATTGAAGCTAGTGGTTCATACTTAAATTTTTTCATAAACAAAGCCATTTACAACAAAACGATCATAGAATCCAAATATAAAATAAAAAAACAGAATAAAACTATAGTTTTGGACTTCTCGCAACCAAACATAATGAAGCCTTTCAATATAGCCCATCTTAGGTCTACAATGATTGGCAATTCAATCTATAAAATACTCAAACATGAAGGTTACAAAGTAATAAGAGTTAATCACCTTGGGGATTGGGGTACACAGTTTGGTAAGATGATGTATGCTTACGAATCTTGGGGAAATAAGAAAGATTTACTCAAAGATCCCATGCATTATATGACTAATTTATATGTTAGATTCCATAAAGAAGCTGAAATTAACCCTGTTTTAGAAGATAAAGGAAGAGAATGGTTTGCAAAACTGGAAAAAGGAGATAAACAAGCCAGGGCTTATTGGGAACTATTTAGTAAACTATCCTTAAAATACTACAATAAAACCTACAAAAGACTTAAAATAGACTTTGATTCTTGGGCTGGTGAAGCATTTTATGAACCTTATTTAAAACAAACACTCCAACTTTTGAAAGAAAAGAATTTAATCAAAGAGAGCGAAAATGCATTAATAGTTGATTTAGAACCATATAGCCTTACTCCTTGTATAGTCCAAAAATCTGATGGTTCAACTATCTACGCAACTAGAGACATAACCGCCGCCATATACAGAGCAAGTAAATACAAATTTTATAAAAATCTCTATGTGGTTGATGTTAGACAATCATTGCATTTTCAACAGGTTTTCAAAGTTTTGGAATTAGCAGGTTTTGAATGGTATAAAGGATGCGAACATATTCCTTTTGGCACTATGAAGTTTGAAGATGGTGTTATGTCGACGAGAAAAGGACTAATTATTTACTTAGAGGATGTTTTAGATAAGTCTGTAGAATCAGTTTCTAAGATTATAGAAGAAAAAAATCCTAGACTTAAGAACAAAAAGAAAATAGCTGAAAAGGTTGGTTTGGGAGCAATAATTTTTTGGGATCTTTCTCATGATAGGATAAAAGATATTTCTTTTTCTTGGGCTAAAGTATTGGACTTTAATGGTGAAACAGGTCCTTATGTTCAGTATACCCATGCAAGAGCAAATTCAATTTTAAACAAGACCAATAATAAAGCCATTCCAAAATATGAATTGCTTATTCATGAGTCAGAAAAAGAGCTTATAAGACAAATTTCTCAGTATGAAGAATTCATAGAAAAAGCTGCTCAGCAGTATAAGCCTTCGATTATAGCCAAATATCTTATAACTTTATGTCAAGCTTTTAATGACTTTTACGAGAAATGCCCTTGTTTAAAAGAACAAAATAAAGGCCTTTCAGCAGCTCGTTTAAAGTTAATCAAGAGGACTAAGGTTATTTTAGAAGGGGGTTTAGATTTATTAGGAATAGAAGCCCCTGGTGAAATGTAATTTTTATCACCATAAGCTTTATAAAAAATTAACTAATCAATAATATTATGCCAATAATTTCATTTACTTTAGACAAAATAAATATAGATAAAAAGAAAGCCATCGAGGCTCCATTAAAAGTCAAAACTTCTATTAAGATTACCGATCTTAAGGAAGAGGAATTAAACAAAAAAGATATAGTCCTGAGGTTCTTTTTTGAGTATTTGGTAGATTATCAACAGGATCAAGCATCTGTTCTTTTAGGGGGAAATACTATTCTAGCAGGTCCGAGAGAAGATCTTGAAAAAGCCTATAAAGAATGGAAAAAAACGAAAAAGTTTAGTCCAGAGATAAGCAAGGAAGTTCTTAATAATATATTCATAAGATGTAATGTTAAAGCATTGTTCTATGAACAAGAGGCAAACTTACCTCCTCATATTGTTCTTCCAAGATTGCAACCTACACAAAAGAAAGGCAAATCTACTGAAGATTATATAGGATAAATCTTTTCCGGCACTCTTTCGACACCCCTTCGACAAGATTCCGGCACTCTTTCGACACCCATATTTCTCTCTATAAAATCTTTTAAACTCTTGTTCTATTCTTATTTTTATGAGCCTTCTTCATGATGACGATGCAATAAAAGAAGCTTTTCGTAAAGTTAAAGAGCATATGGCTATTCTTGAGAAGGAGCTTAGAGCAGATAGAGAGTTCATTATAGCTCTAAATTCGACATTAGAGCAATTAAATAAGCGTATTAAGGCGTTAGAAGAAGCAATAAGAGCTAAAAATAACAATTTAGAACAAAGTTTCTTAGAACAAGTAAAACCAAAAAAAATGGAAGATTTAGACTTTTGCGAGCAGATTTTAGAAGAAAAACCCTTAATTAGTAACTCCGGAATGGTATCTCCACAGGAAAGGAAGGGGTTTCTTGCGACGCGTCAACGACACTTCGACACTCTTGCGACACCCTTTCGACATCCCAGCACTATTCAAAATATAGATCTTGAAGAACTCAAGGCAAATTTAAATAAGGTCTTTTTATCTCTCACAAACAGAGAATTTAAGGTGTTTATTGCTATTTATACTCTTGAAGAACAGAACAAATCCCCAATAACATACAATGAATTAGCACAGCATCTTGATCTATCCTCTAGCTCAATTAGGGATTATATCTCAGAATTAATTCGTAAAGGGGCTCCTATTTTAAAGGAAAAAAATAGGAATTGCCAAGCTTATGTCTCAGTTTCTAAAGAATTTCGTTCTTTGAACCTCATGTCTAAGCTTTTAGCTCTTAGAAGTCTCTCAAATGATCAGAAATCTCTTTTTGATTCTTTTTAAATTAACTCTCACTTTTGGATTTTAGAGCTTATTTTGAGTTTTATTTTATCTATTCTCTTTTATTATTCTCACTTCTTTATTTTTCTTCATTAATTGTGTGTTAAATTAATTCCGGCACGCCGGATTTTGTTAAGATCTTGTTAAGACTTTGTTAAGATGTTGTTAAGATCCTTTAATTTAGCTTATATTTTAAGTTTCAACTAAATTTGTTATAATTTATATTCTTTCGTCGATATTATTGTTAAGATCTTGTTAAGATATTGTTAAGACAACGTAAAGACTACGTTAATATTAACAATCTCCATATATATCTTTACGTAATCTTTACAATCTCTTTACAAACAAAACATTAATAAATAAAAACCTTCTATAAAATATTTATGTTTGGGTGGTTCAAAAAAAGGGATGATAAAAGGGTTGATGAATTAGAAAGTTCAATTAAAAATTCTTTTCAAAATATGAGAACTGATATGTCCCATGTTTCAAAGTGGATAACACATTTTAAAACAAAACATGAAGAACATCATACCAAAATTGAAGATTTACATAAAAGGATTGAATTATTAGAAGAACTTTTAGCAGTAAAAAACGCAGTTTCATCCAAAATTCCACAAAAAGTGAGAGTTAAAGAAGAAAATTTGGATGAACTTGAAGAAGAATTACCTGAAATTAGTAATGAAAAGGAACTTCCAGAAGCACAAATGAGAGTTTGTGAATGTTTGGCTGCTCTTCAAAGGGAAGAACCAAATAGTTGGTCTTCATTACCCAAACTTGCTGCCGAAGTTTATCCTGGAAGAGACTATGAGCAAGTTCGTTCAGCAATTTTGCAACTTGTAAACGTTTTGGAAGCTGAAGGATTTGTAGCTAAGAAGAAAGTAAGGAAATCAGTTTATGTTTATCTTAGAAAAGAAAAAGCAAATTTATTTTCTCCGGGAGCTAAATGCCCAGAGGAGATCCCTAAAAAGAAAAGGTCTTAATGGACAATATCCTTTAAGACTTTATTGTTTTTTATTATTCCATAGTCTAAGAATTTCAAATTTTTCCATCGTTTCATTAATTCATTCATACAATTAGTTCTCTTTGCAAAGAATAACGTCATAACTGTACCATGTGATGCAATGATTACTTTTTTATTATTGTATCTAGAATCTAATTTGTTAATTGCTTTCTCAAATCTCTCCAAAGCATGTCTAGAAGTTTCCCAACCTTCAACAGAAAGATCTAAATCTTCAAATATTCTAATTTTAAGTTTATCATACTCTTCTTTTGACATAACTTTTCCTTTGTCTCTATTAATTTCCCCAAGCTTTCTTAGTCTCTTAATTTTTTTATTTAATCTCTTAGCCAAAGGTAATAATGTCTGATAAGCTTTAATTTCTTTAGAAGCAACAATTACATCTACATCATCAAATATTCCTGTATCAATAAGTTTTCTAGATTTTTGCTTCCCTTCTTTTGTAAGAATCCATCGAGAAACAGGTATAGTTTCATCTTTCTTTGTTTCAGCATGCCTAAGGAATATTATTATATTATTCCTCCTTAATTTTTCAAATCTCATATTAATAAATTTTCCGCTTAAAACTTTTAATCAATTCTTAAATCTTTTCAAGTATAAAACTTTTGATTTTTGATTAAAACTTTTAATTTTATCGTCGATAAATCCTTAAATAATATATGTTATTTAATTTAGTTTCTCGATATAAGCTTTATTATATTAAAAAATTAATGAACAACATTAGCTTCAATTAGACTTCGGACGCTATCCGATATCTCCGGTCCATATTTTCTAACAATTCTTTCTTCAAATAGAGTAGCTCTTACTGGCCCAGTTAAATCAACATTCCAAACCATTTGAACATAAGGTCTAGTAATTAAACCATCTGCTCCAAGTACTTCATCCCATCCTTGTGTCCCATCTCTTCTTCTACTTCCTTCCCAGGAGCTACCACCAAGTAACTCCTTTAAGGTTGCTCTGAAAGAAAAAAAAGAATCTTCATTCCGAAAAGATAAATCATAGTCTACCATTTTCAAAACAATTTTTTTGGGCTTTAAAACCATTTCTATCTTCTACTACAAAAACAAAAACATTATATCCTCTTTTTACTTAATTTTCTGCATGAAAAAGGAGGCACTTTTAGAATTTGAAAAATATTTGCAGGGAGTTGTCAAGAAAAATGGGAAGCCTCTCAGCGAAAAAACTATTCACAATTCTTTAACCCTTGCAAGGTACATTGCCGATACTCCTTTGAATAGTTCTTTAGAATACCTAAAAGTTTTGCATAAGAACTATTTGCAAGAAAGAAATTATCCTACTGCTTCATACTCTTTGGGGCTTTACTTAAAATCTTTGGGGTATGAAGAAAAATTAATCCAAGAAATTTTATCTTTTCGAAAAAAAAATATCTCTGCGATAATGGATGAAGAAAAACTTTCAAATTCTATACTTTCTAAGAATGAACTCTTTTTTCTAGTTGATAATATCAAAAACAAAAGGGATAATTTAATTGTCAGATTCTTGTACGATACTGCTGCAAGGGTTTCCGAAATGACAAGTCTTAAATTGAAAGATTTTGATATGTCAACTCGTGAAGTACAATTAATGGGGAAGGGTCGCAAGCCAAGGTCTGTTTTTTTTCAACCAAAGACTTTGGAATTATTAAAAGATCATATTTCAGATAATTCTATTGTGAATCCTAATGATCTAGTTTTCAATGTAAAGCCAATGACTGTTTGGTATAATTTAAAAAAATATGGCAAAGAATTCCTTTCCAGAGACTTACATCCACACATGTTTCGCCATTCAAGATTACAGCATATGGCCGATGAAGGTGTTGATTCTTTTGCAATTAAATCCTATGCTGGCCATTCAGACATTAGCACAACCCAGATTTATGTCAAAGCTTCAAAACATCAAAGGAAATTAGCTTTCTATAAGGCTGGTGATATTTGGGAGACAAAATAATCTTTCTTTCTCATATATGCTTATAAAACCAGAATTCAAGTTTTAATTTATGATTACTCGTGCGAATTATTTATTGGATATGCAATGGGCATTAAGATATTTGGATGATCTTGAGAAGTTCTTAAAAAATAATCAGTTGTATATGGCAAAAGCTTCTATTCAAAGAGTCAAAGAATATTTGGAAACCTATGGTCGCCCTGGTTTTGAATCCAACTTTGAAAAGATCCGTATGATAGAATTAACCTTAGAACAAGGTCAAGATCCTAAAGACCTGATTTCATCATTAAGAGCCGACATAAATTTGAGACTTAAGAAATAATTATATTCTTCATAGTATAAATGTTTTTAAATCGTTTTTTCTAATAAATCCTCTATGGCAGATTCAATGAAAGATCGACTGGAAAGACTCAAAAATTCAACTTCTGATTTTACTTTTGAACCAAAAAAAGAAGAGAAATTAATCACTCCTGAAGCACTTTTTATGCGCAAGGTTGAGAAATCTATTCAAAGCATTGATTCTTTGAGAAGTAAAATGCATTCTGGTACTGACCAATACCTCAGCTTGTTTCATGAGCTTAAAGTTGCAGAGGCAGAGTTTGTTTCTTTGCTTGATGATCCTGAAACCAAGTTTATGGATCTCCCAGACTTATTCTTGTCTCGTGTTGAAAATACTAAAAAGAAATTATTAACTAAAAAATTTTAATTTTTTTAACTTGTTGTTCCACTCATCCAAGCAGGTAACATTGGTCCGATTAACATCCAAATGTATGGTGCTGCACCAACGATTATACCAATAATTAATGTATGCAAGAATGATTCATGTGTTCCAACTCCCCTTGCTCCTTTGAATAATTTTGATTTGCTAAATGTTACTATTGTTACAACTAAAATTAAAGCACCTCGCATAACAATTTCATTTGCTAAAATAGTTCCTTGCGCAAACGACATTCCCATTAACCATTCTAGATGCATTGAAAATATTGAGAACACAATCAATGGAACAAATGCCCCAAGACCATGACCAATTACTTGCCCTGCAGCTCCACTTTCATCTTTAATCATAAAGAACAAATCAACAATTCCTGCAATGACACCGATTATCACCCCAGGCACTATCATTCCTAGATCTACAGCCATAAAAACATTCTAAAGCAAAGTATTTTATAAACTTTTCTGGAACTCAATCCAAAAGTATTTAAACTAATTCTCACCCCCATTCGCCAACAATTCCAAGGAGGAATGTACAATGAAAGATTTGATAACAGACCCATTATTAAAATTAGAGGATGATGAAGATGACGATGAAGATGATGGCTGGGATGATGATGGTGATGATGAGGGCTTTGATGACGAATAACTCTCTTTTTATTTTTCATATAAAATAAATTATTACTGGTATTATCAAACAACCCATCATTTGGCTTTTCGAAACTTCTTTTGTATCTGTCAAGATTCCTAGACTTACTGCGACTAACAAAATTATTAATCCAATCCAATTGGAGATAATCATTACCAAAATTAATATAATTACTAAAACAATCAAACAGAGTTTTCTATAATTTATCTTTTCAATAATTTTTGAAAACTTTCTAGCCATTTTCAAAGTAACCAATGTAGCAATTCCTCCCGCAATCAAACAAGCTCCACATAATATCAGAAACTCCCTCAATCCAACATCTAAAAGTTTCATCACAACAACAACTGCACCATTCCTTGCTTTTTCAAGAACATACAAGCTTACCAAAGACAATAACATATTCACTGTTGACAATCCCCCAACAAGTATAATGAAAGCCTTCTCTTCGATTTTTACAATTTTTGTTGAGATTGCTGCAACTTGTGCAGTTCCAATGCCCGGCATAAAGCTTGCTACCCACCCCATGATAACAGAAGTAAATATTGCTTTGCTTACACCTTTTGTTTCAGCATTTTCAAATCTTTGTTCTGGTATTTTCACATTCTGCTTTATGCTCATTAATAGCATTGATATTCCAAATAGTCCAGAGAATAAAGGAAATAAAGGCTCATTTACAGGGCTTGCAAAAACAATTATTCCTAGGACTCCAGAAATAAAAAAAATTATTATCGCCCAAACTTTATTCTTTTCATTCATTATCATAAACCCTACAGTCATAATCAATAGTAATGCAATAGAATTTTCTAAGAACCCATATATTTTTTCAGTTGCAATGAGAAATATTGGAATAAGAATAATTGCAACAATCAATCCTCCTAATGCTCCTATAGTACTCAATTGTACTGCTTCGAAGGCATTTCCTTGTAATAGCATTCTATGTGAGGGCAAGGTTGCCATTGCTTCATCATCATCTGGCACACCAAGAAAAATTGAAGGAATTACATCCAAAAAGGTATGCGTAATTGCCATTACGATTATGACTACTGCTAGTACTAATGGTTCAACAAAACCTAACAAGTATGCAGACAGGCTAAACACCAGTACTGAAATCAAATTTACATGAATTCCTGGGCTGAGACCAGTAATTATTCCAAACATTATTCCAACGATTATTCCCGCAATTATCTCAATCATAACAAACTATAACAAAATTTTCTTTATAACTTCAATCCAAGAAAATCCGAAAATCTTTCAGAAACCAATTGGCGTTTTATCGCTTTTAACTTAACAATTCCAAATTCCCTTGTTTTCACTTTTAGCTTTTTCCTCGAGAACTTTAAGTTCATTGTATCTTTTTGTGGTTTTGTTATAAACATCAAAAACTCTTGCATAACCTTCTTCAACAAGTAAACCATTCACAAAGGTTTGCTCTACATAAATATATCTCAGTTTTCTTCCAAACTCATCTTCTTCAACATAATCTCCTTCTAATTTTATTTGTTTGTGTAACACTAATTCTTTTGTTTTCTCTTTTGCTTCTTCATAATAACATTCACCTTTTTCAGGAGTATTGATCCCAGAAAATCTAATCGTCCCAATCTCTGTTTTGATTGTATCCCCATCAATAACTTCAGTGGCATGATAACTACAGGAGCTTAACAACAAGAACACAGCTAAGATTATTTTTTTCATGGATCAAACTTCAATTTTAATCATTATAAACTCTTTCCACAAAAATCCGAAAATCTTTCAGAACATCGAGAGTGCAGCGAGTTTAGTCAAGAATGAAGCTTTGAGGGGTCTTTTTATTTTCTTCAGTTCATGAATCCTATCATTTGCATTAGATGAAGCAACAATTCTTCCTTGTTCGTAAACCCTTATGTCTCCATTTTCTTCGCTAAGAGTTATAACTTTGCTTCCTTCATGCTGATACGAAGCTACTAATGCGGAAGTGTGCCTTGTTCCAACATCCGAAGCAAATCCTAATAACCTTCCTGGACTTCCCAGATTTCCATACTCTTTTCTTCTTTCTTTCAAAATTTCTTTAGTATCCAGTTTAGTCAATTGTGCACCAACTCTCAGAACTTTTCCATCAACTCCTACAACAACTGCTCCATCACAATTTCCCATCTCAATCAACAAATTTTTCATCACATCTTTGAATTTTTTTCCATTATACTTCTCAGCTAATCCAGTAATTCCACCATGCAAATATCTCAAATTTTTTTCTGGGAAATCCAAGATTATGAGGTAAGCTGGTTTTTTTGGTGTTTCAAATTGTACATAATCAACATACCTACCAAAAACTCTGCTTACGGATGCTGCTGCATGCACTACATCAGAACTTAATCCATAATTATTATTTTTTATCTTATCAACTAGTTCCACAGCTTTTAGAGTCAATCCTTTAACCCTACTTTTGCCCAAGAAACTATTATTCATTATTTTAGCACCTTTTTCTCTGATTTAACTATATTATGCAAGATAATTGTATATAAAACTTCCTTGAGGTTTACTTCAATATTAGGTAAATTTATATATAAAATACTCCTCTTTTGTAAAAAATGGGTGATAAATATTCAAAAAAAGACTTGAATTTACTATATGAACTTTCAATCAATTCTAGATCTCCTTTAAATCATATCGCAAAGAAAATTAAAACTAGCCAACAAGGAATAAATTACAAAATAAAATTATTCCAGGAAAAAGGAATAATTTCTAATTTTATCACAATTTTTGATTATTCTTCATTAGGCTTTGATTGCTTTAGAGTTTTCTTGCGCTTAAATTATTCTAAACCAGAACACTATGAATCAATTATTCAGTCCTTATTGACAAACGATTCTATTATTTCTATTACACCTTGTTCGGGAAAGTGGGACTTGATAATACTTTTCGCTTCGAAGAATGCCTCGAAATTTAATAAATCTTTTCAAGAAATAATTAAAAATCATCCACATGCCTTTGAGGACTTTGAAGTTCTTACAACAATATCGGCTAGTGAATATGGTCGAAGATACCTCGCAGATTATTCTTCACATTTGGGGAATATTGTTTATGGTGGAGACAGGAATCAAACAGCTTTAGACCTTGTGGACAAAAAGATAATTTTAGAACTTCTTGAGTCCCCAAGATCTTCTTATGTCAATCTTTCTCTTAGATTAAAGCTTAATCCCAAAACCATCATTCACAAAATCAAATCTTTAGAAGCACGAGGAATAATTAAAGGTTATTCTATTAACTTCGATCCTCATAAACTTAATTTTCTTTCTTACAAGATTCTTTTAAAGTTGCATAATCTCACTCCTGAAAAAAGTGAATTGCTTAAATTTTGTCGTCAGAATAAAAATATAATTTGCTTGAGCAAAACCCTTGGTTACTGGAATCTCGAACTCGATGCAGAACTTTCTAATACTTCTGAATTAAACAATTTTATTCATGAGTTAAAGAGAAAATTCAATTTCATTATTTCAGATATAGATATTATTCAAACTTCAAAGTCCCCAAAGATTTCTTTCATCCCAAAATCTTTTTTTACGGAATAATTTCTATTTTATCGGCTATGATCTCTAAGTTTCCTTTGTAATCTTCAACACTTCCAACAATTTCAACATTGCCTTCGACTTCCAAGCTTTCTGTGAAGACTACAACCATGATTTCCCCAGTGTTATCCTTCACTATAAATGTCTTTAATGTTCCATAATCATTAAACTTTCCAACTTCCCCAATTACTTTAACATTTTTTCCTAAGTAACTTCCATCAATCATTCCAATTTCTATCTCTTTGTAATCCAAAAAATATGAAATGACAAACAAAGAAATAATTCCTATTATCACAGAGATTAATGCAATGTTTGACAAGGTCTTTTCTTCCATACTCTTTTAATGAAAAATTTTCTTTAAAAAACTTCACCCAAAAAATCCGAAAATCTTTCGGACAAAAAGATTATAAATCTCTGAAAAATTAACTAATTAATGGATACAAATGAACGTTTGGAGTTAGTCACAAGGAACATTCAAGAAATAATTCCCAAAGAAGATTTGATTAAACTTCTTCAAAAGAAAAAAAAGCCTGTTATTTATTGGGGTACTGCACCTACTGGAAAACCTCACATTGGCTATTTGCTTCCTGCATTAAAGATTGCAGATTTATTGAAGGCTGGTTTCAAAGTAAAAATTCTTTTGGCAGATATTCATGCCGCTTTGGACAATGTCGAATGGACCGTATTGGAAAAACGCTATAAATATTACGAGAAAGTTATTCCTCTTTTGATCCAATGTATTGGTGTCGATACAAAAAATTTAGAATTTGTTAAAGGCAGTGATTATCAACTTAAAAAAGATTTTATTTTTGATGTCCTTAAATTAAGTACCATTGTCTCAGTTCATGATGCTCATAAAGCTGCGTCAGATGTTGTAAAAATGGGCGAGAATCCTAAATTGTCTGGATTATTATATCCCCTTATGCAAGCTTTGGATGAAGAGTATCTTGGTGTTGATGCACAATTAGGTGGCACTGATCAGAGAAAAATCATGGTTCTTGCCAGAGAAAATCTTCCTAAGATTGGTTATGCTTCAAGGGTAGAAATCATGAATCCAATCATTCCAGGTTTGATCGGGAAAAAAATGTCTTCTTCAGATCCAAAATCAAAAATAGACTTGCTTGATTCGGATGAAGAAATTAAATCTAAAATAAAGGGAGCTTACTGTGAAGCTGGAAAGGTTGAAGACAATGGAGTCCTTGCTTTTGTTCAGTATGTCTTGTTCACAATAAAATCTGATCAAAAAGCGCCTTTGATTATTGAACGTCCAGAAAAGTTTGGTGGAAACCAAGTCTATTACACTTACTCTGATTTAGAATCTGATTTCATTAACCAAAAACTTCATCCACAAGATTTGAAAAATACTTTAGCTAAAGAACTGATTTTATTGTTAAAGCCAATGCAAAAGTATAAGACTGAACTTGAGAGCCTTGCAAAAGAAGCTTATAGTTAATCTTATATTCTATTAATCTTTATTTTTTTATATGCGTGCATTTATTGCAATAGATCTTCCTAAGGAATTGAAAGATTATTTATTCGAATTAGAATCTAAAGTTAAAGAAGCGAAGATTACTTGGGTTTCTAAAAAAAATTTACACTTAACATTAAAATTTTTAGGCGATATCTCCCAAGAGCAATTAGAAGAATTAAAGGTATTGAAAACAAAACAAAAATCTTTTTCGGTTAGCTTAAATCAGTTGGGTTTTTTTCCGAATGCAAAAGCACCGAGAGTAATTTGGGTTTCATTAGAACCTGAGGATGATATTATTGAACTTCAACAGAATATTGATCAGCAATTACTTAGTCAGTTTCATTCTGAACAAAAATTTCAATCGCATATTACATTAGGTAGAATCAAATCCCTAAGAAGAAAAAATGATTTTTTTGATTCAATCAATAATCTCAAAATTGAAAAGAAATCTTTCAAAATAGATGCTTTTCAAATATTAGTTTCAACATTGAAAAAGGATGGTCCTGTTTATAATGTCGTCGGAAAAATTGATTTGTCCTAGTTGTAAAAAACAAAATCTATTTTATGATTCACTTACTGGAATATACTTTTGCAAATCTTGTGGTTATCAAGGAACTTTTGTAATTATATCCTCTCAAGAATAAAAAAGTTTATATACAAATCATTCTTGAATACAAATTAATTTATGGAAGACAACACAAATACAAATCCTTCAACACCAATTAGACCTGTTGATCAGACTCAAAATATTAATGAACCAAAAAAATCTTTTTTCAAGGCTAAACCTAAAATTGAGTCCCATCATAAAGTAATTTCTCACCATGAATCTCATGAAGAAGGATCATTACACAAAAAAGATGTTTTCTTAATGTCATTTTTCGCATTCCTAGCAGCAGGCGTAGTAATCTTACTCCTCCTACTGATTATAGGAGTATCAACTGGCTATATCACCTTTGATATTGATTGGCCAGACTTCCCTGGGGAAAAAGAGGAAACTCCTGAGGAAACTCCTATAATCCCTGCTGAGGAAAATGTTACTGAAGAAGTTGGGGAAGAAATAGTTGCTGACGTTGTAGAAGATGTGGTGACTGAAGAGGTTGTTGAAGAAGAAGAGATATTGCCCTGTGATCAAGACATTTCACTTGTCTTAAATGATGGTTACAAATATGGATTAAAAGTAATAACTTTAAAATTAGCTAGTGATTATTCAGCACAAGTCTCTGTGGGTGGTAAGAATGAATTTATGGATGTTGGGGATTCAGCAGAGATTAATGGCTTAACAATTACTCTTATTGATTCCTCAGAAGCTAGTGAAAGTGCAACAATACAAGTTGCATGTTAATTTTTTTAAATCCATTTTTCTAATAAAATTTGATCATCCCAGCCTTTGAATCTTGCTTTTTTATACTCAATTCTTTTGAATCCATTTTTATAATAGAATGCTCTTGTTCTTTTATAGGGTTCATAATCATCTTCATCAGGTAAAGTTTCAACTTCTATAGTCTTGATTTTTATTTTTTTAAGTTCTTTTTCTAAAAAAGATAATAATTTCAATCCAATTCCCTGTCTTTGTAGATTTTTCTTAACTCCCATCCAAATTAATTTTCCAACACCACATTCAGTAGTATAACATAAAAAACCGACTATCTTATTTTTGTCTTCAGCAACTATGACATTATTATGATTAAAATCTATTCGAATATTAATTATACCATTTTTATCAAACCATTCTGGTAATTCTTTTGCTATTTCCCAAGCTAAGTTATATTCTTGTTCTTTAGCATACCTTATTTTCATAATTTAATTATACTTGAGAATATATTTAATACTTTTCATCTAAGATTTTTCTTATATCTTCCGCTTTTTTCTTTCCAATTTTTTCAACATTTTGCAATTCTTCAGAAGATGCATTTACAACACCCTTCACATTTTTAAATTCTTCAAGCAAATTCTTAGCAAGCTGTGTTCCTACTCCTGGTAATCCAGCAACGATAAACTCTTTTAGTTCTCTATCACTTAATGGTTTTTTTTCTCCACGAATACTAAATTCCCTCCCTCTTTCACCTTGCTCTCTTTTGGCGATTGTTATGATCATTTCGGCAGTCTCTCTGTAGTCTTTAGTATAAATGATTGGAATCTTCATGTCTATTGCGATCCATGCAAGCATTCCTCTGATTGCATTAGAATGAATGTTTCGCACTGAATACAAATCATCATCCCCTTCAATAATCATCAATGGTTTAGAAAAATTTTCTCTCATTGCTTTTATTTGATCTAAAATCCTTTTGTCAATTATTGAATCCACAAAATCTTTTTTCTCTTTTCTTTCAATTATCACATCTTCAGACACTTGAAAATCTCCTACATCCAAGTTTTGCATTCGCACTTCTGTATTTTTTTCTACTAAATACTTCACAACTCCAGAAGCTTTTTCTCTAGAATCCACATAGACTAAAATTCTCTCATTAAAATTATTTAATGTAACTTCCTTTGGTTTAGATAACATTAGTTTGCTTTTCAGATCTTTCAGAATAGTATGCATTCTTTTTTCTTTGTGGAATGCAGTCCATCTGTAAGCTTCATCTCTAGTATCTTTTGTGACTAACACATTCACTCTCCCTTTCTCCAACCTACCAGTTCTTCCTCTTCTTTGTACTGTTCTAATTGCCGACGGCACTGGCTCATAGAATATAATCAAATCTACTGCCGGTATGTCAATTCCTTCCTCACCAACAGATGTCCCTATAAGTGTATTGAACTTTCCTTCTTTGAAATCATCTAACAGCTTTACTTGCGCTTTCTGTGTCAATCCAGTTCCATTCTTTTTTGCTTGCCCAACAAACAACTCACACTTAACCCTGTTAATCTTGTTCAATTCTTCTTTCAATTTTTTTGCAGAGTCCCTGTAATTATTAAAAATTAGAATTTTCTCACATTGTTCAACTTCTTTTTTAATCATATCAACTAATTTTCCAATCTTCGGATGCTCTTGATTATCCTCAAAAAGCCTTGTTACTTTGAAATATGCTGCCTTGAAATTCTCATCAACAACAAGATTCTTTGTTGCTTTGACTTTTGTGGTCTCGGCCTCTTTGTACAACTTTTTCATGTATTCATAGGTTGCACTAATCCCTTGTGTTTCAATGAGTTCAATACAATATTGCACTTTCATTGCTTCTGCTATCGTAGATATGGCCTGCCACAACACTAAGTCCCTTTCTCCAGTTGCCAATCTCTTCTGCAACTCTTTTTGTGCCATCAATAATTGCGTTTTCGTTTCGAGATTAACACTATCAGTCGCATTCAATTGTTTAAGTAAATGCAATTTTTGTTTGAAACATTTCACAAGGAAATCTCTCGCTTCTTTGAACTCTTTTGGCAATTCTATTTCAATATATTCTACTCGAGTCTCTTGCACATATGGTTTTAGATCTGGGTCTTCATCATTTCTAACTTCTATGTCTTCAATGAATAGATTCTTACAAACCTCACTAATTTTTTCTAGGTCCGATCCTGGTGAAGCACTTAACCCGATAATTCTCGGATAAGAACTTAATCTTTGATACTGCTTTGCAATCCAAACATAATCATAGTCCCCAATCGCTCGATGACATTCATCAAAAATCACTAATGAAATATTCCCTAAATTAATCTTTCCATTAATTATATCGTTGCTCATGCCTTGTGGTGTACTGACAATAACATTAGCTTCTTTGAATATCTTTTCTCGCTCTTCTGGTTTTGTTTCTCCTGTAAATACCTCAACATTCTCAATGTTAGAATTTTCTTTGAACTCTTCTGCGATTTGTGCAGCTAAAGGCTTTGTTGGTGTAAGAAAAATTACTTTCGAGTTTGGAAAATTATTCAATCTATGTACTGCAGTCATCAGCGCAATCTTTGTCTTCCCTCGCCCTGTTGGTAAACAAACTAAAGTATTTGCTTTGATTGTAGTATTTAGAATAGTCTGCTGATATAATCTTGGTGTGAACTCTCTGATCTCAAACATGCCTTGCAGTATTTTTCTTTGAACTTATAAATCCTGCGCGCATTTGTCCTGTCCAGCGTCCAAAAGTCTAATAAACTTTTATTTTCTCTTCTAATCCATGATAGTCATACTTTTAGGCCTTCTGGATATACTTACAGCCCTTAGTATTTTCACTCTACACTTTCAATGGGGTGCTTCAGTTGTTGGTTTCTTTACAGCTGGATTATTACTCAAATCCCTTTTAACATTCAAAAGCTTCGCAGGAATTATTGACCTGGTGGTTTCATTCATCTTCATTGCTGCAATCTTTGGTTATACTGGAGTAATCACATACATAGGCGTAGTCTGGTTAATCCAAAAAGGGATTGTTAGCTTTTTCTAATTCTTGTAATCAAAATAAGTAAAATAATATCCCAAAATAAAAGCAATGACTGCAGCAACAGCACTTATAATCAACATTGGAATTATACTTACTGTGTATGCTAATACAATCATCATGATGATGAATATCAAACTAGTGATATAAAGTATTCTCGAACCGAATAATATTTTGATTCCCGCCAAGTTAGGCAATGGTAGCATATGAAATATTGCAAGCCCAGCATTCACTAAAATGAAAGTATCAAATGTTCCATAATTATTCAACAACTTCCCTATAACCATTAGAACTATGCTCACCATTGGCCCAGCTAGAGCAATCTTTGCTTCTTCCAAGTTCTGCACTTCAACATACTTTCTTCCTATTCTCGCAGCTTTTTTAATCAATAATTTATACTGCCCAATTGCCAAGAAGAATATTTTTCCATTGCTAACTAAAGTGACTAATAACGAAATTATAACTCCTATAGGGAATGCATTGATTGTGAACTCATGTCCAAATATCCTAATTACTTTTGGGAATGGTTTGTTAATAGTTCTTCCCATTAATGCTTTTGTTGATAACCTAAAGCTTTGTACTCCCCACAAGCTAAACTCTGCTTCAAAGCCATTCATTCTAGCAACGATCTTGTGCGCTAGTTGATGCACAACAAATGAGAATGTAACCATCAATAAAACTGCAAGAAAATTTTGTAACCAATGACTCCATGCAAATACTGCACTCTTATCATCAAATCCTATTGCTAAGCTGATTACAAATATTCCTATGATCAAAGCCCTGATCTCACTTTTACTAAACATAAAACTAAATATTTTTTTTCTATTTTTATACTTATTGTGATTTTTTGGAAAAGATTTATAAACTTCGCTCTCCTTAAAATCCTTCTATGAAAAAATTATTGCTAATTTCATTAGTTCTATTACTTCTTGTTCCATTAATCGCAGCTTATGAGGTGAAGATTGATTCAATAACAGATTCAAAGATTATTTTATCTTTTTCTGGTCTTCAATCCCAGGATGTAAAATTTGTTGGCGTGACTGCTACTGCTGAAACTCCAACTATCATAGACACTTACATTATTGATACAAAACTTAGTGCTTCTTCAGGGGTTGTCTACTTAACAATCGATATTTCCCCATTAAAAGAAGATTATTCTAACATAGATTCTGTTCTTGTCACAGGTTACATTGAATCAAATGGTCTGACCGAAAAATTCTCCAAAAGGGTTTCTCTGCGCCCCACTTCTAATACCAAATCTCTTGCTCCTGAAATGAGTTCTTCAACATTAATTTATTGGACTGTTGCCTTGGCAATTTTGTTTGTAATACTTACTTTGATATTCTTGATTGTGAAGACTCCAAAAAAATCTAATATTATTCAACACATAAAGAAACCAAAAAAGAAATCTAAAAAGAAGACTAAGAAGAAAAAGTCTAAGAAGAAGAGGCTTTAATTATTTCTAACATTCCTTTTTCATGTCCTGCACCGACGACAACCACTATTTTTTCTTCAGGATTCTTTTCTATGAACTTGATTAATCTTCTAGCCATGATTTCATTTCTCTCCTCGATCAATACTTTGTAAACATTTGGATATCTCTCTTTTACATGCATTATCATTTTTTCAATCAATTCTTTTTCTGGCACTTTCCTCAAATCAAACTTCATCTTTTCTCCAATTCCTAATAAACTTTTGATTATATCAACAACAACCCTCATTTTTTCTTTGAATGTTAAGAACTTAAACAATCTTTTCACAGTTATACTAATTTCTTGATCAATAAGCATCACTTGGGCTTTCACCTTTGCAGCTTCTCGAATTGCTGCTTTCATTTCATCTCCAGGTTTTGTTCCAACAATTTTTCCCAACTTTTCTTCTAACCAAGAACCAAACAATACAAATAGAGTTCCTTTTACTCCCAATTTAATCATATCTTTGAACTTGACTTTTTCTTTCTTCCCCATTAATCCAAGAAATCTTCCTTTGTCTAACTCTACTGCAACAAATTTCGGTTTAATTTCTTCAATAACCCTCTTAACTTCCTTGATGCTTTCTGGAGATATGTGCGAAGTTCCAATCAATACTACATTTTTATATTCTATCATCAAGTAAAGAAAAATATATAAACCCTTAAAAGTTTATCCATTCAACAATAGTCGAGGGAGGAAAGGGGAAATGCCTCAAAAAAACAGAAACATAACAGAAGTATATAACATTCAGGTTTTTACTGACGCAGGAGATTATTTTGGAGATGTTGAGGAAGCTGTTCTTCAAATGCCAAACAAAGTCGCAGGTTGGAGAATTAAAGCCACAAAAAATTCATACTTGTCCAGAGTTCTTGGTGGTGCAAGAGGAGTTGTCGTTCCGCATCAATTGGTGAAAGCTATTGGTGATGTTATGATTATTTCTAGAAATGCAGTACCAAATTATGAAGAACAAATGGAAGAATAAATTATTTTTTATTTCTAAATTTTTTACAGATAAATTTATATACTCCCCAGCTCTATGTATCTAAATTATGGCTAGTACAGTTTTAGGTGGAACAATCGAGTTCTTACAGGAGTTTGGTTTCTTTGATGTAATATTACCATTCCTTTTGGTGTTCACAATAGTTTTTGGAGTACTAGAAAAAACAAAAATATTTGGTGTTGAGAAGTTTAAAGAACAAGAGATCCCAAAGAAAAACATTAATGCAATGATTGCGTTTGTGATTGCATTCTTTGTGGTAGCAGCTAAGGAGATTGTTGCTTCTATTCAAGTTTCTGTTCCAATGGTTGCATTGATCTTGGTTGCAATTGTTTGTTTCTTAATGCTCGTCGGGATTTTTATAGGCTCAAACGAAAGTTTAAATTTCTTAGAAATGTTTAAGGGTTTCAAAGGTTTCATAGCTGGCATACTAATTTTAGCAGTCGTTGCAATTTTCTTTGAATCATTTGGTTGGTTAGATCCAATCATGAGTTTTGTGTTTGGTAGTGGTTCTGATGTATTCTTAACAATTGTTTTCATTGGTATTGTTGGTGCAGTAATTTATTTTGTGTTCAAAACTCCTGCTGAAGGTGGAGGCAGTTCAAAATGAGTAATTCTTTTAATTTCAATGATGCTATGGAAAGTTTAGATAAGATGGGCTTCTATGAAGTTGCACTCCCATTCCTACTTATATTCACAATTGTATTTGCTATTCTACAAAAGGTAAAAATCTTTGGCCCAAATGGCAAGAATTTTAATGCTGTGGTTGCAATGGTCTTAGCATTTCTTGTCGTCAGAAATCAAGCAATTGTGGGAGTACTGAATGAATTCCTTCCAAAAATTTCTTTACTTTCAGTTGTGATTGTTGTAACCTTGCTACTTTTTGCAATATTATTCAATACTGAAGAGCCCGGATTCACAAAATATCTTGGGGGAATTATGATGATTTTAGTTTTCATAGGTATTATTGTTTCGTTATTTGGCTCAGGTGCTGGAGAAGTATTTGGTTTTGCACTTCCCGATTGGTTAGATATTACTTCTGCTGATAGGAATTTGTTAATATTCGTTGGTCTGTTCATACTCTTCTTTGCATATGTAACTTCAGATTCTTCAGATAAAAATAGTTCTCCATTAAAATGGTTAGAAGAATTACCTAGTATGATCTCTGGCAAGGGTGGTGGCAAAACTAAATAATGGCAACGATAATGGATCTCGGACTACTGAATTATTTTACACCAATAATTGTATTCATATTTGTTTTCATACTTCTTTGGGCTATGATGAAGAAGTTGAATTTCTTTCCAGGAAATGATGGTGCACATTTACTCATAGCATTAACATTATCTATACTATTCATTTTAATTCCAGAACTTACAGATGTAGTTTCGCTAGCTACTCCTTGGTTCATTATCCTATTGATCTTCTTGTTCATGATAGTTTTAATCTTTTTGTTCATGGGTGCAAAACCAGAAGCAGTAGCCGGATTATTCGGTGGTGCAGGCACTCCTAACCAAACTATTCTTTGGACAATAATCATTGTAAGTCTGGCAATCATGGGCTATGCATTCACACAGGTTTATGGTGAACAGATTCATAACCTTACTGCCGGCGAATCGACTGATGAATCTGGCGATTTGATGATGAACATAGGCCAAATTGTTTTCACACCTAAAGTACTTGGCATGTTCTTTTTGTTATTAATGTCAGCATTGATAATAAAATTCATTACAATGCCAGCAACATAAAAAATTATTTTTTCCTTAACTCTTCTGTGATCTTATTCAGGTCTTTGACATTCTGTGTTAATGGTTCAATTATCTTAGAAAGTACTTGTTCAAGAGCTTTCATATCACTACCTATATTTGTTACGCTCTCATTGTAATCTTTGACTTTTCCAAGCACAGCAACCTGCAGGTCTTCAAGCCTTTTTTGTGTTCTTAGAACTTCCTGTTTCACAGCTTCAATATCATCTGCCACTCTGGCTTTGAAAATACTAATATCCCCAATATTCTTTACCATTTCCTTCCATTTCTCTTCAATGATCTGTTCAACAACTGCTTGCATTTCTTCATAATTCATCTGTTGTTGTGGCAATGGTTGATAAGCTTGTGAGTATTGTTGCGTTGTTTGAGAAACATTCTGCGTTTGTTGCACACTTGAAGAAGCATTTTGTGGTATAGGAATATCCAAATCCCCTTCATCCATCATCGAAGGCTGCATTTCTTGTCCAGGCATACTTTCCACTCCTTTTTTTATTTGTGCTTGATTAATCGCATCCGTTATTTGCTGCAGGGTATATCCTCGCGGTTCAAGGTTCCTCGCAATTTCTTCTTTGCTATAACCTTTATTCAGCATCTCCAGCGCTTCTTTCACTGGTGTCTCCATCTTTTTTTCGCCCTGCTTTTCCGCCAAATTCTTCTTTTATTATCTTTCTAACTTCTTTTTCTGTTACAAATTTTAATGGGTCCCAGAGCTTAATATACTTTTCTAATACTTTAACATCGCTTTGTTTTGCGAACTTTCCAGCTTCCTCACTGAAGTGCCTTACAATATTTTTTACATTCTCTAATTCTTTTTTTAAATCTTTGATCTCAGCATCCATTACTTTGACATCTTTCAATGTTTTTCTGTATTCTTCAACCATGTTCTGGTTCATCACCAGCATTTTTTCAGATAATAATGATTGTTTTGACTCAAGAATTCTTAATCTATTTGCAATCTCATTTACTATTTGTGTGAAGTCTACCTGTGCTTGTTCATCAGCCATTCTTTTATTTAACGAAGGCAGCATTAATAAATATTTCTTATCCTATTTACCTCCATATAAACACAAATTATTATAAAAGAAAATATCTATAACAAACTGAATGGTTTATACAAAAGAGGTCGCACCAGTTGAAATTCTTACTGAAGGTAGTGAACAAATTCTAAAATTAAACTATGAAGATAAAACTTTTATTCCTTCCATTGAAGGTAATGCATTGGTGATGATGGATGCAATTGACAAGTTAATCGAAAATCCTGCGGTTTCAAGAATCACATTTTCTCAAAAAAGAAACTATTCTTACAATTATGATCAAACAAAGATGCTGATAGAACTTGCAAATATCTATAGCTATTTCATAAAAAGCAAGAGGGCAACCAATCTTCAAAGTTTAGGTTTACCTACGGACCAACCAGAGCTTTTAGGCCAAAGGCTCTCAATAATCCAAACAATAATGTTAACCCTATTAAAACAAGATCCTTTGGGTGCATATGCAGAACTCAAGAGAATCATTCGAAGAGAAACAATCAACCTCAAGACAAATGAAAATCCTAATTACAAGAATTCTTTGAATATTTATTTGAAAGTATTAAACGACATATTCACCCAATTAGACAAAACTCTTTTGATTGAACAATCTCGTGAATATCTTCCAGGCTATACTCCTGGTGACAGAGAAGTTTACAGACTTTTGTTCAAACCAACAATTACTCCAGATTTCATGTTCACTAAGATTCAAGCCTCTCCCCCATTGGATGGCGAGCAGTTGGATGTCTACAAATTGAATGATTCGACAGAAGTGACTATTTTCAGAACTCCAAATGATATTAAACCTCTTTATCATATCAATCCTCCAGAATTCAAGATATCTGAGGATAAATTTGAATTGATAGATTTGGCAAAGAAAGTTCTTTCTGAGCATCAGCCTAGAGCTGAAGAATTTCTTGATCCAGAAAAGATGCGCTCTTCGTTTGCAAATATTAGCAAAGATTTATTGAGGGAACTTGCAGAGCAAAAAGGCCTTTTCTTATCCCCAGAAGAAATTGAAGAAATGGCAGAGATTCTCGTCAGGAATACAGTTGGCTTTGGTGTGATAGAACTTTTGTTGGCTGATGAAAAAATTCAAGACCTTACTATCAACTCTCCAATGGGTCAAGTACCCATTTTTATTCTTCATGAAACTTATAATGAATGCACTTCAAACATTACCCCAACAACTGCAGACTTTGAGAGCTGGGCGACAAAGTTAAGATTACTTTCTGGTCGACCATTGGATGAAGCAAATCCTATTCTTGATACTGAAGTTGTTCTTCCAAAAGCTCGTTCAAGACTTTCAATCATTGGCAAACCTTTGAATCCTTATGGTTATGGTATGTCTTTCAGAAGACACAGGGATACTCCTTGGACTCTTCCATTATTCATAAAAAACAAAATGATTTCACCTTTGGGTGCAGGGTTGTTAAGTTTTACAATTGACGGTGCACGAGCGCATTTAATAGCTGGGACTCGATCCAGCGGTAAGACCAGTTTTTTGACTTCATTGCTTCTGGAGATAGCAAGACGTTATAGAATATTGACTATTGAAGACACTCTCGAGATTCCGACTGATGCAATGCGAGAACTGGGTTACAATGTCCAGCCATTAAAGGTTCGTTCAGCCCTAGTCAAAGGAGGTTCAGAAGTTGCTGCTGATGAAGGGATCAGGACTTCTTTGAGACTTGGAGACTCTGCACTTATCGTCGGTGAAGTTAGAAGTTCAGAAGCTGTAGCATTATATGAAGCCATGCGTATTGGAGCTTCAGCGAATGTAGTTGCAGGCACTATCCATGGTGATTCTCCTTATGGTATTTTTGATAGAGTTGTCAATGACTTGAAAGTTCCAAAGACTTCTTTCAAAGCTACTGATCTTGTTGTTATGTGTTCCCCAATAAGGTCTGCTGATGGCATGAAAAAATTCCGAAGGGTTACACAAATTACTGAGGTCAGAAAAACTTGGGAAGAAGATCCTTTGGCCGAGAGGGGTTTTGTTGATTTGATGAAATATAATGCAAAGACTGATCAATTAGAACCCACTGCTGAATTAATCAATGGTGATTCAGAAGTCCTAAAAGCAATTGGTGCCAATGTTAAAGAATGGGTTGGTAATTGGGATGCAATTTGGGACAATATAGTTCTTCGTGGCGAACTGAAAAAAATAATTGTTGATTATTCAGATAAAGTCAAGATGCCAGAACTACTAGAAGCAGAATTCTGTTTGAAATGCAATGATCAGTTTTATCGAATTTCTGAACAAGTGCAGTCTGAAGTTGGATTTGGTGACATAAAAAGAATAAAGTTTGAATTTGAAGAATGGATAAAAAGAGAAATTCGAAAGAAGCAATTACACTAAGCTTTTTCATCAACAACTATATAAACTTCTTTTCTCAATTAAAGAAAATAAAAGATGGTGCAGATAGATCCAAGATTTGAAAAAATTATGAACAAGTATGGTGCTAAACTAGACAACAATTTCAAATCTTCATTAGACCAACCCTCTTCTGGTGCATTCACAAAGGATTACAACACTTTCAGAAAGGAAGCTTTGAGATTAGAAAATTCCTTTTACGAACGTTCATGCGCATTTGCATCTTCATTATTAAACTTCTCTTCTTCTGACAAAGAATACAACAAAAAAGTCCAGGAAGCAATCGATTACATCCAGTTGGAGATTACTCCCGCTTCAGCTTATACTTTAGCAATCTTATTCGCATTCACATTAGTCTTTGGTGGAATTTTCATTGGCTTTGTCTCATACATCATAGGTTTTCCACAATTATTTTTAGCTTTGTTCTTGGTTATCATGGGAGTTATTGTTCTAAAACCATTATCGAAATTTCCGATTTATCTAGCACAGCGTCGTCGTTTGCAGGCATCAAATCAAATGGTCTTGTGCATTCTTTACATTGTTATCTACATGCGCCATACTTCTAATTTAGAGCATGCAATCAAATTTGCTGGCGAGCATGTTGGCAATCCTTTGGCTTTGGACTTAAGAAAAATTTATTGGGATGTTGAGACGAACAAATATCATACTATCCAGGAATCCTTAGAAAATTATTTACAAAATTGGAAAGACTACAACTTAGCTTTCGTCGAATCTTTTCACTTGATTGAATCTTCTCTATATGAATCTTCAGAAGCAAGAAGAATTGAACTCTTAGAAAAAGGCTTGTCAGTAATTTTGGAAGGCACTTACGATAGTATGTTGCATTATGCACAAGAGGTCAAGTCTCCAATTACAATGCTCCATATGTTGGGTGTAATCTTACCAATTTTAGGTTTGATTGTCTTACCTTTGATGGGTTCTTTCCTCGGCGTAAAATGGTATCATGTTGCATTGTTATACAATATTCTTTTACCCATTGTTGTATTCTTCATAGGTTACAATATTTTAGCAAAGCGCCCAGTTGGCTACGCACAATCAGATATTGGTTCTATTCCTCAGTATGAGAACATGAGAAAGGCTTCAATTAAATTAACTAAGGACAAAGAAATTCTTGTTGAACCCAAGTTCATTGCGATTATTGTTTTCTTCATTTTCTTCATGATTGGAATCGCTCCGATATTATTGCATTTTATCGCGCCAGGTACAGAAATATATCTTACTGATAAAATTTTATTATTAGATTATCGAGAAACAGACTCAGGTCAACTGGTTGGCCCTTTCGGTCTCGGTGCAACGATGCTCAGCCTTTTCATTCCAATGGGCTTGGCCATTTCATTAGGTTTGTATTATTCTTTCAAGGCAAACAAATTAATAAAAATCCGTGAGGAAACCCAAAAATTAGAGACAGAATTCAGGGGCGCAATCTTCCAGCTTGGAAACAGAATTGGTGGTGGCATGCCTGCAGAGACAGCCTTCGGCAAAGTTTCACAGAGTCTTTCTGGTACTCCAACAGGCAAATTCCTTGGTATTGTTGATCATAATATAAAACAACAAGGCATGAATCTTCAGGATGCAATCTTCAACAACAAGAATGGCGCACTGATTACTTATCCTTCTTCCTTGATTGAAAGCACAATGAAAGTTCTCGTCGAGTCTGCAAGGAAAGGCCCGCAGGTAGTTTCAAAAGCATTGTTAAGCATTGCAGATTACTTGGATAGAATTTACAAAGTCTCAGAGCGCCTAAAAGATCTCTTATCAGAAATAACTTCTTCAATGAAATCTCAAGTTTCTTTTTTGACTCCATTGATTGCGGGCATTGTTGTTGGTATTGGTGCAATGATTACTACAATTATTGGCGGCCTCTCAACTTCAATGAGCCAAGCAACTGCCGGTGCAGAAACAAGCATCGCTGCAGGCGCTTCGAGCTTAGCAAATATTTTCCCCTTGGAAAAATTAATGTCTCCTTATTTCCTTCAATTGATTGTTGGCTTGTATGTTGTTGAAATGGTAATAGTTTTGACAATCCATGCAAATGGCATTGAGAATGGTGTTGATAAATTAAACGAAGAGTATACACTTGGTAAAAACTTATATAGAGGCACGCTGTTATACATCCTCATAGCAGCCATAACAATATTCGCATTCAATATGCTTGCTTTGGCAGTAGGTAAAATATGAAACTCCAAACAATAGTATTCATAATCCTTGCAATAACTTTGATGGTGATTGCACTAGTATTCATATCAGGTCTGAAAAATGCAGTTAGTTAACAAAAAGGGTGATGCCGCAACTACTGAGACTCCTTATGTAGTTCTTGCTATAGTATTACTAGTTTTAGGTATAAGTATATTTTTTGTATTGAAATCAGCTTTTTGGAATGATGCCTCAATGCTAGAAAAAGTTTGTTATTTCTCAAATAATATTAAAAGTGGCGGTGCAGCTTTTGCGTTCTTTCCTTCTATGTGTTCCCTTGAAGTTATCCCAGAAGGCGAACCCATGACAAAGAAAGAATTCGCTTCATTGATTCGAAGAGCTTGGTGGATGTACCTTCAAGGAGAAGAAGACCTTGGTAACGTAGGTGACGAAGTCTTTCCAGTATACCAGTTTACTCCTTCAGAAGATATTCTGTTGAAAGATTACTTTGAATATATCTTAGAATACAATTCCAATTCTCCCACCAAAAAAGCAAGTGATATTTCAAAGACAGATTATGCTTACTTAGAGAGAAATACAAAAGATAATTCTTTGTGCTTCGATAAAATTAGTGATGATACCTCTATCCAAAATTTTTATTTGAAAAAGGGCAATACTTACTACATTATGTTCTATGACAACCAAGCTCCTCATAATAATGATTGGGGCGACAAGATTTTGATCTCTTCAGATCCAGACTTTGATGCTGGATTATGGAAATCCTATTTAGTAACCGGTGCAACAGGAATCTTGCTAAGTGGTGGTGGGACTTTAAGTTTTGTTGCGGCTGCTTCAGGTGCAAGTATAGGTATTTCTCTTTCAGATGCTCAAAGTAGTACTTGTTTGACCTATGCTTTTTTAGGCGGCAATCCAAACTTGGAGGAAGAATGAACAAGAAAGGCGATTTGGCATGGGAATACATTGTTGCAATTATTCTCGCATTGATAGTCATAGTCTTAATAGTAATCTTCTCTACCCAAATCAAAGGTTTCATAATTCAAGGCATAGACTATTTCAAGAACTCAATCTTAGGTCAATAACATGGCAGAAGTAGAAACAAATACTTTAGTAAAAGCGATAATTTCTATAGTTGTTTTAGTAGTAATAGCCTTAGTAATTTATTCAGTCATGAACTTTGACGATGTCAGCCAGATTGCAAAAGAAGTATTCCATGTAGAATCTCAAGCAGAAATAAATACAAAGACTGAAGAATCAGCAGACAATTTTGTTTCTGGCTTGGACTCTTGTAATAATGGCGAATACAATCCTCTAGGTAAAGATAATTGTTTCTGTTTCCAAAAGAACCATGGTTACATGCAAGAAGATTCATACATTACTATCCAGAATTCAGATTCAAGTTCGACACTCACTGTTCTTACAGAGAATGGTGAACCTCTTGCTCAGTATAAAAAACCCTATTCCTTAGGCTTAATGGCAACATCTGGTTCTGGTGATGATTACCAATTGGGTTGCACTTTCCCTACTCAGTATTTTATTATTGCTGATGGTACAGAATGGTATGTAAGATGGAATAATGAAATCTTAGATGATTATATCCCCTTTGATGATGATTACACTTTTGGCTTTTACAGGGATGATACATCGTCTACTCTAGCATCCGCACCAATGCTTTATAGATTAGATTCAACACATTATTGCTTAGTTACAAAATTGATTGATGAACAAGTTGGATTTTCTTCTCAGGAATTTACTTCTTTTGGTGCAGAACTTCAAAGAATTGGCGATGATCCAAGAGTATTCAATGAACCTGAATCGACAATTTCTAATGATGAAAAAGGCTATTATTCTTCAGTCCAAACATTCTTATTAAATGAAGAATTATACTGCAATAAATTATAGAAAACTTTAAATATATTCGACCCCAATTCATATCTGAGGTGAAACTAATGAATAAAAAAGGGATGGACATTTCTTTGAATTTCATAATACTAGCAGTATTAGCATTGATTGCTTTGATTGTTATCGCTTTGTTCTTTACAGGCGGTTTAACAAACTTGTTTAAACAACAGTCTGAAGTTGGCGATATTTCCGCAGAAAAGATTGCATTATTTGCTGCAAAATGTGAGATGTATTGCACTACTGGTAACCAAGCAGCTTGGAAGTCTCCAGAATTCTCTCAGGATATGAAAGATAATGGATACACTAATTGTGATTCGATGGTTGCCAAAGGATCTTTATCAAAAACATTGAATTCTGATGGAGAATGCGTTACAAAGTAAAACTTTAAATATTCTTTATTCTTTTTTATTAAATATGAAAAAAGGTGAGTTGACTATTAATTACATTGTTGTTCTGATTTTAGCATTATTGGTATTAGTTATTGTGGCAATAATATTCAGGGACCAAATTACAAATTTCTTGAACAGCCTTAATGCGGTCTCAGAACCCATCAGTGGTGATCAACTATCAAAGACTACTGAAGAACTTCTAAAATGAAAAAAGGCCAATCAGGTATTCCTCAATGGGTGGTTCTGCTTTTGCTATCAATCATTCTTACAACAATGACTGGTGCAGTATATTATTCTATTTTTGTTGAGTCCCAAAAAAGCAAAACTAGTTTTGAAGATCTTATTGATAAAATTAATGGAATGAAAGATGGTGAGACTTTGGATTACTCTCTTTACATGGCAGATTCAAATTTGTTAATCTCATTTGTTGGTGGTCAGGATTATCAAGGCCCAAGTTCAGTATTAATTAGATACTGGGCTGAAGATTGTGAACAAGGCGACAAAATAAAAATCTCTCCTTCCTGTGGCAGTTATCCCTGTTTATGTATTTGCGAAACTTCTTTCCAAGGGGATTATGAAAAATCCTGCTCGAATCATGCTTTGATCTGCCATCCTTTCACAACAAAACAAATTTCCTTTTTTGATCCAACTTGCCCATCAGTTTTCAAGGAAGGCCAATCGAATGGAATCCTACAATTACATCTGCAATTGAAAAACAATGTTTTAAGTTTCTGCGAGAATAAAGATTGCATTGCTGACAGAGACACAGATGCTGTTGCAAAGTTCAAAGATTTTATTGCCCAGTATCAAACTTGCTTAAACTCTCAAGAGCCTTGCTCGTGTAATTTAGATTATACTTTCTTGACTGAAGAATACTATGCACTTAACTTCTACTCGGATCGACTAGAACTTTATGATATCCAACTAGAAAGACCAATATATTCAGAATCTTTTACAACAAATATAGCTTCCTCTTTACCCAATGTCCCATTCACTAATCTGATTTCTTTGTACCAGTTTGAACAACAAGACTATTATGTTCCCGAGGCTGCATTAACTGAAGGCCTAAAATCTTTCGTGGTCTCAACTTCATTGGATGATATCTCTGTTCTTGGTGAACTTTCAGAGAAACAAATAGAGGTTAGTACAATCCTTCTCTCAAAAGAAAACAAATTATACTTCACTTCAGAAGACTTGTCCCAATATCCTTCATGCAGTATCGATAAGAGAGTTTCACTTTGAAATTATTGACTTGCTTTTTTAATTATCTCTTCTAGTTCATTAGGCCATCCACATGAACTTAAAATCTTTTCATTTCCTCGATAAACTTCAACATATGGAAAACAGGATTCTGATTCATATGCGCTTAATCTTACAATTTCATTTCTAGAACGAAGAGCCTCTCCTAACCACATAACCCCACAAAACAGAGCGGCACATGCACCAATCGCAGCAATTAATGTAAGAGAATCATTTTTAGCTCCTGATCTTTTTTTCTCTTCATATATTTCTTTATGAAGGGCTACATTATTCCTAAATTGCTCATAAATATTTTCCATTCATTTTCAATTTTTATCTTAGTTTATAACTTTTATGAAATACCCCTTTGTTCCTTTATAGAATTTAAAGTTAAAATATATAAACTCAAAACCTCTCTAAACAATCATGAACAAAAGAGGCGAAGAGGCACAATTATATCTAATTATAGAACTAATTCTTGGAATCCTTGTTGCAGGCTTATTTGTTTCCTTGGCCACGAACTATGACGCTTTCTCAAATATTCACAAGCATTTCATAGAGAATGATCTCAAGCTTCTCTCAGAAACACTTTTGGCTTCTCCTGGCGAGATAGAATATCGCTATCCAATCAAATCTTATTTTGATGTCTCAATCTCATCAGAACAGATTAAAGTCACAAACGAGGCACAGATAATCCAGTTTAAGGATGATGACACTTTAATCTTCACCAAAGAAAAAGATTTGAAAGTGGTGAGAGCATGAAAAAAGGTCAGATCACTGGTTACAAGCAGATATATTTCATTGTAGCCTTGTTTACGATCGCATTCATGTTCGTCTATCTTCACCAATCATTCAAGCAATTCAGTCAGGAGAGTACCGAGTGCACCAGTGAAGCTTATCAAGAAATCATGATTGCAAAAATTCTCTATTCAGATTGCTTCACTTACAAAGATCCAGACATAAAGGCAGTAATCCCTGGAACAATAGACAAATCCAAATTCACTCAGGAGAATTATAATAATTGCTTCAATTTCTTGATCAAAAAAACAAATCTAACCATTGATGATATTTCAGTTGGTGAACCAATTTATGATCCATTAATAATCAACAAAACCATTTGGTTGTATGATAATGATCAAAAAATTTCGAAGATACTAACCTTCAGGTTTGAGGAGTCAGAATGCTGAACAAAAAAGCTCAGTCTGAGGATACTTTTGAGTACATTATGGTTTCTATTGCAGTAGTGGTAGGAATTTTAGTGATTACTTTTGGTCACAATGCAAAAGAGTTTTCTATTGATGCAGCAACAAATGCCTTAACTTCAGATACAGAAATTCTCTCTTATGATTCCACATTCATTTCTACTGATTTGAAAAATATTTTAGACATTCAAGTTTCTGAGGAATACACTTTTGCAGAATTAATTTCTAGAATGCCAGCTATTTCCAATTCTGATCTTTTAAAAAAATATTCAAATAATGTCCTCGGCTGTAATGAAGAATTATTTAATTTGTTGAATGCACAATTGGAACCTGTTTACTCTGATAATTGGATTGTTTACGTTTTTAAGAATGATGAAATGTTGTTCTTCTGCACTCCAATAGTTTTTGATTATAGTACTAAGTTTTCTTCAAATATGACTATTCCTTCTTTAGATCCAAAAGTTAACCTTGATGTAAGGCTTGAGGTGTATACATGAATAAAAAAGCATTAATTATGTTGTACTTCTGCGCTTTTGGTTTTGTAGCCGCATCATTCTTGTTCTATCGCTATTCAGACACTTACATCCCTAATGAAGATCTCTACCTTGGTGAAAAACAGATTCAAGTTTTTCAAATCTATCAAAAAGCAGATTCAGACATTTATTACATTCAGCATTCAGCATTATTATGTTCCAAAAAAGTTTCAAAGGAAAATTTTCAGTTTGAGTTTGAATCATGCATGAACGAATATCTTCTGTATATAGGGTATTTTTATTCTGATTTTTCAGTTTCTTACTCTTCTTCAACAGAATCTACAATAGTTACTGGCATTTCAACAAAACCATTAACTTATGAGAATGAAGTTTTAACTTACAAGATAAATCCCTACTTTAAGGTTGAAGTTCCCTATGCTCTGGAAAGTTCAGAAAACCTTTTTGTATAAATAATGGTGGGGATTAGGGGATTTGAACCCCTACAAGCCGCTCTGGAGGCGGCGACACTGCCAAATTATGCTAAATCCCCTTTAAGTATTTGATCTTTTGTTACAAAAGAAATTCTATTCCCCTCTATATAAATTTTACCCTTTGGTCTTTTTGTGTTGTTATGCGTAATCATAATCCCATCATAACAATTGTCAACAGCTTCAATATACCTATATAATTGCTTAATTTCATGCATAGTTATTGGTTTTTTTCTATAATCTTTAATTTCTACAACATACCTTTTTCCATCCTTTTCGAGTATAGCATCTAAGATCATGTTCCCTATATGAACATATTTCTTTACTTCCCCTCTAACTCTAAGTAAATTTATAACTTCCTTTTCAAAATTATAAGCTCTTTTTCTAATTTGACTATTTGCAGTAGAACTTAATCCTCTTCTAGGATATTCCTCCTCTGCGGTTTTAAAAGCTTCTTTTATAGACCCAAATCTTTTAGCGGGCAATACTCCAACATAAGTAATTATATCTACAACTGTACAAGTTGGATTGCTTTTAATAAATTCTAAGACTGCTCGCTTTTGTTCTTCAATGTTGTTTTTTTGAAATTTTATTGGAATCTCTAAACCAGCTTCCCTATAGGCTTGCTTTATTCCATTAATAAAAATTTTGTATATTTTAATTTTTAATATTCTCCTTATTTCACTAGAACCAGCATTTGGATTCTCACGAATATATTGAATCACTTTTTTTCTATACTTTTCCCTTATTTGTGGACTATATCTTTCCATAAAAATGAATAATGTCTTATTCCTTTAAAAGCCCTGCGCGCATTTGTCCTGTCCGGCGTTAAAATTTAATTCATCCCAAACTTTCTGGGCATTAACATTCTTTAAACCAGAAATACCTTCTCTAAATTCCCATTTATATCTCTATTATTTTCAAAAGATTTTTCCTTTTTGATACTGATTTAAAACTAATTTAAAATATCTTAGTCATTAATGCCTATTTTCTTTTCAAGGTTTTCTACGTTATTCCAAAAATGATAAGTTTCTTGACTCAACTTTATTCGTTCAATATTACATTCCCAATATCTATCAGAAATTTTATTCCTAATTTCTCTGGGTTCTTGGCTTTGAGAATCATTGACTAATTCTTCATAAATTGAATGAGTTCCACACATTGTGTTAGAAACAGAGTTAATACAATTATCTCTTTTTTCGTCATTATGTTCATATCTAGCAAAGCAATAGTAGTCGGGCATATATCCACAACTTCTTGGTAATGCTAATAGCAGACTAAAGATTATTTTTTTCATAAGATTCTTGCAAAACAATAAGGTTATAAAGATTACTTACCCCTTTAGTAGGTAGTATGGAGTTTCTAAAAAATCTTGGTTTGACAGAAAGAGAAGTTAAAGTCTATTTATCATTATTAGAATTAGGCTCAACAACGACAGGTCCAATTATAGCTAAGACTAAATTACAGTCTGCAAAAGTTTATGAAACTCTCAATAAATTGAAAGAGAAAGGTCTAGTTAGTTTTACAATTATTTCAAGAACTAAATATTTTCAGGCTTCAGATCCAAAAGAGCTTATGAATATTTGGAATGAACAAAAGAGAAAATTAGAAGAAATAATGCCTACTTTACAAAATAAACAGCAACAATCTCGATCCAAACAAATTGTTGTTATTCATGATGGTTATCAAGCATATAAAGCATTATTTAATCGATTACAAGATGAACTTAAAAAAGGAGATTTTTATTGGGCCTTTGCTTTCAAGAATGAATACTATGATTCTTCAGCTTCATTTTTTTTAAAACATTTTCACGAACTTTTGAAAGAAAAGAAGATCGACGATAAGTTACTAGGCCATGTTTCTGTGAAGAAAGCAATACGCCAAAATTTTAAAGATAATTCCAATCTAAAAATGAAGTTTACTCCGAATGAGACGCCATTAGGAGTAATAATCATTAAGGGGAAGGTTATCAATTTAATTTGGGGAAAGAGGCCTACTGCAATAGAAATAAGTTCAGAGCAAATTTATGAGCAGTACAAAAATTTCTTTTTAGAACTTTGGAAGAAATCTAAGAAATAATCTAATTCTGCAATGTTCATTTACAGGTTTTATAATCCTGAAATAGATTTACATATTTTCAAGGTAAACTTCTGGTGTTCGATATTCTAAATCCTGAAGAATTATTTTCCAAAGGCTTTGACCTCATTAGAAAGAGCAAAACAATTCGTATTTGAATTGAAGAAATTGTTATGATTTTTTTCAATTGTAATTTATAAAACCTGTGAATGAACATAATAATACTTTTAAACTAAAATAATAAAATTTAATCATGGTAAAGATTGGAATTATTGGCGGCTCTGGTTTGGACGATCCGAAGCTTCTTGAGCATTTTGAGATTATTGACATTACAACTCCTTTTGGCCAGCCCTCTTCTTCAATCACCCAAGGCATTTTGAATGGTGTTGAGGTTGCAATTTTAGCAAGGCACGGAAAGAAACACCAGATCCTTCCAAGCAATGTTAATTACAGAGCTAATATTTGGGCTCTGAAAGAACTTGGTTGCACTCATATCTTAGCAACTACTGCAGTCGGTTCATTAAGAGAAGATATCATGCCAGGTCATTTAGTATTCCCAGACCAATTCATTGACAGAACCACAAGAAGATTACAAACTTTTTACGACAAAAATCGCGTTTGTCATATTCCCATGGCTGAACCATTCTGCCCAAAGCTTAGAAAACTTCTTTCTGAAACAGCAACTTCCTTGGGCATTATTGCACACAGGTCTGGCACAGTAATCACGATCGAAGGCCCAAGATTTTCCTCGAAGGCAGAGTCTCATATGTTCAGGATGTGGGGCTCACACATAATCAACATGTCTACTGTTCCTGAGGTGGTATTAGCGAGAGAAGCAGGATTATGCTATGCAGTTATTGCTATGAGCACAGATTATGATTGTTGGAGATCCGAAACAGAATCAGTTACTATTGACGAAATTTTGAGGGTCATGCACGAAAATTCTGAGAAAGTCAAACTATTATTAAAAGAAGTCCTCCCTTTGATCCAATATTCTGACTGCAACTGCAAGGAGTCCATAAAAACTGCCCTTATTTAGCCTCTACAGCTTCTATCTTGCCCAATGATAAATTATTTAAACTTAGCCCCTAATGAATGCTTGTGATCTGAAAACAAATGAACACAAATAACTTCTATTCACAAAGGTGAAAAAAATGACAACAATTTCTATGGGTGTAAGCCTAGATGGCTTAGTTGACGAAGATCCAGACCCTGACCTTATTTCCAATTTTTTGAAGGGCACGGATAGACTATCAAAATATTTCAAGAAGAGTAATGATGGCTTCTATACCATGTATAGCCCTGATTTATCTTTGAATAAATATTCTTAATTTTTTTTATTGTAAATAAAATATGAAAACTCATTAAGTTTTTATCTTGGTGTTATCAAAATAAGAAGTTTTATTTTTCGGCGCACAGAGATGGAAGAATAAGTCACCATAATTGATTTAAACACAAAAGGAATTAAATAAATATAATGGTAAAAGCAGAAAAATTAAATTATTATAAAAATTTAGAATGGTTTAAAGAATTAAAACAAACAAAGAAGGAAATCACAAGAATATTATTCGTTTGTTCTGGCAACACTTGTAGAAGCCCAGCTGCGGAATACAGCTTCAATCAAATGGTTCCATATGCTAGCCATACAATCGCTTTTTCAAGAGGAATGAATGTAATAACAACTCTAAATAAGATAAACGAAATAAGAGCATCAAAAAGATTAGAACCCATACCATCTATTGAAATTGAACCAGAAACAGCAAAAGTATTAGGGATAAAAATTGGTAATGGTTTGCCTGAAGATTTAGCAAAGATTCATACTGCAAAACAAATACAAGAAAAGGATATTATAGAAGCCAGTTTGATTCTAACAATAGATAAAAGTATTAGAAATCAATTAAGAGGTAACTACCCCAAATATGCTTCAAAAATATTTACCTTAAAAGGTTTTACTAATCAAATTGAAAGTGGCAATTTAGACATTGGTACAGATGAAGTTGATCTTGATATAGTAAATCCATTTATTGATAGAAGAACTCGAGAAAATGAAAGAATCACTTCAAAAAATCAAGGCCAGACTCTAGATGGAAAAGGAAAATATTATGAGTATATTAAAAGATACATAAAGATATTTGAAGAAATTAGAACCTATACTAGAATTGTAGTTGAAGTAGTATTTTTACTAAATACCCAAGAATTAAGATAAGTATTTAAATCTAAATTCCTCAGATGATTATAAATGTATAAATTTCAATGGGCAGAAGAAAATTATAACTATTACGATGCTGAACCCTCACTAATTAATTATAGTATTAGAATGAAAAAAAGATGGGGCCAAGGGATTAATGATGGAATCATTTTTGGCAAATCGTTTTATGTAGAATTATATCTCAACGAAAGAGATATGAAAAAAGAATCCCAAAATTGGTATAAATTTTATATGAATCCAAAAAAATTAAAGTTTTATCTCAAAGAAATAAAGAAATCTACTATTGAGATGAATACATGGATTAAAAAAATTATAAAAATAGATCTGAGTAAATTAACAAACCCTGAGTTATTTGAGGTTTATGATATTTATGGGTTAAAATATGGTTTATTAATGAATTGTTATATTGCAACCCAACCATTTAGAATTAAAAAAATAGAATCCGAACTATTGGAATTCTTAAAAACTAAAAAAAGATTAGATATAAATCAAGAATTTACCCTTTTGACCACACCAATAAAATCAATAATGTTTTCTAAAGAGGGAAATGATTTTTTAAATAAATCCTTTGCAGAATTAATTCAATCTGAAAATAGTTTAATCGATAAAAAGATAGCAAATAAAAAATTATATTTTGAAAAAAACATAAAAAATACTGAAAAAGAAAAACTACTCCTTGAATTAAATCCTCCCCTAAAAATTAAAAAAATAATTGAAATTTTAAGCATATTAAGTTATGAAAGATTCAAAATGAGATGTGTATTTATGCCCGCTTTGTACTATAATGAACTTTTTTTAATAGAAATTAAAAGAAGATTTAAAATAAGTAAAATAAATCTTCGGGCATATAATTGTAAAGAAATAGAAGCATTAATAAAAAATGGAAAAAAGATAAGCTCAAAAAAAGCAGAATTAAGAAAAAAAGGATTTATCACTATTTTAAAAAAAAATCAAATTAAAACAATTGATGGAACAAAGGCACAAAAAATATTAAGTACTTACTTCCCAAAGTCAAAAAAATTAAACAAAATAAATGGAATGATCGCCTGTAAGGGTTATGCTGTTGGTAAAGCCATTGTCTTATCCTATAGAAAATCTAGTGAACATTCAAAAAAAATAAAAGATATGCAAGAAGGAGAAATTATTATTACTGAAATGACTCGGCCGAATATAATTCCTGCTTGTGAAAAAGCTTCTGCAATTATTACCGATGAGGGGGGAGTACTATGCCATGCTGCAATAGTTAGTAGAGAATTAAATAAACCTTGTATAATTGGAACTCAACAATCAACAGCAATTTTTAATGATGGGGATTACTTGGAAGTTGACGCAAACAAGGGAATAATTCAAAAAATTACTTATAAGCAGTATCTTACAAAAAAACAACTTAATAAATTAGCTCATAAAGAAACCATTTCAAAAAAAGAAATTAAAGTTAATCAAAGAAAAAAAGGAGACCTCCTTTGGTTTAAAGATATAAACTTAGGGGATATCCCTACAGTTGGAGGTAAGGGGGCTTCCTTGGGAGAATTAGCAAAGATTACTTGTGTACCTGAAGGTTTCTGCGTAACTACAAATGCTTATGAATCATTTTTAATTCAAAATAAATTAAAAGAAGAAATAGAGTCTATTTTAAAAAATACCAACACTTTAGATTATGAAGGTCTTGAGAAAAAAAGTGAGTTAATAAGAGAACTGATATTAAATAAAGAAATTAATTTAGAATTAAAAAAAGAAATTTTAAAAAATTATAATTATTTAAAAAATAAGAATGTTGCCTTAAGATCTTCAGCAACTGCAGAGGATCTTCCAAATGCTTCTTTTGCAGGACAGCAAGATACATATTTGAATATAAACACCGAAAAAGATTTATTAGAATCAATAAAAAAATGTTGGGCTTCATTATTTACTGCAAGAGCTATTTATTATCGTGAAAAAAATAATTTTAAACATGCTCAAGTTTTAATTTCCGTAGTTATACAAGAAATGGTAGATGCAAAATACGCCGGGGTGATATTTACAAAAGATCCCATAAACAAAAAAGGTATATTAATTGAGGTTGTTAATGGACTTGGAGAAAAATTAGTCTCAGGAGAAGTAACACCAAACACCTATTGTTTAAATGAAAAAGGTAAATTAAAAACTAAAAAAGAAATATTTAGTTTTAATAAAAAATATCTTTCAGATTTAAGTAAAATTGGAACATTAATTGAAAGTCATTATAAATCTCCTCAGGATATTGAATGGGCCATAGACAATAATGAAAAAATTTACATTCTCCAATCTAGAACAATAACAACATTATAAATAAATTTTTAATTAGTCAACGCATCTAACTCAGCTAGAATATTCCAAAGTAATTATTTAAAACTAAAGTTTGTATTGTTAAAATTCTGTTTAGATAGTATTTGCAAGCCCTGACCCCGCGTAATAAGTCTACCACTTTTTTGGTTTAATACCTAATCCATAATTAGCTCTACTTATAGCTAATCTCCTGGATACTTGAACATTTTAGACCTTACTTTTTTAATATTTGAAAAAGTTTAATGCTGCTCAATCGCCACAGCCTCTAAACAATTTTCGCCATCTTCACTGCATCACTATAAGGGTCTGCACTTTCATTGATTATTGTACAATTAACTTTATGCTCCTTCAATAATTCAAACAAATGATTCGCTTCTTTCATATCAATCACTAAATGCTTTTTTTCTCCACCATTATTCCATTCAATTCCAGAATAATGACAATGCACATGTTCAAAGTTTTTAATTTCTTTTACATACTCTTCAAAATCCACTTTCCCAAAATTCCGCGCCTTCATGTGCGCAAAATCCATGCAAAATCCACACTTAGTTTCTTTTACTAATTCTTTGATCTCTTCCCATGAGCCAAACACATTTATTTTTCCCATTGTCTCTGGGCAAAGTTGAACATTCCACTTTTTCTCTTTGATAAAATCTTTCATCTCCAAAATTCTCTGTCTTATATTTTCAAATGTTTCTTTCTTCGCAATCTCTCCATAATATCCTGCATGGAACACAATATTCTTCGCTCCCATAAATGCTCCTCTTTCACAAGATTGCAATATTCTCTGCATCGATGCATGAATTATTTCTTTCTTCTCAGAATTCAGGTTCACAAAGTATGGTGCATGCACCGAAAGTTCAAATTGATTATAGTTCGCAACCTCTCCTAATTGTTTTGCTTTCTCATTTGTTAAATAAACCTGCCTAACAAACTCAACCTCTCCTGCAAGAACATTATTTTTGATTAATTCAGGAATATCTTTTTCTCCAACACCGGCAATCCCTATCTTGATCATTCTCTTAAGGATATAATTATTATTAATATTATTTTTGGTATTTTTAATCCTTAGTAACTATGAATGATTTTCAGCTTTTCTGAATATTTTTTAAAGGAATTTAATTCAATAATCTTTCATAACTCTTATAAAATATAATTCTTAAAAATGATTCATGAACATCTTAGTTACAGGCGGTGCAGGTTACATTGGTTCTATTACGGCTAGAAGATTAATAGAAAAAGGTTACAATGTAGTAATCTTAGACAATCTTTCGAGGGGAAATAAGTTCTCACTTTCAGAAAATATCTCTTTCATAAATTGCGATATTGCTGATGAAGAATTAGTTTCTGGAGCAATCAACAAATACCAGATTGATGCAGTAATACATTTTGCCGCTTTTGCATATGTTGGTGAATCTGTAGAAAATCCAGAATTATACTTCAATAATAACCTCAAGAAAGGCTTGATTCTTTTAGAAACATTAAGAAAAAATAATGTAAAGAAAATTATATTCTCCTCTACATGCGCGACCTATGGTGATCCTGAAGAAATTCCTATTACAGAGAACGAAAAACAAGCTCCAATCAATCCTTACGGCCTTACAAAACTTCTTTTTGAGAGAGCTCTTCTTGTGCACAATAAAAATTACGGCTTGAAATTTATTGCTCTAAGATACTTCAATGCTTGTGGTGCAGCTTATGATATTGGCGAAAATCATTCTCCAGAAACTCATCTTATTCCATTGATCTTAGATGTTGCTTTGAACAAAAGAGAAAACATAAAAATATTCGGTACTGACTATCCAACTCCTGATGGCACATGTATTAGAGACTACATTCATGTTTTGGACTTAGCAGAAGCGCATATTCTTGCATTGGAAAACTTGGATAATATTGATCATAGTTTCTACAATCTTGGCACAGGTCAGGGCAATAGTGTCAAAGAAGTTATTCAAGTCTGCAGGGATATAACTAAACATTCAATTCCAACAGTTGAAGTCCCAAGACGAGAAGGCGATCCTCCTGTTCTTGTTGCAGACTCAACAAAAATTTCTAAAGAGCTCGGTTGGAAACCACATTATGATATTTACGACATTGTCAAGGATGCATGGCGATGGCATAGTCAATTCAAGATCCAGGATGATAAAGTTCAAAAAATAAAGATTGTTGCAGTTAGTGGTTACTTTGATCCAATTCACATAGGTCACATAGAATATATCCAATTAGCAAAAAAATTAGGCGACAAATTAATCGTAATCCTTAATAATGATAATCAATGTATTCTTAAAAAAGGCAAAGCTTTCATGCCCCAAGATGAAAAGAAAAAAATTTTGGAAGCACTAAGTGTTGTTGATGAAGTTTTCATTTCTATTGACCAAGATCCAACTGTCTGTAAATCTTTGGAAGCATTAAAACCAGACATCTTTGCTAAAGGTGGCGACAGATATAGCTACGAAATTCCTGAGGCTAAAGTCTGCAAAGAGAATAATATTCAAATCATCGATGGTCTTGGCGCAAAGATTCAATCCTCTTCGAGTTTAACAGGGTTAAAGCAGATTAATTGATTTTTTTAATTTTACTTAATAACTTGGGGTAAATCTTAAATATAGTTCATGTAATTATTTACTTAATGAAAAAGACAATTTTACTTTTACTAACTTTGTTGGCATTATCAGCATGTTCAACAAATACGGTCTCAGATAAACAAAAAGTTTTGATTGAAACAAACAAGGGATACATCACAATAGAACTTTTTGATGATACTCCAATTACAACAAACAATTTCATTAAGTTGATAGATGAAAGCTTTTACAATGATTTGACCTTCCACAGGTATGAACCCGGTTTTGTGATTCAAGGTGGCGATCCTAATGGTGATGGTACTGGTGGCAGTGCTGAAACTATCGAATTAGAAGTTGTTGGCCATTCTCATATGCGCGGGACTATTGGCATGGCAAGAAGCTCTGATCCAAATAGTGCGAGCTCCCAATTCTTCATAAACTTAGCGGACAATTCTTTCTTGGATGAAGGTTATGCAGTCTTTGGCAAAGTTACAGAAGGCATGGAGGTTGTTGATGAATTAAGAGCTGGTGATAAAATCCTGCACATAACAAAAATTTAATTCTTTTTTTTCTTGATAAAAACATTTCTAGAGATTAAAACATTTGGAATAATAACTAGATCCCCATCTTTAGTTTTCACATACATCTCTGACAATCCTAGTTTGGCAACTCTACCCTCAATAGTATTCATTTCTATTATATCCCCTTCTCTGAATCTCTTCTTAAAATAAATCATAATCCCAGCAAAGAAGTTTGGAATGAAGCTCTTGATTGACAATAAAATAAATATCCCTAATACTCCAAATATCCCAATTAATATTATAATTAATACAATCTTCTCCAACCCTAAGAATGTCAATCCAATCACCAGCCCTGTAAGATACAAACCATATTGTACTAATGAACCAGTAAACTCTTCAACAGGAAATCTTATTCCAATCTCTCCAAGCAACCTTTCAACTTCAAAGCTTTCTAAAACTTTCCGGATTACCACCTTGAATATATTTCCAATTATGATTCCAAACCCAACTACTAGAAGCCCTGCTACAATATTTGTAATAATTGAAGGATACTCTATAGCCATGCTTAAACAAACTACTTTTCGGTTTAAATATATTTGTGCTGTTGCTACATTATACGTATTAAATCGCTACATTTATAAGGGAAAGTAACTACAAAATACGTATTGCTGTGGTAAGAAATAGGCTTAATTTAGATAGAAATGACTCTTCTGTTAGTTCTGAGGCTAAAAAAATCCTTAGTTTTATCCAAAATCTCAATCTCACTCCAGAGCAATTAGAAAAAACATTCAAAGAAGTTTTATCACAAGTTCAAAAGAAAGAATCAGTTCCAGTAAGTATTTTCACAAAGAAACTTACAATTCTTGAGGCTATTGTTAAATTTCTCAAGGAAGAAAAAAAATATTCTTATCACAGCATTGGGCAGCTTCTTGGAAGGAACGAGAAGAACATTTGGCACGCATACCACAGCGCAATAAAGAAAGTGCCATCTGCTTCTCGTGCAATCTCTTCTGAAATTTCTGTGCCTTTAGAGATTTTCCAAGATGAAAATTCTGCCCCATTGGAAGCATTAGTTGTGTACCTCAAGGAAGAGCTCGAGCTTTCCTTCTCTGAAATTTCAAGAATCCTCTCGAGAAAAGACAGCACTCTCAGAACTAGCTTTGTGAGAGCAAAACAAAAGCATGGCAAGAAAGAATAAACTACAGGAACTGGAAATTAGGCCGCTTCAATTAGCGCAAGCTTTGGACTACACCAAGCAACTTCGCCAAACTACTTTGGATTATAGCTTGCAGTTGGATCTTGCTTACAGGAATGGTAGTTTATCTTATCTAGAATACAAAGCTAAACAGAAAGAAATCTTCAAGGGCAGATCAATAGAAAGTTGGACTGCATATTATGATTCCTGCATAGAATATTATCAACATGAATTAAGAAGATTACACGCAAGCAAACCAAAGAAGAGAATCAGTGTAAAATTGTTATTCACTATTGGTTTGTTGGTCTTGTGTTTGGGCTTCATTGGTCTGACAGAGTTTATGGGATATACTGGTTACACAATATTCGAAGAATCTCCTGTAGAAAATGTTTCAGAATCAATTAATATTTCAGAAACTCCTGAGAGTATTGCAGGTTCCACAGCGACTGAATCTGCTGCAGACATTGAAGAATCATTATCCACCTTGTCAGCTGGTGATCCAATTAGCGTGAGCCTTGTTCCAAATGGTTCAATCACTTATGCAGAACTTTCACATCCAAACTTCTCATTATCAATTGTATATAGTAAGTCTGGTGCATACAACATCACTTCAGTTTCAAGGAATGTAGAGAACTCTGATAGAGTTCTCGGTGCAACTCACAACAAGACCAGCGAAATCTATAATGGAGATGTTGTAGATTTCAGAACCAAAAATAGTCAAGGTAATTTCATGGACATATTATTCTTGAACAGAATCATGTTCTTGTATACCTTGAATGGGAATGTAAGAAATATAAGTTCAGTAACTGCTGATACTAGCACTTGTTCGATTGTCACGAACACAAGTACTTTTGCTTCAGTAGAATGTACTATGACGAATAGCGATGTAACCCTGACAATAACCTATATTGCAGCACAAGATAATACTCATCCAATTGTATTCTATGCTGTAGAAAATAGAGCTTCTTCATCAATTACATTCATTGAATATTATAACTATTTGGATTGTGATGTTAATAACAAATCAAATTATGAAGGCAAGGATGATTTAATAGCGTTGATTAAACATACTGGCTCTGCAGATCAGACTGAACAGGTTTCAAAAGAAGGTTATGTTGTATGTGATACTAAAGGCCTAAGCCCAGAAGCAGAGATAAGCAAATGTTCAGTAGCAGATAATGATTCTTTCTATTTAATGCAGCAAATCGGCAGTGGTACCCCTTCACCTAAAGCAGAAATGTATTGTGGTTTCAGTACAAAGTTCACTCCAGCTTCACAAATCAAACTCCTTGCGGCGTTTGCAAATCCTTCAACTGATACTGATGGCTTGAGAGAAGTAGTTCCAAACACTGTTGTTATGAGCAGCAACTCCCCAATGGATAAGTCTGATATTGTAATAGTAGGAAACATTGAGGGTGCAACTTTACAGCCTGGTGAGATGTTTAGGAAATATTACGGCTTGGTTGGTACTCCTTCAACTTCATTATTTAGTAGTGCAGTTGACGAAAATGTTTCTGGTGTGCCTTTAGATATAATCAATAATAGAATCTATGTCAAAGCATTAAACAACAGTATAGTTTCAAATGTTGGTGCATATGTTCCATTCAATATTAGCATCCAGCTTGCAAATACTATCGCAAATAATTTCACGAACATTAATTACAATTGTACAATCCTTGATAGAAATAATCAGACCATAGCTAGTGATAATCATAGTGTAAATCTTGCTTCCAAAGACCCAATTACAAATATCTATTGTGGCGGAATTTACAACTTAAACAATTCCTTGACTCCAGGAATATACACAATTAATATGCCTTTCACAGTTGAATCTGTTACTGAAAGTGCAACTTCAAACTTCACAATCCTCTCTGATTACAATGGTAGCTTTACAAGCAATATTGATAATAGTATGTATGAATGCAATGATAATTTACTAATTAACATTAATACAACCAATTTCGGAAACACTAACTTCACGGGTAATTTAACTATTAATTTGTTTGAGAATGGTTTATTCAAAGAAAATATTGTAAATTCAAACTTACAATTGATTAAGAATTTAGGGAACATAACTAATATAAATTATCTTGTTGATGAGTGCTCTAGTTCTGGTAATTATTCCATCCGAATTAATTTAACAACTAGCGACGAGAATGATGGCTTAATTAATTTCAGCCAGGAACATTCTTATTATTTAGATAACATTTATCCAAGCATAACTTTCATAGAAGGTTATGATACTGGTAGTAGAATATTCAAGAAATTCAATGTTGAAATCAATGTTACTGAAGACTATGCAATTAGTAGTTGTATCCTTGAATTAAAGAAGGGCTCATCAACATATTATAATATGTATAGAAATGGTTCAGTCTGTAGTTTGGATATTAATCTCACCTCTAATGGCAATTATGAATATAGAATCTTTGTCAATGATACTTTTGGTCATACTAATGTTACTAATTTCATAGAAATAGAAAAGTCAACAGCTTTAGGCTTGACAAAATTCAATGGTGGTAATACTACAGATATGGATAGAGGTGTAAGAAATGCACACAGCCACAGAAACTTCACCCTTGAGACTGATCATGGTCTGATCCGCTGGTTGAATAATGTTGATTTGGTTGACCAAGACTTTGAATCAAATGTTGAGATTGTAGACAAATCTGTCACAGTCATCTCCTCATCCTTAGACTCTAGCATAAACTCCTCCGCAGAAGTCTACCTCTATAATATGAGTTCCATAGTCGATCCAAGAATCTTAACTAATAGCACTGGCGAATGGAAAGTTTGCAATAAATGCCACTTAATCAACTTCAATAAAAATGCAGGAATCTTGATCTTCAATACAACTTCATTCAGTAGTTATATTGGCCAAGAAGGTACTAACTTGACAATATTCGACGATTCCGATTCTGAAGGTGGTAATATTACAAGGTACGCAGGACAAGAAATAAGATTCTTTGCAAACTACACTAATTCATCATATGCACCAATATTTAATGAAGCAGGCTATTGTAATATTTCGTTTAATAACACTGGTGAATGGAGCACTCCAGAACAAGCACAATATAATGCAACTAGCAAACTCTACGAATATACCAAGCAATTCAATAATAAAGGAATCTATTGGTTCAACTTTACTTGTGTCTCTTTGAGCAGTGCAAACTTGAGTTTAATAGATAATATTACATTACCAAATTGGGTACCAACAACTCCTGAAATGATGACAATCTTCAATGCAAGCAGTACTACTGACAGGACTCCAATATTCAGATGGAACAATTCAGTAGAGAATGATTTAGATACAGTGACTTATGAATTCATACTCGATAATAATCCAGACTTTAGTTCACCTATCACAAATATTACTATAAATGAAACAGAATCAAATACTAGCTACACTCCATTCGAAGATTTAGCTGTTGACACAACTTATTATTACAAAGTAAGAGCATTCGATGGCACTAATTATAGTGAATGGAACACAACACAATTCGAAATATTATCTTTGGTAGAAATTAGTCTTCCTATTGCAAGCATTGACTTTGGTACAACTTATGCGAATGAAACTCACAACACGACTGAATCAGGTCAGTCACACTTTGTAATATCAAATGATGGTAATGTATTGACCAAGATATTTATTAATGCCACAAATATATTCCAAGAGGGTTACGCAGATGTCCCAGGAAGATTCGAGTTCATGATAATGTTCAATGAGACTAATGCATACAATGATTCAACAATTACTGGTTGGAACAATATTACTGGTCCAGAAATATTGAGTATCCGTGAGTTAAAGTATGAGAATAATACAAATACTGCTAACAGAGCAAATCTTCACTTATTGATTAGAGCTCCTTCAGACCAGACTCCTGGAAACTTAAGCTCAACAATATTCATCCGCGCAGCTGCAGAATGAAACGAAAAAAACAAATTTGGATGCTTGTAATTATTCTTTTATTTACTTTGTATTCTGTTTCAGCTTTTGGCATAGCACCTGCTAAGAGAGAAATATCTTTTGCTTCTAACTTTCAACAAACATTTAATGGTCTTATAGTGAATTCAAATAACGAAGATTTATCCATAACTCTCAAAGAGATTGATCCAAATAATATTTTAGAACTCCAAGAAACAACTATTTTTTTGTCTGCAAATGAATACGAGAAAACATTCCATTACACAATTACTCTCCCTGAAGAGCTTCCTAAGGACGGGTTGAGTGCAAGCATCCAAGCATTTCCAGAAAAAGATGGCAATGGTATACAAATGGTTCTCATATTAGAGTCTCAAATAGTTATCTTAGCGCCTTCTGAAATTAAAGAACAATCAAAGGATATAGAATCAATTCAACAAGAAAGCCTTTCCACAACAGAAAGTTCTGAATCAAGCACCACATTTTCAAAATACTGGATTTCCCTCTTTGTATTATTAGTCTTAATCTCTATTATTTTATTAATCCTTTTCTTAAAGAAAGATTCTGAAGGATAGTAACTTTTAAAAAATCTGTTTTTTTACTATTTGTTATGCCAATAAATGCTAGACCAGAATATTTCAAAGCTGAAGAGAAATATAACAAAGCTTCAACTATTCCAGAGAAATTAACTGCTTTAGAAGAAATGCTTTCAGTTGCTCCTTCACACAAAGGCGCTGAGAACCTTCGTGCAGAAATAAAATCCAAAATTTCAAAACTTCGAGAGCAATTAGAAAAAAATCGCCAGACTAAAGGTGGTTCAAAATCTTCATTCACAATAAAAAAAGAAGGTGCTTCTCAAATAGTTCTGGCTTCTATCACGAATGCAGGCAAATCTAGCTTGTTGGCAACATTGACTAATGCAAAGCCCTTGATTGCAGATTACAAATTCACTACAACAAGACCAGAGCATGGAATTTTAGATTATCATGGTGTAAAGATTCAAGTGATCGAACTTCCAGCAATTTTTGAAGGCTGTGCTTACAAAGGTGAATATCCGACATTTTTTAGCATGGTCCGAAGTACTGATTTAATTATTTTCCTGATAGACCCTACACATGATGAACAATCACAATTAGATATGTTATTCTCTGAATTTGAAAAAGCTCAGATAAAACTGAATTCAAAACGCCCCAAGGTTTATATCAAAAGACAAGGCACTGGCGGCATTGAATACATGGGTGCAAAATATTTCAAGTTTGATTTGGCTGATGCAACAAAAATGCTTGTTACACATGGCTACCATAATGCTGTTGTTACTGCTTTCGAACCAATTTCTTTGGAAGACCTTGCTGATGTATTGAATGAATCTATTGTCTATCTTCCATTATTAATCATAAAAACTAAATCGGATATTAAAGGTGATGGTATTTCCACAAAAACAAAACAAAATATTGAAAAATTAAAGGATGAGATTTTCCAAACTTTAAAATTAATAAGAGTTTATACAAAGTCTCCGGGTAAACAACATGATTGGCCTCCAGTTGCGATGCATGCTGGTGACGATATTACTTCTTTAGCCAGAATAATCCATAAAGATTTTGTAAAAAGATTTAATTTTGCTCGGATTTGGGGCAAGTCTGCAAAGCATGATGGCCAGAAAGTAGGTCTGGAGCATGAATTAATGGATGAAGACATTGTTGAGATCCATACAAAATAATTATAAACATTCTCTCTTTCTATTATTCTAATGAAACAAGTAATATTGGTTAGAATGGATCTGCAGATGCCAAAAGGAAAGTTATCAACTCAGGTAGCGCATGCTTCTGTGGATGCTGTTCTAAAAACTTCAAAAGATAAATTGGATGAATGGTCTTCTGAGGGTATGAAAAAAGTTGTATTGAAAGTTTCAGACTTGAAAGAATTACTTGAACTAAAGAAAAAAGCTGATTCAATCAAATTAAAGACTGCATTAATTACAGATGCTGGAAAGACTGTTTTTGATAAACCTACAACAACTTGCTTGGCTATTGGCCCAGATGACGAAGAAAAGATTGATAGAATTACTTCTCACTTAAAATTACTTTAAATTTATAAAAATCATCATAATTAATCTTTAATGGTTCAATTGTGTTCATAAACCTAATTCCTCAATATTTATACTTAAAATTTATGAAACATAACTCCCCACGCCCGGACTCGAACCAGGAACCTCTCGGGTTCAGCTGACCTTTTTTCATCCTTTGCATGATGCAATGTCCAAAGGTATCTACAGCCAAGTGCTCCAACCATTAAGCTACGTGGGGAACTTAAGAAAAACAAAAATCATAGATTAATAAACCTTTCTCTAAGGAAAAAATAAAAAAATTATTTAGATCCAATGACTTCTTTGAACTTCTCCACAATTCCATGGATCACATTAACTTTGTTAGATCTTATATGTATGATTCTTCCTCTTTGGTTCTTGAATTTCACTGTAGCATTTGGTAGTGCAATGTCTCCAATTACCTGGAACTGTGCTTCTACTTCGTAGCTAATTATCCTTTCTTCGCCACTAACCAATTCTGGAATCTTCCACATAATCCTTATACCTTTGTCTCCTCTTTCAATTCCATTCGGATGCAGTGTTCCAAAGTTTGGCCTTGGTTGAATTAACTTAGGCAACACATCAACAACATTCACATCTTTGATGGTCTTGTTCGTGCTGTTTTTTAAGTGCAATAATACTTTGAACTCTGAGATCCCATCAGTACTATACTTCAATTTGAATGCTTCTTTTCTGATTGTTACTCTCTTTACAAAGATATAATATGCAATCAATCCAATTAACAATACTGCAATGATTCCAATAACCAAAGGCCTATAATCTTCCTTTGCTTCCAACACAAACTTCTCTTCTGGGGCAATTGAGAATGTCCATGTTGGTGTTCCTGCATCATCTTCATAACTTGGTTCAATGGAATAGGTTGTGAACCAGCTTTCAAATTTTGTCAATTCTTCGTCATATGAATCACTAACTAACGAATTTCCATAGTTTGTCAATGTAATGGTTCTTTTGGTATACAAAAACCCACTAGTTTCTTCAACATACTCAGTAACATTCAGGTTTTCATCAACAATAAAATTTCCTGTTGCACTGGACAATAATTCTTCTTCATTATACAGCCTAATATTGTACTCATATGCTCCAGCAGGCGCAGTCTTCGCAATATTAAACGCAAACTCTAACTCTTTTTCTTGCTCTTCAAATAACTCGATTGTCTGCTTGTCATTGAATAACTCACTTGTAACATAAACATCAATATTATTCAGATCTTCATCAATCATATTTCTTAGATTCATTCCCAGGACTAACTGCCCTCCAGGCCCAACTTTTTCTTGCCCATTTAATATTGTAATTTTAACTGCTGACTCTGGTGGCATTGCAAAAACTTGTAAGTCATATTTTTGACTTTCTTCTTCCATATTCAATGTTGTTGCAGTAATGTAAGATTGATACCTTTTTTGTCTCAAAACACTATCTTTCAATTTCATGGTAACATTAACAACAATACTTTCATGCCCAGAAAGCACAACATATTCTGGTTCAACAAAAACATATTCAAAGTCTGATGTCGGCAGTCCTGCGTAAGGGTCTGCACTTAATTGAATATTCCTTTCTTTCGCACCAATGTTTTCGAGTAACAGAGTATACTCCCCAAGCTCCTCAGGTTGAAGGATAGTCTTGGAATCAATCTCTGTAAACTGTATGCCTTCTTCTGCTGCAACTATTCCCATTGCTAACAAAAGACCAATTAAAAATATTATAATGCCCCTTCCCATAGCCGTCATTATTTCTTTATAGAATTTAAATACTTTATGTCAATTTGGATATATAATTTAATATACTCTGGTTTGATGATTCTGCTTTTCAAACCTAATTATTGAATCAACAAAGCTTTCTACCTGTGCTTCGTGGCTCACAATGATAATTTGCGGAATTTTTATTTCTTCCATCAAAACCTTCAATCTCTCTAACTGCTCACTACTAAACCCATCTGTTGGCTCATCTAATATCAACAAATCTTTTGTCTTGATTCCAGTGTTCAAATCATTGATTACTTGATTCAACGCTAATCGGTATGCTAACGCCCCAGCAGTCTTCTCTCCTCCAGAAAGGTATTCATATTCAATATCATACCCATTTTGTATAATTTTTGGGGAATATTCTTCATCAAGTCTCATCTGCAAAACATTATTCTCTATTAATAATGAGAACCATCTCTCAAACAAACTATTGAACTCTGAATGTACACTATAAAGAATATTCTTTTCCATAGTGTCCATCATTGGACTGAACTTCTCTGTCAACCAGAATTGTATTTGATTAATTTTCTCTTTTTTCTCTCTGATTGTAATCTTCTTTTGTATTTCTTCATTAATTTTGTTTATCATAATTTCAATATGTTTTCTTGATATTTCCAATCCATTCTTTTCAATGTTTAATCTATTAAACTGAATATTGATTTCATCTAATTCTTTTTTCAATCTTTGATAAACTTCGCCAATGCCTTTTAGTGTTTCTAACCTTGTTCGTGTTTCATTTAATTTAATTTGATATTCATTAACTTCAACCAGATTCTTCAGCAAGTTTTCTTTTGTTGCATTCAGCTCTTCTTTCTTCTTTTCTCTCTGCTGCATCTTCAGTTTTATCAGATTAATCTCTCCTTCTTTTCTTTTGAATAAATCTAAATCTAATCTTAATTGCCTGATCTCCGTTTCAACTTCTTTGCTCTTTTTCTCTTCATTAAGAATATTTTCTTCAAAGGATTTTATTTCTTCATAGCATTTGTCTGTGATTTTTTTCTTATAATCTAAAGAAACTTCTTGATAACATGTTGGACAATTGTTCAAGCTTTCAATTTTAATCTTAATCTGTGTTGAATGCATTTTCTTCGTCTTTAATTCTTGAATCAGATTTAGGATCTCTCTGTTTTCTTTTTCTTTTAGAATTATTCTCGTATCAACAGCTTTGATACTCTCTTTGATATCTTCCTTCAATTCCAAATTCTCAGCTTCAAGTTCTAATACTTCTCTTCCAAGTTTTTCAATTAATTCTTGGATCCTTTCTTTTTCACTTATTTTGTGCCTTAATGCCTGCTCAAGTAACGCAACTTCTTTATTTATTCTCAATGCTTCTTCTTTCTGTTCTTCAACAGCGAGAATTTCTTCCCTTTTTCTAATCAAACTTTTATTTGCCTCTTCAATCTTTGGATTCATTTTAAAAATTTCTTCATCCAACACAACTTTCTCTTTTTCTTTTCTTTCCTTTTCAATAATTTTCTCTTGCAAATCAAAAATCATCCCTTCATATTCCTTTTTTATCTCTCTAAGTTTGGTATTCAATACTTTCACATTTTCTTTGATTCGCTTATACTTATCGACTCCAAACACTTTCCGCAGCGTATCTAGTCTCTCTTCTTTTGGGCTTGAAAGGATAGCCTTCATCTCTTCTTGTGGAGTATAAACTGTATACTTATAGATTAAAGATTTATTTTTTGTAATCAAATCTTTTGGATAATTAAGCAACTCCAAAATTATTTGTTTCAGTTCAATGGCAGTCTTCTCTTCCTTAACCCCATTCTTAATAAAATATCCTGTATCCTGCACAACACCACTATCTTTTCTTTTCAATCCTCTTTTAATGAGGTATTTATTATCTCCAATTTCAAAGTGCAATTCAACGCTCCCTTCTTCTGCTCCATTCCTCAATAATGATGCTCCAGCTAATTCTGTTCTCTGCAACCCAAATAATGCAAAATCAATCGCTAATAATACTGTACTCTTCCCAGAGCCAATGTTCCCAGATAATAATACTTTTCCTAAAGGCAATTCTAAGTCTGCACTAGAATAACTCCTAATATTTTCCATTCGGATTCGATTAATTCTCAATTTTCAACACCTTCAATGCATCTGTGATTATTCTTTTTTCAAAGTCTGCAACTTTCTCTCCATCTTCTTTTTCAATGCTTAATATTTGAATTAATTCTTTTGTGAGATCTTCTTCTTTTTCTTCAAGTTTTATTTTTTTATCTTCAACAACTTCCTTTAAGATTAGGGTCTCAATTTCCTCAACAGTCCCTTTTTTCAATTCAATTTTTTCTGCGAATTTCGAGCTAAGTCGTGCAGTATTCTTCAAAACAAAGTATGCTTCTTCCAGACTTTCGAATATTTCTTTGAACTTTATCTCAGAGGTTTTACCTTCAATCTCTCCAATAATCCGAAGAGTAATGATTTTATCCTTGAAATCCTCCTTCTTCATTTCTTCAATGATCTTTTGTGTTGCTTTTTCTGGAGTCTGTTTATTTACATCAATCTCTTTAGATAATATTTCTTTGACTTTAATTTCCTCAAACTCCAAATTAATTCCATCAAAAAAATAAACTCCTCCATAAGGATAGTCTTCTAACTCTTTGAAATTATTCGGAAACAATGCTCCTGGAAAAGTCAACCATCCCTTCCCAAATTCTTTTTTCAGAATATAATGTACATGCCCGCCAGCATAATAATTAAAATTGTTTGGTAGACTTGCAGTGTCTGCACCTTCAATATCTTCAAATTCTTTTGGTTTGAATTCATTGATTGCAGTATGAAACATGAATATCTTGAAACCTTCCTCTCTCTCCAACTTTTCTTTGTTCAATTTTTCATATTCGCTTAATTCCAATCCTCCTTTCTTCCCAAGTATTCCTGTAATCTTTGCACCCGTGTTATCCACAGTAAACTTCAAATCCCCTTGTTCATCGAACTTCATCACATTTTCAACTAATCCTGCTTTCTCCAACACTTCAAGCATTGTCTTTCCTGATGGAGAATAATCATGCGACCCTGCAACCATGTAAACTCTTATCCCAAAATCCTTCAATCGTTTCAATTCAGAAGTAACTTCCTTGATATAATCAATCTGCGGCAATGCAGTATTAAACAAATCCCCTGCAATCAACAAGAAATCAACTTTTCTTTCAATAACTTTATTCACAGCTTTTTTGAAACATTCTAAATTAACCTCTTTTAATTTATCTTCTTTCCATCCCCCAATATGGCAATCTGAGAAGTGTGCAAATTTCATAGAGATTTTCTATTCAAATATTCCTTATAAGAATTCTTGTGTTAGAAATTAAAAATTAAAGGAGCAGCGAACCGAGCTTCCCGCATTTAATGCAGTACCACAACGGAACGTTAGCTTGTTTAACTTCTGTGTTCGAAATGGGAACAGGTGGAACCAAGCCACTATGGCCGCTCACAGACTTCTGATAAAATCACTCCTTTAAATAGCTTGCTATTGCCTATTTTGAAGCTCAGGAGGGGTGAATTTACCTGAATCCCCTGCCAATCCAGCTTCTTGTTCTGCCCCAGAATCCTCTCTCAGGCTCATCTTCCTCTGAGATTCTGTATACTGATTGCAATCTTAACTCTTGCTCTTCACAAGCTTGAACTGCATTCATGCACGCTGTATACAATTCTTGGCACCCTAATGAAATTTGTTCAACATTTGCAAAATCATCATCCTTTTCTTCTTCTTCTTCAGTAACTTCTGGAAACTCTGCGGCTAACATTCTTATCCCACAAGTTCCATCATTACAATTACCACTTTCACAATCTTCATCTGTAGAACATTCAATGCATCTTCCATCTTCGCAAGTCCTACAACTATATCCCATATTCTCTACAGCATATGTATTTGCTCCATTATGATTACAAAAATATTCTACTAAAGTTACTGGTGAACTACAATAATCTTCAGCCCCTTCAAACACCTCACCATCAATTGTTGCTCCCGAAAGAATTCCTTTCACAAAAGCTTCTCTTCCTCCATCATCTTCTACACACTCAACACACTCTCCTTCTGAAGAGCAAGCTGCATTCTCTTGGCAATCACTATGACTACTGCATTCTACTGGTGCTGCGGCTAACATTCTTATCCTACAAATTCCATCATTACAATTACCACTTTCACAATCTTCATCTGTAGAACATTCAATGCATCTTCCATCTTCGCAAGTCCTACAACTATATCCCATATTCTCTACAGCATATGTATTTGCTCCATTATGATTACAAAAATATTCTACTAAAGTTACTGGTGAACTACAATAATCTTCAGCCCCTTCAAACACCTCACCATCAATTGTTGCTCCCGAAAGAATTCCTTTCACAAAAGCTTCTCTTCCTCCATCATCTTCTACACATTCAACACACTCTCCTTCTGAAGAGCAAGCTGCATTCTCTGGGCAATCACTATGTTGTGTGCAACTAAAATCTAACTGTAGGCCTCGTCTTTCAAGTCCATAGCAAAAGCTAAAACAAAATAATGTTATAATTAAACCCATTATGATTATTTTTTTCATCCTTTAAATTATTCTCCCCAATTATATAAATCTATCAGAATTTATTTGCTACTTATTAGAAACATTTTCATCAACCTTTTTTAGAACCACTTGAACTTTAAGAAAACCATTTGGTTTGAGAAAAGTTTAATTCCTATGGCTATTCTCCAAATATTTTAGAAGTTCAAGATGCAGTTTCATTAGCAAAGGATTGCTTTTTCAAGGCTTATGATGTAATTAAGAAAAAATTAAATTAAAAACTTCCCATTTTCATAAATGACTTTCTGTTTTCCGTTTCTCATGAAAGCAGTAATCTTCCTTCGCGATGTTGCAACAATGTCTGTATGTATTGCGCTGTTATTAAACCCCAACTTTTCTAAATCTTTTTTCTTGGTTTTCTTCGTATTATACCTATAACATTCCTGAAACGAATCCCCTATTGCCATGTGCATGTTTCCTTGTTCTCCTCCAACATTCTCATCAAACAAAGTCTCTGCCATGAACTTAGTAATCTTCGAGATTCTCCCATCTGTCATCGAAAACTCCCCTATCTGATTCGCATTCTTAACTTTGATCATCTCTTTCAAAAACTTCTCTCCGCTTGATGCTCTTGCTTCAACAATCTTTCCTTTCTCAAACCTCAGATACACATCCTTGATCAAGTTCCCATCTCTATACAAGGGTTCAGTAAATTGTATATGCCCATTAATCTCCCTGTAATCTGGCGAGGTAAATATCTCGAATGATGGAATATTCCTTCCTGAACCACTCTCCCACACCCTATCCTCTCCAATCTTCACATATAAGTCTGTGTTCGGAGCTTCAACATGCACTCTCTCAATCTTCATTTCATTTAATTTCTTCATTACATCCTTATTTTTTTTGAACACTTCTTTCCACCTTTTGATTGGATTCTCTTCCTCCAAGTAGCATGCTTTGATTATTTGATTCCAGTATTCTTCTAAGGATAAATTTGCTTCTTTCGCCATTGCTTCTGTTCCATACAATGCTAGAACCCAAGTAAATTTTTTGTCATTCTCTTTCTTCTGTTCCCATTCTCTATATGGTCTGAATATTTGCTTGGTCATCATAATTTTTTTCGGATCTATCCCCACCAACTCTTTTGGATCTGCATCTGCAAGTATACTAATTCTATGATCAATTTGCTCGATCCGTCCTTTCAAAAACTTCTCCGGAAAAAACTTCAATTGCTTTTCATTCGCTAATCCAAAATAATCCTTTTGCATTCCATCTGGCAAGTATTGCACTAATGGTAACGCTCCAACTTTCAGCACAGAATTCCTTAATGCTATTAATAATGGCTTTGCACACTCTGGCACTTGCAATAGCACAACTTCATTTTTCTTTACGCCTTTTCCACTATTGATTGCAAATTTGATTAACACATCTGCATACTTTTCTAGAACTTGTTTGCTTGGTTGATACATACTAAGTTCAATAGAAAATTAATTTATAACCCTTTCTAAATCTCAAAAATTCTTTTATTTCTTATTGATCCAAAAGTATTTGAGAAGCATAAAAACGCTTTATTGCTATTCAAATAAATCCACAATATTTTTCACACCTTTCAATTAAAGTATTAAGCCTTTTGTTTTCTCTGCTAATTATTGCATTTGCTCTCTTCGTTCTTTCAAAAGAAATTCCTATTGATTTGTCTGTACAATTAACTTCTGATTTACAACAAGCACTTAATGCGAATAAATATCTGACAATTCTTTGAAATACCCTTTTTTCTTCTTCTGGAAATTCTTCTGAAAAATTTAATTCGTATCTTATTGATGGTGCTTCTTCAACAAGATCACATAATGAATCCGCAAGTATCTCAAAATCTACTTCACTTAATAGGGTTCTTGATCCTTCAAAGAATGTATACCTCCCATTTTCAAATTTAAATCCTAAATAATGTTCAAAACCATTATATTTTTCATTACCTGGTCTGAGCCCATCTCTTCGATTTCTTTCTTTTTCTTCACAAAACTCTTCAAATGTTTTCATGGTTCTCTATACATTACTCCTGCAACTTGCAGATATGAATCTCCAAATGAACAGAATAAAACCTTGTCTCCAGATTTGATTTTCCCTTTTTCTTTTGCAAGGTGATACGTTGCTGGCAATGATACTGGGAGCATATTTCCATAAGTGTCACAGGTTACTAACATTTTATCTTCACGGATTCCTAATCTTGCTCTTAAACTCCCAAGAATTTTCGGATTAGGTTGATGGGGCACAATAATATCAACTCCTTCAGTTAAATATTCATGGATGAATTCTGGCACTTCTGTGCATGCAAATCTTTCTATGGTTTTTCCTCTTAATTCTGTGAACAATCTTCCATCTTTTAATTCCCCGATTCTAAATGCTTCATATTTGAAGTCTCTGCTTCCTTTTGCCCTGAAATTATAAAATCTCTTTTCTTTACTTTTTCCAATGACCATTGCAGAAATTCCTGCTCCCCAAAGAATTGCATTCAATGCCGGGTTTTGAAATGCTTCAACTTTCTCATTATCTCCAACAGATACTTTCAATACTTCATCTCTATCTTCGTCTCTGAATCTTTTGTTTATTTTTTTATCAAAAAAAGTATAATCTGTAGGATCATTTTCTGCTACGATTAATACATTTTTACATTGTCCATCCTTAACCCACAATTGTGCTAAATTCATAGCATGTACAAACCCCGGACAATAATTGCTTATGTCCACAGAAAAACATCCTTCATTAAACATTGTTTCGAGTCCTGGTGCTCTAATTAATTTAAGTCCCATTGGGTAGGCTTTGTCAGTAGAAATAATTTCCCTAGCAATAATTATTCTATCTATTTTCAAATTTCTAACTGCCTCTTCAACTGCTATATACAGAGGCCCATCACATTTTAGACCATGATCTTCATTTATTGATACTTTTCTTTCTAAGATACCGGTTTTTCTAAATATAAACTGCCTCGGTAAATCTAATTTCCTTTCAAGTTCATAATTTGAACATATTAAATTATATGTAAAAAATCCAGTTCCTAATATTGCTACCCCATTCATTCTTTCTCCAACACAAAAAAGTAATAATCTGGTACTCTCAACTTTGATTCTAAATTTGCATTATGTGAACTCTCTTCTTGGCTAATAATTTTAAACCTATTCTTAGCAAAGGCATCCCAATACTCTTGAAATGTGTGCGTTGGTTCAACAATTTTAACTGCTCCATCATAGAGCACAACTTCAACTTCCTCATTTTTCCAATAATCTTTTTCTTTTTTTAATTCAAAACCTAATACTGGATGCGCAACAACTGCAACAACTCTTCCTTTGGGTTTTAAGACTCTGCTTATCTCTCCAAATAATGGATTTAAATTTCGAGAATAATGTAATGCATATCTAGAAAAAACTCGATCTATATCTCCACTTTTGAAAGGTAAGCCTTCATCAAAATCTAATTGATAAAAACAATAATGTAACTCCGTTGAAAATTCAGAGAAACCTCCCCTTTCATCAGGTATTTTCATTCTTGATGTCCCCGATCTCTTTGTTGGCAACATTCTACCTGATCTATCAATACCAATATATTCTCCTTCTATATATTTTCTATTAAGAACTTGAATATTACCCTTGCCACAACCTAATTCCAGAAGTCTATATTCCCGTCCTGGATACACTTCTAATTTATCTATTATTAATTCAGTTGGAATATCCGGTCTAGTTTTATAAAACTCTTCTTGTGCTTTCAAATATTCTTCTGCAATATCCTCATAATCCATTTTGCTCTCCTTCATATTCTCTTAAAACGCTTTCAACAAAAATTCTTCCTTTACCTGTCAAATCAATATCAAATGAATTCTCTCCAATAATCTCTCCATCAAATGGTTCTGGTATTTTTTTAGTGATATATCCTGCTTTGAAAAGTATATCATAGTATCCTGTCCATGGATGGGTAACAGTCCCTTTTTTCGTAGCAAGGTACAATAATTGTCTTATCTC
>Ga0233425_10001215_pt1 | contig 59786 bp, 33 predicted proteins | sample Watercolumn_Towu_2_FD_181712 | JGI IMG/M metagenome (GOLD analysis project Ga0233425, IMG submission 181712) | Freshwater microbial communities from Lake Towuti, South Sulawesi, Indonesia - Watercolumn_Towuti2014_140_MG | ecosystem: Environmental > Aquatic > Freshwater > Lake | place...
CCCGGGGCCGGGGGGGGGGGGGGCCCGGGGGGGGGGGGGGGGGGGGGGGGGGGGTCGGGGGGGGGGGGGGGGGGGGGGGGGGGGAGAGGATTGGGGCGGCTCCTTGGGTTGCGAAGCCGGTGGCGGGGGAGCCTGTGAAGAGGGTGGGATGGCAGCCGGCGGCGGAACGGGGGCGGGCTGCGACTGGGGTTGCGGGGGGGCCGGCGCGGGCTGGGGCTGGGGTTGCGGCAACGGGGGAACCGGCGAGGATGGCGGCGGCGAAATTGGCGGGGAATACGGCGGGGGCGTTTGCAGGGGCGAAGCGGGCGTCGGAGCCTCCTGCGACGTCACCGATTGGGAAAGCGGCGCCGCCGCAGGCGGCGCCGTTGCTATCTCTTCCCCGGCGAACTTCTCTATCATGGTCTTGACGCCCTTGACCTTGTTGAAGTCGCCGTCCCAGATCTTGAACACCACGCGGTACATGTTGTTTATCTCTTCGAGGACCAGCCGCATCTCGCGCCTGACCGGGTCCGTGTCGGTCAACGGCGTGATGACGACCATGTACATGAGGTTGCCGCGCTCCATGATGATGTTCATGTTCTCGTAGCGCATCGAGTCGAGCTTGCCCAGCTGGCCCGAGAACGACGCCCGCACGAACTTGCGAATCATGTCCAGCGTGTCGTCGAGCTTGATGCTCTCGCTCCTCGAGAAATAGGTTATGAGCCGGCCGTCGTGGTAGATGAGGAACACGCTGTCCACGGCCTTGACCGGGGGCGCGGGCCTTGGCGGGGGGACGGGAATGGAGGCCGGGGCGTAGGGAACGGAGGACGATTGGGGGGCAACGGCGGCCGCATATGTCGAAGGCGCCGTCATAGTGTAGGCGCCCGGAGGGGCGGCCACCGCCGGCGGAGGTGCTCCGGTCGACAGGAGCGGGGGCGGGGCGGCGGACCGGGAGGGACCGGTCTTTCTGCGGCGCATGGCAAGCACGCCGGCAGCGGCCGCGGCCGCCACGACGGCCACGATCAGCAGGACCGCCGTCCAGAAAGGAAGCCCGAAAAGCTTGTTCTCCGCCGGCGGCGGCGCGGCGGCGTTCATGACCTCCAGCGTGAGGTTGGCCTGGCCGTAGTTGCCCGAAGAATCCCGGGCCCGGACGAACACGGTGTGCTGGCCGTTCCCGAGCTTTTTCGTGTCCAAGCGGTAGGACCAGACCGATTTGCCGTCCACGACCACCCAACGGCCATCGAGGTCGACGCTGGCCTCGACCGACTCCAGCGTGGCGTTGCCCTTCGCCGAGGCGGCGCCCCGTATCAGAACGCTCCCGTGGACCCGGGCGCCCCGGACGGGCGAGGTTATGTTGACGGCCGGGAGGATGTCCGCGATGGTCGCGGCCACCGTCACCCGGAACTCCTGCGTCACGGGGTCCTTGCCGTCCGTAACGCGGACGACGACGTCGTGCTGGCCCTCCTGCGAGGGGAGCGGCGTCCAGACCACGAGCCCCGAGCCGTTGTTTATGGTCATCCCGGCCGGGGCCGCATCGAGCGAATAGGCCAGCCGGTCGTTGTCGTCGTCGCGGGCCGAGACCTGGTACGAATACAACTTTCCGGTCTCGGCCGCCGTGATCGGCGTGCTGAGGATGACCGGCTTGCGGTTGGTGGCGTCGGCCGGAGAGACGTTGAGGCTGAAGTTCTGGAAGGCGGAGAGGCGCCCGTCGCTTGCGCGGAGCCTGACCTCGGCGACGCCGACATCGCCCGTCGCCGGCGTCCAGGCCACGCGGCCGGAGGAGGCGTTCACGGTCATCCCGTCCGGCCGGACGTCGAGGATGAACGTCAGCGCGTCGCCGTCGACGTCCGAGGCGCCGGCGCTGTAGGACCATTCCGCGCCGACGCGGGCGTTGTAGGTCGGCGGGGCGCCGGTGATGACCGGCCCATCGTTGACCGGCCGGACGGTCACCGTCACCGGGCCGGAGAGCGTCGAGAAAGCGCGGGAATCCGTGGCCTTGACGCGGAACTCCACGGCGCCGTTCCAGTTCCGGGCGGAAGCGACGGTGCAGTCCACGGAGAGCACGCTTCCGTTGACCAGCGTCACGTTCGCGTAGGTGTAGTTCGTGAGGTTGGACAGCGAGTAATTGAGCGAGGCGTCGATGTCGTCTTTGAAGTAATCGGAGAAGTCGCACAGGGCCGGCGCGGCCGAATCCTCGTCCAGGGCCAGGTCCGGTATGGGCGCAAGAAGTTCCGGCGGGACATCCATGAGAAGGTCCAGGCCGCCCAGCCGGACGCCACCGGCGGAGGCGGCGGCGTAGACGATGGGCACGTTCACGAAGCCGGAGGCGTTCGCCTCGGAGGCGTGCGCAGCCACGTAATCGGCCACGGCCTCCGCCAGGCGGGCCACGGCCTCGGTGCAGGTGTAATTTATCGTCAGGTTGGAGACCAGAAGCCGGCCGTGGCCGGCGTTGTTCACGGTGATGCCAAATTGCGCCATCAGGTTGCCATAGCCGTCGGGCGAGGCGCTCAGGTTGGCAAGCAGCGCATTGACGGCAAAGGCGGGCAGGACCGCACGCGTCTTTCCGACCAGCGGGCCGCTTTGGTTCCATTCCAGCGAGCCGTCGCCGCCTAGGTCGACGGAGACATTGAGCGGGACGAGGACCTCCTGCACGGAGCCGAAGCTCAGCCCCGCGGGCGTTATCTTCATTATCCGGTTGTTGCCGGAGTCGGCGATGTAGAGCTTGCCGTCGTCGCCGGTTTTGATCCCGGCGGGCCGGTTGAAGTGGAAAGCGTCCGAGAGGGCCACGTTGCTTTCGCCCAGCGTGTTCTTGTAGTTGCCATTCCCGTCGTAAACCTGGACGCGGTGGTTTTCGGTGTCCGAGACATAAGTCGCGCCCTGGGAATCCGTGTCGACGTCCATCGGGAAGCTGAACTGGTACTGGCCGTTCCCCGGCATCCCGTTGAAATTGATGAACCTGTCCCCGATGCCGTCCCCATCGTTGTTGAACACGACAATGCGGTTGTTGAATGTGTCCGCGACGAACACGGCGCCGGTGTCCGTTATGCTCACCCCTTGCGGGAAGGCCAGCATGTTGGTTCCCCCGCCCATCTGCCCGGACACCCCGTAGGTGAATGCGGACACCGAATCGTTGGTGGTGCTGAATATCTGGGCGCGGTGGCCGTACATCCTCGGAGGATTCAGCGAGCCCATGTAACCTTTGTCCGCCACCGCCGTCCTATAGTTCGAGTTCACGGAAACGTCCCACGGCTGGTTGAGGTGCGTCGTGTCGTTGGCGGGGACGCCGGTCACGCCGATCTGCCGGTCCGCGACGGAGTCGCCTAGGTCCTTGAAGACGAGGACGCGGTTGTTGGACGTCGCGATAAACTGATCGTATGTCCCGCCGTCCGCGACCAGGAGCTGGCCCGAGGGCGAGACGTCGAGCCCGCGGGGGTAGCTGAAATGGCCCATGTCGTTTCCCGGCGAGCCGGTCACGCCGAGGGTCATCTGGTACTGGCCGAGCGCCGAGAATATCTGGACGCGGTGGTTGTCGGAATCGGAGACGTAGATGCGGCCGGAGGAGTCGGCGGTGACGCCGGTGCAGTTCGAGAAGGCGGAGTTGGAGGCGCCGGACGGCGCAAGATTGGTCCAGTGCGGCGAGCCAATTGTCTGGACATATTTCAACGCCGAGTCATAGACTTGGATGCGGCCCATGCCAGTGCCAAGCATATCGCTGATGAAAACTTGGTTTGACTGGGACAACGCAATTCCATACGGATTGTTGATGTGGGAATTGTCAGGGCCGGTAGCCATTGAAATTCCGATTGTTCCAACGTAGTTCTTTCCTTTGTAGACTTGGACTCGATTATTATATGCATCCCCAATGTAAATCGTTCCTTTCCCATCGGAAGAAAGGGCTATCGGATTATTCAGGTGGATATTATCCGAGCCCGAGACCCCGCTAACTCCGAGTGTGAAATTATATGTCCAATCGACGCCTGATGAATATCGATAGGCTTGGACTCTGTGGTTCGAAGAATCTGTAACAAAGATGTTTTTGGAAGTATCGACATGGACATCCCGTGGATAATTGAAATCATAATTCCCCGAGCCCCATGTTCCACCAATTGTTGTCAGGAAACTGCCATTTGGGTCAAAAATCTGGATTCGATGATTATTCATATCGGCAACGTAGATATTGCCGTCGAGATCCGTTCCCACCCCGGTGGGCGCATCCAGATGCGAATTGTCCGATCCCCATTGGCCGGTTGTTCCTAAAGTGAAGGCAACTGATCCATCCGGATTGAAAACCTGGATACGCGAATTGCCAGTATCGGCCACGAGTATCTGGCCGGATGGCGTCACGGCGACATCAAACGGATTCTTGAAATGTTTCGAGTCGTTGCCTTGGACTCCGTACGTGCCAAGGCATTTTGAATAGCTATGGATATAATTCATCATCGGGTCGGCAACCCAGTAATTCCCCCATCTGTCGAAAGAGGCTCCCGCCGGATTTCCGACCGGCCCGAAAAACGACCCTTCGCCCGCCTGCGTCGTTAGCCGGTTCCTGATGAGCTTCGGGTTGAAATCCGTCCACAGGCCGCTCCTTGAGGCGCCCGGGTTGTTGTAGTACAGGTAAAACGTCTTCGTCTCTCCCGCGGTCAGGTTCCGGACCGCGAACACGAGCGCCGCCTCGAAGCACTTCGAGCCGTTGTTTATCTCGTCGAGGACCTGGAGCTGGACCTCGGCCTCCGTCTGGGCGCTCTCGTTCAGGCGGGTGACCCTGAACTCGCGCTCGGCGCTCCCGAGCGTCCAGTTGCGCGTGTCAAGAAGGGTCTCGACCGCGAAATCCGTCTGGTCCTTTCCGGCGAGCTCCTTCACGGTCATCGGCATCCGGCTTCGCCAGGAGGCGTTCCACCACCTCTGGCCGCTCCAGCCCTCGAGGTCCACGCCGGCCGAGGTCACGTTGGCGTTTTTGGGCAGCCTGGCCTGGACCTCGCCCTTCCCCGGGAACGTGAAGCTGAACTCCTGCTCGCCCGTCCCGTCGCCGAACCGGTCCTGCGCCCCGAACGGGCCGTAGCCAGTGCCGTCGTATCTCCATTCCGCCGAGCCGTCCGCGCCGATGTCTATCGAGGGGGAGAGGGGCGCCCCGGACAGCGTGGACACGCCCAGCGAGCCCGCCACGACGGCCCCCGGGAAGGGCACGGAGAGGTTTCCGAAAGTAACATTCCCTCCACCGGAAAGCACTGCGTCCGCCCGGTCGGCGCCGCCGGAAAAGCTGGTGATAACGAGCCCCCCGGACAGGGGCAGCACCGCCGCCAGCTGGACCGCCGCGAGCACCAGCGCCATTGCCGCCCTTCCCCTCCGAGTGGCCATTATACCTACGCTCCAGACTGCAGGCAGGGGACCTGGCGCCCCGGCCCGCCGATTTGGAATAAAACCGTCTGGGCTTATTTAATTTGCGTGGTCATGACCACTTTTCGGGCCGGCCACAGGGCATGGACGAACGCCAGGGCCGGCCCGACGATGAGCCCGCCCCAGAAGAGCAGCCCGAGTGCGCCCGCGAACGCCATCCTCGCCCGGGGCCAGGCCCCGGATTCGTTGGAGACGGCCCCCCGCAGGGCGACGATTCCCACCACGATGGGGACGGCGGCGAACATGGCCGTCACCACCCCTCCGGCCGGGTTCTCGCTGACGGAGAGCGCCAGGGCCATCTGGAGCACGGTCATCGCGCCCGTGCCCAGAAGAAATAGTCCGGCCAGGGCCCCGGGCCAGAAACGGGTCGGGAAGGGCCATTTGCCATTGCGCCGGGCCCACCAGACGAGGGCCGGGAGGCCGGCGGCGAGCGTCACGATCAGCGGCGCCAAAACGAGCCCGAGCGGCTGGCCCTCCCAGACGTGGATGTCGATCACGCGGAAAGGTATCAGCAGCCATTCCTCCGCCGTGAAGCTCTCAACGTAGCCGATGGCCAGCCCGAAGTCCCCGCCCCGGTCAGGCTCGAAAACGGCGATGTAGTAGGTGGCGGTCCGGTTCACCTTGATGTCGACCTTGCCTATCTGGTAATAGCTGGCGGGGGTGAAGGGTTCGTAGCCCCTTCCTTCGAGCGTGCCGTTCACGACCAGCGCCCCGTAGCCGGCCGGCACCTCGACGAACGGCGGGAGCGGGCCTTCGTTCGCCAAGCCGGGGCCCATCGCCGCGATGCGCGGCAAAAAACCCGTGTCGGAATGCAGGAAGACGCTTGCATGGAGCCGCTCCCCGGCCTTGAGCTCCAGCCTGAAGTAGCGGGCCTCGCCGCCTCCGTGGAGCTCGCCGTAGTACGCCCAAGACTTGGTGGGCTCGCGCACGGTCTCGGCGCTCCCGAGCCCCTGGTTGTCGACGGCGGTGGTGGGTGAATGGGCCATTGCCGGGCAGAACGAGAAAGCAAGCATCGCAAGGGCAACGCCCAGGATAGCCGTGATGCGCTTCATAGTTTTTCATGCCGGCGCCCTGAATAAAACACTTTGCACGGTTTCCGCTCAGATTCCCGGCTCGTTCTCGTCCGGCATGGGTTCGACCACGACCGGGGCGCAGGCCGCCTCGGGCATCTCGCGCGCCCTCCCGACGATGGTCATTATCCTGACCTCGTCGTGCAGGGCCGGGTCCACTATCGGCCCCCACATTATCCGGGCGTCCAGGTGGATGAAGAGGTGAAGCTCCCGGATGAACCGGTGGAGCTCGTCGTCCTTGAACCCCGGCGGGCAGTGGATGACCGCCAGCGCCCGGTCGTGGGCGCTTATATCCCCCTGGGGCATGAGCGAGCTGACGGCGTCCCGGACGACCATCCGCGGGCCGACGTGGATGCTCGCCTCGCCGAACCCGAGGTGGGCGATGTCGCGTATCCCGAGGACCTTTCGCAGGTTGGGCAGGTCCTCCCGCGTGAGGAGCCGGGCGATGCTCTTGACGGGGTTGAGCAGGAGGTGGTCCGCCACCCTTAGCGCCTCTTGGAAGTTCAGGTCCGGGAACTCCTCCACTAGCTTGTCGTTGCGGACCATGACCACGACATCGGCCGCATCCCGTAGGCTTTCCAGCCCTGCGGCGGCCACCTGGGCACGCGTGCGCCCCTCGGCCTTGAAGGGATGCACGGTGAGCACCGCAACGAGCGCGCCCATCTCGCGTCCGAGGCAGGCCAGCACTGGGGCGGCGCCCGTCCCGGTCCCCCCGCCCAGGCCGCATATGAGGAAGAGCACCTCGGTGCCCTGGAGGAGGGCTCTCATCTTCTCCAGGTCGGCGTTGACAGCCGCCTCGCCCGTCCCCGGGTTGCCGGCGGCCCCCCTGCCGCCCGTGACCGTCTTTCCTATCAGGACCTTGCGGCACCGGAGCCCCAGGAGGTTCCCGGCGTCGGTGTTGACTGCCACCGTTTCGACATGGTCAAGCCCCAGGTCGGCCAGCGAGCCCGCTATGTTGCAGCCGGCCCCGCCCACGCCCACGACGCGCACCACCGGGCGGAGGCCGGCCTCGACGCGCGAGGCACCGCCTCCGAAAGTGAGGTAGTCGCGATTGGTCATCGTCCCGGCGGATAATATGCCGGCGGACTAATTAACATTCGCATGACGGCGCCGCAGGGCGCGCGGGATTCACCCAAGGCGCGGACGGGGCTCCCGGGGCGCCCGCAGGCGCAAACGGCCCGCGCGAAACAATCATAAAGGCGAAGCGCTTTTGCCCCCTCCAAGCGGGAGTAGCTCAGCCTGGTCAAAGGCGCCAGATTCAGGGTCTGGTCCTTAGTGGTTCATCGGTTCAAATCCGATCTCCCGCATACATTGCCCGATTGCGGCTATTCCCGGGGGAGAGCGGAGTTTGAACCCCCGGGTCCATCGACAAATCCGAGCGGAGCGAGAAATTGGAGAGCGGAATAGAAGGATGGAGTGCGACGCTGTCTTCCGAAAATCCGGTCTCCCGCCCCCCATCTTCCAGAAAGTTTGAAAAAAGTACGCACCGCATGCGGCTGAGGCCGCCCGGGCAAGGACGACCGAAGGTCGCCCGGGTCACGGGCGTCCCCCGCAGTTCAAGAGCGGGCAAGATGCGAAAGCGGCGCGCCAGAACGCGCCGCGCTCACCATCTTGTTCGCTGGGAGGAGGGCCGGACCGTCAATGCCCCGTCGCTGGACACGGACACGGCGAGTCCGGGCGTCGGCGCCACCGGGCTCCAGTTGTTCCAGTCGAACCAGAAGAGGCTCCACTCTCCTTCCTTGGAGGGAAGCTGCATCGCCGCCATGGCGGACAGGTCCGACATGCCGTTTTGGGCCAGCGCCCGGGAGCTTGCCAGCACCGCCTCGGAAACGTCCCCTGGACGTCCGGCTAAGGTCTCCGGGACCCGGTCCACCTCGTAGTATTTCCGGGGCCCGCGGGCCCCCGGCCCGAGAAGGCTGGTGTGGATGTACTCCGTTACGGTGGCGCCCCCGGCCTTTTTCTGCAATACGACATAAAACGAGAGGAGGGTGAAAGTCGGGTTGACCTTCGCGCCGCGGCCCTTGTACAGCACCCGCTCGACGTAGAGCTTGACCGAAAACCGTGCCAGGTAGTGAGCCCCGATGACCGAGAAAACGAAAGTCACGAACATGATGTAGGTCGGAAAGGGCACGTCGTAGGCCCGCATTCCCCACATCGTGATGATGGAGAAGAGGCTGAACGGCGCCATGTACCAGGTCACGGCCCCGTCCAGGTCCAGCGAGCGCTCCTTCCAGCTGAAAGGGCCCAGGTAGGGGAACGCGAAAGAGGTGAGGCCGTCGAGCAGCACGTGCGACAGGCCCCCCAGCAATGCCAGGGCGAACCCCGCCGCGAGGCCCGTCCCGACCATCCTGTTGAAAACGAATGAGACGACTGCCGCGGAGGCCACCAGGAATACGATCGTGTGGCTTATGCCCCGGTGCTTGAAGCCCCGGAACCGCCGGCGGACGTTCCGGGGAACGACGTACAAGACCACATCGAAGTCCGGGAGCATCGCCATGACCACGGGTAGGAGCAGGAGGTACTCGTTGTACCCGGTGGCAGTGAATGCCGCAAGCCACCCGACGAGGTAGCCTATCAGCATGTGGGTGAAAAGGTCCATCCCACCCTCCCTCCGGTCCCCGACCGAGGCGGTTGAGGGCGCTTCGGGGATAAGGCGCTTTCGAAAAGGTTTATCCGATGACCGGTCAATCCGCCTGAGGATGGTGCACCCCTGCGAAAGGTGCGGACGCAGGTTCGAATCGCTCATAACCATCGACTATGCCCACTCCTCCGTGCAGTACACGGAGATAATGGGCCGGCCCTACACGGGCACGGACCATGTCTGCCTGGAGTGCGCCCGGACCATCCTCGACATGTCCGGCAAGGACATCATCACCGAGGAGCGCCGGCGCGCCCGCGACGCCGAGCACCTGGCCGCGGCCCTCCGGTCCCGGCTGGCCCTCTCGGTCGTCTCGACCGTGCTGGAGGCGTTCGGCTACGAGGTCTATCCCTACACCATGGAGGGCCAGCTGGAGCCGGTGATGCGCCAGATAAGACAGAAGGACCAGGCGGCGCCGATGCGCAAGCTCGGCGGCTCCCCGGACCTCTTCGTGCTCGACCGCGACCCCGCCGATGGCCGCTTCGTCGAGGTCCTGGACGCGGAGGTGCCCGACGAGGCCCGCTTCCGCACCTCGCTCTTCTGGCTCTCCTCCCTCCGGGACCGCTGGCCGGATTCCGTGCTGGTGGTCTACTGCATGCCGTCCATGAACATCTACGCCCGCTCCGCCGGGGGCCTCCAGATAGAATCGTTCCCGGTGGAGCAGTCCCCCCTGACGGGGCGGTTCCACTGCACCCTGGACCTCAAGCGGGACCTGGGCCCGCCGGAGGCGGTGTTCAGGCGCATCGACCCCCGGCGCCACTACGAGCTCATGAAAAGGCTCCGGACCTCCGTCCTGCGCTCGGTCTCCCTCCCCAAGTAGGCGTCTTTTGAATGTGGCATGGCGCGCCCTGGCGCGCCGCCGGCCGCGGGGGCCGCGCCCGGCCCGACGGGACACAGCAATCTTTAATTATCACAGTGCAAATATACTCTCGTCTCGGTGCTATGATGGCAAAGCAGATGGGCAAATCCGGCGGCCAGGAGCGCGAGGGCATGAGCGCGGCCCTCTGGCTCGTGCCGATCATCGCAGTCATCGACCTGCTCTACTACTTCCTGCTCTCGATGGGCTACGACCTGCCCACCTTCAACCAGCCCAGGTGGCTCATCAACTACGCCTCCGTGGGAATCCAGGGCCTGCTCCTCGTGGTGCTCGCCGGTTCGCACGCGATGGACCGGCGGGCCAGCGCCGCGGCGTGCGAGGACGAGGCCGAGGAGCCGGAGGTCGCGCAGGTCGAGGAGGCCCCGGCGGCCAGGCCGAAGGCCGCCCCGAAGGCCCCCCCGCCCCGGGCCCCGGCGCCCCGGGCACCCGAGCCCCCGGCCAGGCCGGTGGGCCGGGAGGTCTTCGAGTACCCCCCGAAGGTCAGCGGGGGAATATACGCCGACAGCCACATCCCCATCGGCGAGGGCCGGTTCCTCAAGCTTCGCACCATGATAGCCCGCTCCTGCCTGCTCTGCGACGAGCAGGGCCGCTGCTGGGACATCGTCCGGACGGACGTCGAGCAGGAGTTCTTCAGGAGCAACATAGACTGCAAGGAAGGCCTCAAGATCGAAAGCTAGGACGGTATTGTTTATGGCAAGGATGCATGCAAGGCGACGCGGCTCATCTTCATCGACCAGGCCCCTCCGGACCCAAAGCCCCGACTGGGTGCCCGTTGACGCCGCGGAGATAGGGAAGCTCATCGGGAAGATGGCCAAGGAAGGTCTCTCCTCGGCGGTGATAGGGACCAGGCTCCGGGACCAGTACGGCGTGCCGAACGTCAAGCTCGCCACCGGCAAGAGCGTGCTTTCGCTAATGAAGGAGAGCGGCATCAAGCTGGAGTTCCCCGAGGACGTCCGCAACCTCATGAAGCGCGCCGTGAAGCTCGCGCTCCACCTTTCGAAGCGGCCCAAGGACCTGCACAACCTGCGGCGGCTCCACCTTCTGGAGGCCAAGATACGCCGGCTGGTGAAGTACTACCACGGCACCGGCGCGCTCCCGAAGGACTGGTACTACTCGCTCGAGACCGCCAAGCTCCTCGTCGAGTAGGCCCGGGGGGCCCATGGCGGACCAGGACCTGCCCCGGACCATCGGCAGGGTCCTCGGGAAGATGGGCGAGGGCCTTTCCTCGCTGCGTGGCGGCCGGGACGTCGTCCGCATCGTTTCGCACTACGACGCCGACGGCCTTTGCGCCGGCGGGATACTGTCCCGGGCCTTCCTGCGGATGAACCGGCCGTTCCACACCACGATAGCCCACCAGATAGACGGGGCGCTCGTGGAGCTTCTGTCGAAGCAGCCCGCCTCCTGGACGATATTCTCGGACATGGGCTCGGGGGCGCTCGACCTCGTCGAGAAGATACCCTCGCGCTCGGTCATCATCGACCACCACCAGCCGCTCCGGGAATCCCGGTCGGCAATCCAGCTCAACTGCCACCTCTGGGGCATCGACGGCACGTTCGAGGCGTGCGCCTCGACGCTCTCGCTGATGGCCGCGGTGGCGCTGGACGGGGCCAACTGGGACCTCGCCGGGATAGCCTGCGCCGGCGCGATAGGCGACCGCCAGCACCAGCCAGCCTGGAAGGGCCTCAACGCCGAGATAATGGCATTTGCGGAAAAGGCGGGCCACCTCCGCACGCGCAAGGGGCTCGTCATGGAGGGCGCGGACCTCGGAACGGCCCTCGCCCAGAACAACGAGCCCTACTTCCGGGGCGTTTCCGGGAGCCCGGCGGGCGCACGCGCCCTGCTCGAGGCGGCCGGCCTCAGCCCGGCGGCGACGCTCAAGGAGCTCGACGAGGCGGAGGTCTCCGCGCTCTCATCGCTCCTCGTGCTCAACCTGCTCCGGAACGGCGTGTCCGAGGAGTTCGCCCGGGCCGTGGTGGTGGACCGCCACTGGGTCTCGGGCTTCGACACGGACGCAAACGAGCTCTCGGCGGTCGTCAACGCCTGCGGCCGGCTCGGGCAGGAGGATTTGGGCCTTTCCGTCTGCCTCGGGGGCCGCCAGGCGCTGGACGAGGCGCGGCTTGTGCGCGAGCAGTACCGCGGCCGGATAACCTCGGGGATGGCCGGGCTCGAGGAGAAGGGCATCACGAAGAAGCAGAACATCCAGTATTTCTACGCAGACAACGCCCAGATGGCGGGGGCTTTCGCGGCGCTGGTCATGAACTACCTCTTCCCCGGAAAGCTCCCGACGATATCGCTGGCGCGGGAAGGCCCAAGCATCAAGGTCTCGGCGCGCGGGACGCGCCCGCTCGTTGCAAAGGGCCTCGACCTCGCCAAGGCCTGCCGGGCCGCCGCCTCGAAGAACGGCGGGGACGGCGGGGGCCACTCCATCGCCTCGGGCGCCACGGTGCCGCTCGGGTCCGAGATCGCCTTCCTGGACGCGCTCGACGCCCTGGTCGGAGAGCAGCTGGCTGGTGGCGGGAAGTGAACACGCCGGACCTGCGGGCCCTCGCCGACCTGCACGGCCTCCGGCCGTCCTACCTCAGCATCTACCTCGACCTTTCGAAGGGCGTCGATGAAGCCTTCCTGCGCAAGAGGCGCAAGGAGATAGGGACCGCCCTCACCGGCCATCGGGACGAGCTCGCCGCCTTCGAAACGGCCTTCGCCCAGGCCGGGAAGCTCCTCGAGAACGTCGGGGAGAACAATACCTCGCTCGCCATTTTCCTGAATCCAGGGAGCGGCTTCCTCGAGACCTACCAGCTCCCCGGCATGGTCGAGAACCGCCTCGTATTCGACAGCTCGCCGTACATCAAGCCCCTGGTCGCACTGGAGCACGAGTTCGAGGAATACATCGTGGTCGTCCTCGACCACACGCACGCGCGCATCTTCCTCGTCGCCCATTTCGAGATACTGGACGAGGACGACGTCTGCGAGGAGATAGTCCGCCACCACAGGCACGGCGGGATGTCGCAGATGCGCTTCCAGCGCCTCCACGCCGGATTCGTGGACCACTACTTCAAGGAGGTCGCGGAACACCTCGTGAATGAAGTCGACCGTTGCAAGTGCATGGGCCGGCTGCGCGGAATAGTCCTCGCGGGCCCGAAGGACGCCAAGACCGCCTTCGAAAAGTACATCCCTTCCGATTTACAACATCTCGTCCTGGGCAAGCTCGACGAGGACGCGGATGTCCCCTCCGGCAAACTCGTGCGAGAGGCCCAGCCGTTCGTCCGTGAGCACGAGCGCGTCGCCGAGGGCGAGATGATGGAGCGCCTGCGCGGAGAAATCCTCAGGGGCGGGCTCGCGACATACGGCTTCCCCAATGTCAAGGACGCAGTCGCATCGGGCCGCGTGGACGTCCTCACCCTTCAAGCGGGCTTCTCGCTGGCGGGATGGCGTTGCGAGCACTGCAGGAACTTCGGCACCGGCAACCCTTCCAAGTGCCCGGTCTGCGGGCAGGAACCCCTCCCCGTGGACGCAATCGAAGAACTAATCGAGCTCGCCCTCGACATGCGTTCCCAAGTGGAATTCCAACCCCCGGATTGCGGAATCAGGGAATTTGGGGGCGTCGCTGCCTTATTGCGTTATTGATCGCCAACCTAGTCAGTTTCAGGGCTTTTGACTCCCAAAGCAGGTTTCAAAAAGGCCGGGAATCGGGCCGGAGACCGTGGCGCTGGGACGCAAAAAGCTTCTGCCGTGGCCCCGAACTCGTTCATGTATCACCGTCAACCTTTATTGCCGTCGCGAGCCCCGGACAGGCGTTCAGCCTGGACGGAGCGAGTAAAACGCCGGTTCATTCGGTGGCGCGTTCCCCCGGCGGGGTCATGGATCCCCTGCCGCCCCTCCTCGATCATCATATTCGATAACTGCCCGGATTTGACCGTCTTGATTATTTCTGAATCCTTCTCTTTCGATAAACTGCTATTCCAACGAGGCATATAAGCGAAACGACCACCGCAATTGAAACGTTCAGGACGATGTCCGCCCCTTTTCCGGCTGGCGTTTCCTTTTTGACATTTGCCAACAAGCTGTCCGAGGGAAATCCCTCCCCTTTCGAGTTGACGGCGCTGACCTGGTAGAAATAACCGACCCCTTTTGTTACGTTGGTGTCCTCGAATGTCAGTGCCCGCGTGGAAGCCAGGAGCTCCTTCGCGGAACCTTCCTTCCACCGGTATACCCGATATTCGAGGTCCTTGTAGCCCCCGAGATTCCGGGGCGCCCGCCACTCGAGGACGATCGATTCGGCCTGAACCGATGCCGTCAGGTTCAACGGTTGCGACGGCGGGGCGCCCGGCCGGACAGGAACCGGCCCCGAAGCCTCGCCTTCTCCGATTGAATTGATGGCCGAGACCTTGTATGTGTAGTCCACGCCGTTGATGACGCCAGTATCGTTCACGGACAGGCCCGCAACCGTCCAGTTCGTCTTTGTTCCATTGGCCGATTCCTTGAAGACGCGGTAACCGGTAATCCTCGAACCGCCATCCGACAATGGCGGCTGCCAGCTCATGACCGCCCAATTGTCGCCTTCGAGCGTCGTCAAATTCAGAATCCTGCCAGGCGGGTCGTATGTCAAGACGCTGACCGGGTCCGATCTCAGCCCTTCCCCAAGAGCATTGACCGCGCTGACCCGATAATTGATGCTCCTGCCAAATATGAGCTCCAGGTCGAAATACTCCATCTCGCTGACGTTGGCCTTTTGAACCATTTCCGTGCCGTTTGCGTCCTTATAGACGATATATGAGACTGTGGCACGGCCTCCGAGATCGAGCGGCGGCATCCAGCTCAGCCGGACTGCCTTCCCGAGCCTTTCCCATTTCAGGCCGGTAGGCGGGCCGGGCAACCTTCCGGTGCCGTTTGGCGTGACGTTGACCTCGGGCGTCCGGAGGCTTTCGCCGTATGAATTGATGGAGGCCACGGAATAATGATATGCGACGCCGTTGACCACCCGGGAATCGTTGAAGAAGGTCCCGTTGACATTCATCAAGAGGATAATCCCGGGGGACGCATCCCCGCGATATATCGCATAGCCAGTCAGGGGCAATCCGCCCGTGTCGAGAGGCGGGACCCAGCTCAATTTCACAAACCCGTCGCCGCCCGTGACATTGAGCATTGTCGGCGCCGCAGGGCGCCTTCCCCATCCCGTCGGCGTGGCGCTCTCATCCCGGCTCCTTGATCCTTCCCCTTTGATGTTTTTCGCGGCTACGCGGTAATGATAGGTCTCGTTGTTCAAGACCAGATAATCCATGTAAGAATATTGGCCGGTCGAGCCCGCCAGCTGGTAATCGGCGGCGCCCGGGGCCTTCTTGTAGATGTTGAATGTCGGATTCGCTATCCCCCCGTCATCGGAAAGCAGCCAGGTCAATTCCACCAATCCGTCCCTGGCGGCGGCCTTGAGCGTCGGCGCGCCGGGAAGATTGCCAGGTATCGCCTGCACCGGGTCGCACCTCGGACCTTCCCCCCGGCTATTGACCGCGGACACGGAATAGTAGTGGACCAACCCATTTTCCACGTAATCGTCATCGTACGAGGTCGCAGGTGTCTCGGTCAGCTTCACCGTTTCCTCCCCGACGGTCCTGTAGACCCCGTACCGTTCGACCTCGAAACCCCCGTCGTCCAGCGGGGCTTCCCAGGTCAGGCCGACCCGGCCCACCGATGCCACGGCCCGTAGGTTTTCCGGCGGGGACGGGGCCTTCCCGGGAGACGCGTTGATGTATCCGAAAAGGCTCTCGCCCCGGGCATTTGTCGCGGTGACGCCGTAATAATACACCAGCCCGTTCTGGACGGATGAATCGTTGTAACCGGTGACATTTCCCAGCCTGGCCAGGACCGTAAGGGAATCGCTCCTGCTCCCCTTGGACACCGAATAATTCGTCACGGGGAAGCCCTTCATGTCCGCCGGGGGCTGCCAGGACAGGTTGATGAAGTGGTCCCCGGTCTGGGCCTTGAGGCTTGTCGGAGGAGTCGGAGCCACGCCCGGGGTCACGTTGATCACGGCCGACCGGTTCCCTTCTCCCATGGCGTTGATCGCCGCGACCGCGTAATAATACGTAATGCCATTACGGACGTTCGGGTCGGTGAAATCCGTGACATTCCCGACGAGGCTCGCGACCGGCAGTTGATTTTCGGAAAATCCCCTGTAGACCCGGTAGTTCGTGACGGGCTTCTGCCCGTCCTTGGCCGGCGTGTCCCAGCTCAGGGACACGGTCTCGTCGCCGGTCGCGCCCGCAAGATTGCGGGGAGGGCTCGGCTCGACCGGGAGCTTGAACTTCAGCGCGAAAACGTCTCCTCCCTGATTATAGGATGTATCATAGGCACCCGGCGTTGTGGGAAACGTGGAATAGGATGTATCGCCTCCGATATAGACATCATTTGATGAATCGAGCGCCAACGAGGTACTATGTCCTCTTCCGATCAATGAAGAAAAAATCAGCTTATCGCATTTACTATTCAATTTAATCAGGAAGACCCCCTGCGCCGAGTTGTTCTCGCCCCATGTTGTGGGGAAATCTGTGGATTGTGTAACCCCCGTTGCGTATATCATTCCAGAAAAATCAATTCTCGTTGAAATTATCTCATCACTGGATTTGCCCCCTACATATGTGGCGGCATCAATAGAAGTCCCCGACGCATTTAGGACGAGCACAAATGAATCAGAGGATCCGTTCATTACTGTATCATATGCCCCGAACGTCACGGGGAACGCTAATGATGATGTGACTCCGGCGATCACAATCGCATTGGATTGATTCAATACTCCAATCGAATATCCGATTTCACTGCCAGCCTTACCAATATACGATGAATAGATAAGTTTTGTAAATTTTTCATCCAGTTTTATTATGAATATATCATAATCACCTCCGTAAGTCGATGAATAGGCATTTGCGGTGGTCGGGAAATCCGAGGAAAGCGTTTTTCCCGTCAAACATATATTACTCATGTTATCGAAACATATCGAATAGGCGAAATCGTCGCCACTACCCCCGAAAACGGCCGATGCCAGCAAGTTGCTCCCATTCGCATCCACTTCAGATACGAAGATGTCATAGGTCCCGGGTGCCGATAAATTCAATGATCCGGCGGTTATCGGGTAGTAAGTTGAATTGGTCAAACCGGAACAATAGATATTACCAGCATCGTTAATTTTCAATGCGAAAATCGTCTCATCTGATTCGCCTCCGAGGAGAGTTGAGAATGAGAGAGACGACCCCGTCTTGTTCAATTTTAACAAGAAGGCATCTGCCATACCAGATCTATTCGTTTGAAAGGCATTGACCGTGGTGGGAAAATCGTCCGAGGAAGTCCTTCCCCCGACGATGATGTTGTTTGAAACATCAATATCGAGGCAATCGGTGGTTTCCAGCTTGTTTCCTCCGATATACGTTGAAAACACCAAGGATTTTCCGTCCGCCGCAAGTTTGGTGACAAAGGTATCATACGATGCGCCGATCGTCTCGCAAAAAGCGCCTGGCGTGTGTGGGAAATCGGGTGATGTGGTCGTTCCCGAAACATACATGTTATTCATGGGATCGACAGCAACACTGTTCAGCTCGCCAATAATATCATAGATATAGCCCCCTAGGAATGTCGAATATATCAAAGGATCAATAACGAGGGCGTAATTCGGGTCATAATCGCCCCGGAAAGAAACGACATTATTATCGACCACAATCTGTATGTCCGCACTGATCGTCCTGCCGTCTATCCTCTGATAGCAATAAAGCCCCCCATCGACAAATTCGCCAAGCGGGGTCGATATCGTGACGGATTTCCCGTCCGTCGAGATATCGGCGCCCTCATACCCGACCCGGATGTCGTCCAGGTCCGCCCCGGGATTGACAACATACTCGTATTTCAAGCCCTCAGGCACGATGCGGTAGGCCAGGTCGATCCCGGGATACAAGTCACGGTAGCAAATCGACCTGTAGTTCGGGACCCCGGAAATCCATTTCTGAGGGTCATTGCCGTAGAAGAAATTGCACCTGTACGGGAGCTCATCGATTCCGATGGGAACGACCTCGCCGGCCCCGACGAATTTCATTGCGAAAACATGCATTTTGGCATTGTCAACATCAAACATCCCGTTCTCATGTTCGGAAAACGAGTCATGGGTGGAACGGGAGATGGCCCCGTCGATGACCCGGAAGAACACCCCGGTCGACGTGAAATGGGCGTTTTCGGAATAGATCTGCACTTCCGAGGCCGGAATCTGCCCCAGGTTCTGTGTGAAAAAATCGCCAACGGCAAGTGCCATCCGCAACCTCGAATCGTCATCGATGTTCGCGCCCTCGGCGATCAATCCAAAGAGGGCGGGAAAAATTAAAAACCCCGTCATTACCAGACAGATTACTTTCATAACAGCATTCCGTCCATGCATATTTCTTTTAACGCAATCCGTTTATCCCCTTTAAATCCATAATCGTGATGAATAGGATTCCCCCTGCATCAACTGGCGGTTCCACACGGGATTGCTATGTTCCTGATGTTCAATAAATCTTTCGTCCCGGATTCAATTATCAGGAAGCCCCGGTGCTCGCAAACGGGCGGGCAGAATGCAAAATTCCGAATCCGGTGCCCCGTTCAAACGACCGGTGTTTTCGCCATCACCTTCCGCCAGTACTTGAATCTGACGACCTTCCCGTCAAACACCCCGTCTTCTCTTCTATAGCGGGCCAGTTCCTTCATCACCCGGTCGAACTCCCGCTTGGTCATCGCCGTCTTCATCCTATTTATAAAGGCCGCAACGACTTCCAACCGTCCCTTGACTCCCGGTCTCACATGGTCAAAATTGATGTACACCGGGCTCCCAATATCATCCAAGACTATGACCAGCCCTGTGTACCGGCAAATATAAACCTTCAACTTCAGATTGCGCGACCTCTTCATCGCCGCAACCCGTGCCAGATTCTCCCCGGCGCGATAGATTATCAGCGAGCACTGCTTGCAGTACTTTGCCCGCGGAAGCGGCTTCTCGTGGCACACGTCGCAGAAGGGCGCGTTAGTCTTAAGAGGCCGGGGAATCATCCCGAACCTCAGTAATTTCTTGACCTCGGCCGATTTCCAGTGCTTGAACCGTGCCAACTCCGGCGGAAACGGCTTCCCATTCAAGTGATCAGAATAAGCCAGCACCACGGCCCAGAACTCCTCCTCGTCCAGCCTCCCCTTCATCCTGTTCACAAAGGCGCAGCACATGACGAGGTCGCCCTTTTTCCCCGGCGTCCGGTGGTCAAAATGCGGATACTCCGGGCTTTCCGGGTCCTTCAAATTCATCTTCAGCCCGGTATAATAGCACTTGTACTCCCCGAGCGGCAGGCGGGCCTTGACCATCGCCACGACCCGGGCGCTCTGCTCCTTTTTATGCAGGAGCAGGTTCCCGCATTCCTCACAATAGATCGACCGCTCCGTATGCGGCCGGAACTCGCAGGCCGGACAAATCGGCTTGTCCTTGCTGATCGTCGAAGTCAGCCGTACCACAAAACGCCTCCTCACCTCAACAGCTTGACGAACTGCTCCAGGACCGTCTGGACCTTCCTGTCGTTCGCCAAGTCCTTGGCGCTCCAGGCGTCCGAGCAGTACTTCTTCATGTACTTATAAGGCAGATACCCGTACCCCTTGGCGCCCCAGTCCTTCCCCCAGGAGTTCTTGAACTTCCAGCGCTTCTTCCCGTCGTCATACCCGACAACGCAGATCGCATGCCCGCCGGCAGACTCATCCTTGGCCCCGGGCATCCTGACAATCCCATTCCTCAAGGCCCCTTCCCAGGCCCCCCAGAAAACCTCGACCCCGGCAACAAAGGGCCCGTTGATAAAGAGCGATTCCTTCATCTCCGGCTCGGTCCGTAGCCGGACGTACCTTTCAATCCTGTAAGGCCCGGCCAGCTCGTCGGCATTGGCGCAGGGCCCGTCCTCCTGATACGGCTTGTACGGCCAGCAATCCGCAGGCGGGACCCCGGTCTTGTTCAGCACCTTCAGGGCGGACCGCAGGTCCGTCCCGTCCTCGCCATCCGGAGACGCATGTATCTTCCGGGCGGCCGCATACACGTACCTGACAGACAGCGCAATGTCCTTCTTCCACTCGGCCTTCTCCTGGTATTCCTTCAGACCGGCCACGGCCGCGAACCCGACGCAGGCCCCTTCCTCGCCCTGATCACAAACCGGCGACATCTTGGCCGTCAAATCAATAACGCGCGGAAGCCTGCGCCCAAGGCCCGCAGGACCCCGCGTCAGAGGATAGTCCCGTTCATCGGCAGGGTCCTTGAGGCATCCAAGCGCGCGTTTCCCGTCAGGCATGGCAAATGGAATGCCCTCGAAGCCTTATATTAATACCGCGCCCCCGCCCAACCCGTTCCAGAACAGCTATTCCATGCCCGGCCCGCCCGCCAAGCCCTCCACCTCTGGTCCGCCTTCCACCGGCTAAGCGACACCTTCGACAACCTCGCCTCACAGCCGGAAACCCCGCCACCGCCCTCCGGCAATCCGCCAACTGCCGCGCCATCGTCTCCCCCCGCTCAAGTACCCGCAAGGAGGCTTTAGCCAACGCATCCTCTCCGACCCGGAAAAAAGGGATAACCCTCTTCCGAGAGAGGATATCATCGCTCCATGCCGGCGTTTCCCTTCAGGTTCCTTGGAAGGGGCTGCGCCCAAAGAGCGCGGAAAATGCAATTCTTCCCCCAACCGCCCGGATTACCTCACACTGCGAGTGGCACCAGCCCATCGTGCCGGGCATTCTCAAAGAACCGCGTCGTGATTTCCTCGTCGCCTTCGACGCCACCGCCCCGCCTGACGATTATCCGCGTGTCGAGGACGCGCTGGAGCTGTCCCCTCCGCTCAAGCTCGGACCGGTGCCCGCAGCCGTAATACTCGCAATACCTCCAATCGAGGTCCGGTATGGGAAGATTGATCCTTGTCTCGGCCAGAAGGCTTGTCAGATAATACGAGTTCAACCAGCGGAGATATCCGACAATCTGCGTCCACCTGAGCACCTGCAGGATGAAAGGATATTCCTGCTCCAGGACATTCGCCAAGATGCCATCGAAAATATCCGTCATTTCCCGGCTCGCCGCTTCGGTCGGGAATTTCGGGCCGGGGACGATCTTTTTGCCTTCCCGCTTTGTGTACTTGAGCCTTTCCAGCAAGCTCAGATAATTCTCCACACGCTCTGGGGATTTCCCGGTCCGCTGGAGGCTCGCAATCGGGATTTCACCCCGGTCATCGAGGAATACAAGGATGTTGCGCAGGGGCGAAAACGCGGTCTGCACGACAGGAATGCCAACAAGCCTGCTATATGCAGTATGCAGGAGCGTTCGTTCGGAGCGCGCAAGCGTCGTGGTCTGGGAACGCCGCATGGACGCTATCACTTCTTGTTTCGACGGGCCCCGAATCGTCCACTCCTTCGGGGACGCCTTTATCGTGAACTTTGCCACATCCGGGATTACATGCTGGCTGAATATCCGCGACCTGCTCCTGGTGTCATAGATCAGGTTGACGTGCTGGACCTGGATGATGGCTTCCCGTTCATAAGCGTTAATCTGGTTGAGCCGGCCGACACGGAGGTTGCGGGACCACTCCGCCATGAGATGCCTCTCAAGCTCACGCTGGGGATCCTCTCGCTGAGGGACTGTCAGGATTGTCTCCCCGGTCATACGAGCTTCCTCCTTGCCCGCGATCCGAATGTATGGATGGATGGAACTCCTTTTAACCCTTTCTTAGGGGTTTGTGAAGGTTCAAACCGGAGAATCCAGGCTCGAAAGTACGGATCTGTCGGATTCCCCGCCCAATTTTTCAGGAAGTCGGCGACCGGAACCCTTTCCACAGTGCCAGGGTCGGAGAAAGCCGGGTCAAACGTAGGATCCCATATTTCGACAAAATCCGATATTTTGAGAACAACGACTGCATGATCCATGTCTACTCGGTCCCCAATAAAGCGGGCTTTCGTGTCATATGCAAGGACGAGTTTCAGCCCGACCCCGACGACCGGGAAGGAATTGTCCGGAGAATCAACAATCGTCCTTAGATGATCAAAAGCATTATATTCATCTCGACTCACATTTATCGTATACCGGTGTTTTTGGATATACCTAATCAGAGATTCCCGTTCTGCCCCATTCGTCCCGGTCCCGGTTCCTTGGTGATATCCCATATGACGGTTGAAAAAACGACGATCATGGTCATTTGTGAACCTAGTCCCAAAGATTTTGTCCGCGGAAATAAAGGCTGCGTGTAATGCGCCGGGGAAACATTGATCGTGAAGATGGACTCGATCAAATAGCCTCCGCCATTCAATGGGGGATAGCGAGGATTTTTCTATCCGTTGATCCCTTCTTCCCAATTCTACCGCCTCGTTCGTGTTATGGTCGGAACCTCAGGAGAACATTAGGGTTTCAATCCGTTATAAATCCATCGATTATCGCGAAAATGCCAAGGGGCGTTTTTAAGTATAATCGGCTGTCAATACAAAATAATCCCCCCGTCCTATTCTCCCCAATCCCCCCGCCATCGTCGACTTCACGAGGACAACGCCCGGCACCCTTAAAAACCTCCCGCCATTGTCCGACGACTTAATGGTCGACCTCGGCCCCATAATGCCATTCCCTCCGATGCCCGCCGGCCAGCTCGCCTTCCAGGACTGGCTCCGTTCAGCAGCCATAGACATCTTCGGCTGCGGCAGTCTCCCCGATTCCCCAATCTTCACGCTGGAGGCTCCGTCCGTAAAAGGCCTCGTCATCTACGCCGCCCAATGCGGCCCGTTCAAGTTCTTCGCCGCCTGGGTGGCATGGTCGGGCACATTCCTCGGATGGATGAGAATCCAGCCGGCGATCGAAGGCGTCGATTCCGATTACGCTATTGGCGAAGTGCTCGGGCGGCAGCTGTTCATGGGGATTTCTCTCGATTTAAGCGGCCATATGGCTATCGATAAATTCCAGCAAGCCTTGAAAGAGGTAGCATGGGATTTGGGCGCGGCAGAAGGTTTGACGGATTAGCCGGCGCAGAGGCGCCGGCACCGGCGCGTCTTCGGGCCGCACGGCCAGAAGTTGCCCGACGGCGAAGCCGGCGGCTTGGCCTGCTTCGAGTCCGGCAAAGCTCCTCGGGCAGGCTCCCTGAATGCCGGAGATTGGGCCTCTACCCGCCCGCTGGGGCGATAGAGGCAACGGCCGTAGCCCCGCAAATATTTGTCTACTGCCGTCAATCTTTCTTGCCGTCGCGAGCAAGGCCAAGCGTTCAGCTTGGACGAAGCGAGCAAACCACAGAAAAAATCGGTGGCGCGTCATCCGATGGGGCCAATCGTCAATATCCCGGCGGCTTCCAGCGGATAGGAGATTCATCATTAGCCGGCCGGACGTGGCTTGTCGCTCCTAGCTACAACCATTTCCGGTAATATCCATCACCTACTTAAATCTCCAGAATCCTTTCCCCCTATTTAGCGAAATTAATAATCCCGTCAGCGAAACGACCACGATGACAAGTCCGAAGTTGAATCCCGGCGTATTTTTGGTCTCCGGCTTCTTCGGGGTATAGGTCAATTCAATGGATGTATTCCCCTGATTGCCCATAGAATCGAACGCCCGTACAGAGATATTGTTCCGTCCAACATTTAATGTCGCATTATAAGACCATGAGGAATTACCCGACAAAGGTATCCACAAGGCGCCATTGATATTTATTTCAAGCTTCTGGACCTGCAAATCATCGGTCACATTTCCATATAACCTGATTACCGATTTTGATACATTATAATTTGTCAAACGATCGATCTTTATGTTTGGAGCCCTGTCATCCAGATATACGGTTATGGCTGTGATATTCGAGTTTCCCGCCTCGTCGACCGCTCGAAGATGAATGACATTATTTCCCGAGGCCAGTTTTGAATCGTGGGCCCAATTGCCCAAGCCGGTGCATGGCGTCCATGATCTCCTGTCAATGCTGGCTTCGACCTTCATCAATTCCACGTTATCAGAGGCTGTTCCTGCCAATGAGATGTTGGGATTTGACACGACTCCTCCGGTTTTTGGCGATATGATTTGTATTTCGGGATTGGTGATGTCGATTTTGACCATGACACTCGTCCAATTTGCGTTTCTATTCTGGTCGATTGCCCGTACCCGCATTACATTTATACCCGGTTTTAATGTCAACCGGCACGACCATGTATCATAGCCCATGCTGCAATTAATCCAATTATCATCGTTCAATTGCGCTTTCACCTTATAGAGATCGTTCGTATGGTATACATTACCCTCGAATGATATGTTGATAAGATTCGACCAACCGGAATAAATTGGACTCGTAATGGTGATTTCCGGGGGAGTAATATCTCCTGCATACTCAACAATATTTAGAGCTTCACTTGAATTAAATATCGGAGCCCCATCAAAAGTACCCCTCGCTCCCCCGACTACATAGAGGTTGCCCATCAGGGAGGCCATTCCGAATGAATATTTGATATCCGTCAGGAATCCACCTTTGTTCCATGTATTATTCGCAATGTCGTAGATTTCCGTAGATTGAATTCCGGCAAGAATCCTCCAGGTGCCATTGATGGTGCCGGCTCCACCTGCAACCAGTAAAAGATTATTACCAACGCTTGCGCAGCCACTGAGTGCGCGAACAGACGATGGGCCTTTGATATCCGTCCATGTGTCTGTGCGCGCATCATAGGATTCGGCGACACTCAAAGGGGTGAATATCTCCCCATCGGACATATATCCGCCTATCGTGTAAATTATGTTCTTTATCGTTGCGGCTGATAACCCTTGACGGGCATTGTGCATCGGCGCCATTGTCGACCAGGTATCATTTCCAGGATTGTAGGCCTCCATTATGCGCGAGTTCAACCACCCTCCCATCACATATATTGTCCCATTCGCAACGGCAGCCGCTCCAACGGTGTGAGGATAAGTTGTATTGCCGACATACCACCATGTATTATTGTCAGGATTATACGCCTCGACGGAGGTATCAGCTTTGTCATGGCCGTTTATGGCATAGATCAAATCATTATAGACCACAGCGCATAACTGATAGCGGGTTTGTTGCATCGATGCGACTTGAGACCAATTAGTCGTGATAGGATCGTAAACCAAAACATCCGAGGATGCCTCCACGGCCGTGTTGCATGTGCTCCCGCCGAGAACATAGATCAGACCGTTGAGCGAGACCATGCCGACTCCAGATCTCGCTGATGGCATTGGAGTCTGTGGAATCCAATCCCCCAATGCACGGGCATTGGGAACACTTCCAAATGCAAGAACACTTGAGCAATGTCCAATAAATAAATAAACGATTATCAGAAGCATACCAATGTTCCGTATATCATCCCCTCCTTAACTATATTGGTTTCATTTTTTTTTATCCCCAATATACCACCACCAATAAATTACTTTGGGGAATATTTTTATAGATATTTCATTGAGCATATCATATTGAATATTAATTCCAATTTCTTTGAACTTTGTATCAACAACATCAAGTTCTTTTACATAACTATCAATATTTTCATTTAATCTCTTTAATATCTCCATTTCACCGTGGATATAGTCTCTTGTTGTCAATATATCAACTAATTCTTCCATAGCATCTATTCGAATCATCAAAGATAATTCATTTATCCATTTTTTATATGACGCAATATCAATCAACAGTCTCTGTTTAATCATATGGGTAAGATTCCTATTACGAATAATATTGAGGTATTCATCTAACATATTTTTCGTCGAATTAACAATATCTTGAGTGCCAATCGATTCCGTGACATGTACTAATCTAATTAAATAACCAATTGGTCTTATTAGAATGGTTTCATCAACAACCTCCGAATTATTTGTTGATTCTTGATTTTTAAGATCAGTATAGATATTAATTGTTTCATTATATAGTTCATTGAGAGTCTCCGGCCATTTTTTCATTAAATAAATTAAGAGCATGGATATTGCCTCCAATCAAATAAAACCAATCCGTCAATGGTCCGAACCCCTCCACATGGACTCATGGACTAGCGACTTTATCAAACTGTCGCCTCCGTTCAAACTCCATTGGGGATATGTATCCCAATGCCGAATGCATTCGCGTCGGATTGTATATCTCTTCAATAAACCACTTGATATTCTCGTACGCTTCCTTCACCGTTTCATATTCTTTTAGATAAACCTCCTCGCATGTCAAACGACCGGTCCGCCGGTCGTTTTCCCCTAGACAATCCATCGCACGACGGCGATGGAATGTCTGCGGTTGATCTTCCTGATTTCCTCGACGATTGGCTTGTTCCGGGCCGCCCTGGCATCAGCTCCTCTCATCCTGAGCCAGTTGTAGTATCTGCTCTTGCTCACGTCGAGGAATTGAGCCGCGGCCTTGACGGGGATCGCCCCCGGGTTGCGTTGGTTTTCCCAGATCATTTCGTATCGCTCTCGGACGGAAAGGCCGTTTTTTTTTTCTTCCATCCGCTCCTTCAAAGCGGACAGGGTCTTCTTCAGAAACTCGTTTTCGCCGTATAATCTCCCCACCATTCTCTCCAATTCGGCAATCTTCGCCTGGTCCTTATACGGATTCCCAGGGCCTGCGAAAGCCTTCTGAGGGTCTTCCAGAAAATCGCTCTGCCATTTGAAGACAAGCTGGGGATGAAGACCGTTCTCCCGCGCCACTTGTGCGACGGGGACTCCGCTGTTCACTTGCGCTAGTATGGCTAGCTTAAATTCTTTTGTATACGTTGGTCTACGTTTTGCCATGTTCAACCTCCCTCCCAAAAGTAACTAGTCTGAGAGTCCACGAAAGTGGGTGCACTCCATGTTCATTTAAACCATTAATTTTATAAAGCCAATATCATATCTATATCGCATGTCACCCTGCAATCGCCTGCGTATCGCAGTTTGCATAGCGATTGGGGGCCTCCTTGTCCCAGCCGATTTAACCATAGGCAGCCCGAATGTCGAAATCCGGGAGCCCGCCTTGATGACCGTCTTGACCTCGGCGTCGACGAACATCACGGGGACAGCCAGTGGGTCCGGGTCTTGTCTGGCGCACATGGCCGGTTCCGATTTCAGAAACGGTACGATGAACGACACCAGGCTGGACTCCGGCGGGAACGTCACCCTCGGCGGGGGTTTGTACGACGATTTCAACGAGCAGCCCCAGCCGGCGGGGATCAATACGAGCCGTTGGACCGAGACCAACACAAACGGCAGTAATTCCATGGTCGCCAATTCCAGATTATCGATGTACGCGGCAAGCCAGGTCCTGCGATACTGGTCTTGCCATGGGGAACTCATCTCGACCGCTCCGGTTGGCAATTTCGTGGCAGGGACGCTTGCAGAGATGCATGCGGGACCTGGCGAAGATTACAACACGAGCATCGGCGCCCATCAGGACGACGAAAACTGGATACGCATCGGGCGATGCCTTGACGGGCGCAGATTCGGGAGTATGGCACAGGTTTATATCGAGATGTGCATCAATGGAACATACAATAATTCTGCCTTCGGGGACGCGTCGGCGTTCCCCAGCAGATATTCCATCCGGCTGAACGGGACCTCGGCCTCGCTCTACGAGGGCGAAAGGCTTTTTCTCACCCAGGACATCGTGCTGCAGAATCCCCGGTGCATTTTCAGGACCTCGAACAAATACCAGAACCAGGGCGTCCGGGCGTTCTGGGACGATGCGTCGTTCGAGCTTTGCAGGTCAGGTCATTTCACCTCGGCCCAGATGGACACGCGCTCCACGGCTCCGGTCCTGTCCAGGATCGATTGGGATGCCTCCATCCCTTTCGGGACCGGGCTTTCGGTCCGGCTCCGTTCCAGCGAAAATGTGAACATGAGCCCTTCCACGGATTGGGTGGACGTCGAGGACGGGCAGGTGGCCGGCCTCCCCGCGGCAAGGCGGTATCTTCAATACGCGGTCTCCATGGTGACGACGGACCTCGAGGACGCCCCGGTTTTCCGGAGCGTCAACATCTCGTTCACAAAACCGCTCGTCAAGGTGGAAATCAGCATCGATGCCCAGCGAACATGGCTTCTTGCGAATGGCACGGATAATTGGCGTATCGAGACGTTGTTGCCGGAAGGGCGGACCGCCATTTGGGTCAGGGCCACGGATGTCGCCGGGGATACCGACCTCCGATCCAGGGACATCGATGTAGACCTCACCCGGCCGGCCGGCTCGATGGCCATCGAAGGCGGGAACCGGTTCACGGCGAGCCGCGATGTCATGCTTTCATTCACAGCAAGCGATGATTACGGGATAGGACGTGTGATGCTGAGCGAGTCCCCCTTGTTCTACCGGGCGGAATGGCTGGACTTCAACGAGACAATGCCATTTACCTTATCATCCGGCGAGGGAAAAAAGACCATATACGCCAAGCTGCGGGACCGGAGTGGCTGGGAATCCGCGCCCTTTAATGCAACAATTACGTATGACGAACTGCCACCAGCGGGCCAGCTCACAATCGACGATGGGGGCGGCTACACGCGGAAGACCTCGGTTCAGCTTGCCATCAATGCCACGGACGTGTCCGGGATAACCGAGATGAAACTGGGCAACAGCGCCAACTTCGAAGGGGCGGCCTGGATGGTCTTCCAGCCCAGGCTCGCTTGGGAATTAACATCCCAAGAAGGGCCGCATACGGTCTTCCTGGCGCTCAAAGACGAGGTCGGCCATGTATCGGGGACCATCACCGCGCAGGTAGTCCTGGACACGGTGTCCCCATCGCTCACGCTCCGCCTGAACGAGGAAGCCAAATACACGAACTCGCAGAAGGTCCGTGCGGAGATAGTCGCAAGCGACAAGTACTGCATCACGGCCATGCAGCTCTCGGAGAGCCCGGCGTTCGCGGGCGCGTCCTGGGCGCCCTTCCGGCCGTCGGCGGACTGGAATCTTTCGGCCGGCGACGGAGCCAAGAAGGTGTTCGCCCGGGTCCGGGACGCCGCCGGCAACCACGACAACGCAGCCAGCGCGGACATCGTGCTGGACACGGTGCCTCCGTCATCCTCGGTCTCGGCCCTTCCGCCGGTCTCCATTACCACCATATTTGCGGTGAAATGGAGCGGCGACGACGCCACGAGCGGGGTCCGCAGCTACGATGTCCAGTACCAAGACAGCGACGGGAGCTGGGTGGACTGGCAGACACAGACGAAATCGACGCAGGCCAACTTCAACGGCGCCCACGGGCATGTCTACGGCTTCCGCGCTAAAGCTGTCGACCTTGCCGGCAATCAGGAAGATTATCCCGAAGGTCCCGACTCAGTCTGCGCCGTCGAGCTCCCGGAGCTCATGAAGCCGATCGTGGCCATCGGCGGGCCGCGGGCCAACGACACCGTCGGCGGGCGGGTGACGGTGGTCGGAAGCTCGAGCCATCCCGTCGCCGGTCGCAGCGTGACCCTCGTCGAGGTCCAGATAGACGACGGCCCCTGGAAGCCCGCCGGCGGGACAGCCAGCTGGTCGATGGCTCTGGACACCGGCAAGCTCGCAAACGGCCGTCACTTCGTCCGCGCCCGGGCGTTCGACGGAGGGAATTATTCGACTGTCGAGGAGCTCCAGTTCTATGTGAAGAATGAGAGCGGCGGGTTCATTGAAAGCAACGCCGTCTATGTGATCGTGGCGGCGGCAGTCGCTGTCGGAGCGGTTGCCGCGGTGGTGGCCGCCCGGCGGAAATCGAAGGGCCAGAAATCCAACATTGTCGTCGTGTCGGCCCGGGCGGCCGAGGCCGCGCCGGGGCCGCCACAATCGGCATACCCGCCAATTCAAGGCGGGCCGGCTGACGTGGACCGTGCCGGCCAGGCGCCACCGGCGGCCGCACAGCCGGCGGTTTCCGCCGAGGAGAGGGCCGCGGCCGCCCGGCGCCGGAGAATCCTCAGCGCGCTGTCCTCGCTGCCGCGAGGCCTTCCGCCGGAGTTCTCCGGGATGGAAATGGACGAGCTGGCCGACCTCGTAGCAAGCGGAGAGCGGATGGCCGCCGGCGAGGGCCGGGAGCTCGTGAACGTCAACGGCCGCTGGTACAACGGCAACGAGGACGACCCGATGAGGTTCATGCAGGAGTATCGCAAACAGCGGTGAAGGCCATGGTCTATGACTGCACCGGTGGTCGCGTTCCCAGGATCCTTCCGGCGCTGACGATTCTCGCCGTTCTTCTGGGCCCGGCCGCCGGCCTGGCGACGCCCTCCGATGGGCTGCCCGGGGCAGTCGTGCAATCGCCTCCGGACGGCTCGATATTGAATGCCACCGGAGTGAACGTGACCGGGACAGCCTCGGGCGCATCCGTCGATTGGATTCAGACATCACATGCCGATTTCACCTCCGGCCAGCTCGCCGACATGCACGTCAACGCCGAAGGGAGCCTGGAACTCGACCTGAACTTGTACGACAATTTCAACGACAACCAGCTCGATTACGACAAATGGGACTTCGTCAGCGCCAACGACATCAATTTCTACGAGAACAACCTGATGCTCGGCATGTCCGGCACGGGGTCTCCTTCCGCGCAATGGAATGCTTGTGCCATCGCGTATTCGAAGACTCCTTTCCCGAACGCGATATCCTCGGTCCTGTTCAATTTCTACGCGGTGGGGACCGGCTCCAGGGGCTTCATCGGGCTCTACCAGGACGACAACAACCAGGTGTTCGTCGGAATGGCCCGAGATTGCGAGATCTCGGCAAACCAGACCATAGCTTGGTGGGGTTATGTGAAAGATGGGAGCCGGTCGGACTTCAATCTGGGCCAGTATGGCGGAATGTACCGGCTGTTTGCCGTAAATTATGCAAATGGCGTAGCATCGGTCTACATCGAGGGCGCAAAACGCGGTGAAATCGCAATCAGCCTGGCCAACACAAAAGGAATCATCGGCGGGCGGGTCAGGGGAACGAACGACATAGTCAGCGTCTATTGGGACAATGCCAGCACCGGCGACCACATGGTGAGCTCGGGGAGGTATCTTTCCCCGGTCTGTGACACGCATTGCAGCAATCCGATCATCAAGAAAGTCGAATGGGCCGGCAGCACGCCCCCGGGCACGGGCATCTCCGTCCAGGTCCGCTCGTCCGACACCGCCGACATGGCCTCTGCGGGACCATGGATGGATGTCGAGAACGGCCAGATGGACAACCTGCAGGCCGCAAAACGTTTCATCCAGTACAGGGCATTCCTCAACAGCCCCAACGGGACCGGTTCTCCGATTTTCAACCAGATGAAGATATCCTATTACATTCCTGTGAGGAGCGTAGAAATAAGCGCCGACGAACAGGCCACCTGGGTCCCCGCGATCGGCCTGGAGCAATGGTACCTCCCGATGACGATCCCGGACAATGCTTCTAGGATATGGATAAGGACCGTCGACGAGTCCGGCGCTGTCGGAATCAATTCCATATCCGTGAAGGTGGACCTCTCGCCCCCCACTGGAACCATATCCATCAACGGGGGGGCGAAATACACCGCAGACCGCAAGGTGGTCGTGGCATTTGCCGTTGCGGACAACACCGGCATCAAGTCCTTCAGGCTCAGCGAGACGCCGGACTTCGGGGATGCCATTTGGATGCCGTATCAGCCTTCGGCGGAGTTCACTTTCTCGATGGGAGACGGCCTGAAAACCGTTTATGCCGCCTTAAAGGACGCGGCCGGCTGGGAAACGACCATCAATTCCTCGATATTCCTCTACACCGGCGCGCCCACCGGCTCGCTCGTGCTGGATCACGGCGCCCCCTACACGTCGAACGCGTTTGTCACATTGATGTTCGAATCCGCCGACCCGGTCGGAATCGGCGAGGTGCTGGTCAGCAACAAGGCCGACTTCCAGGACGCGAAATGGGAGCCCTACAAGCAGGTTATGCAATGGGATCTCATCCCCGGCAACGGTCCGCGGACGGTCTATGCCCGGGTCCGCAACCTGGTCGGGACCGCCTCGGCGGCATTCAACGATTCCATAATCCTGGACACCGTCCCGCCGGCGGTCAGGTTCGTCATCAACAACGGGTCCGCCTACACCAATTCCAGTTCGGTGGCGCTGTATCTGGACGCCACGGACAATTATTTCGTGGAATCGATAAGAATCAGCGAGGAGCGATACCTCGGCTGTTCCACCTGGGAGCCGTACTCTCCAGTCATGAGGATCAACCTTTCGCAGATGGACGGCCCCAAGACGGTGTTCTGCCAGGTCAGGGACGGGGCCGGGAACGCCGGCCCGAGCAACACCTCCGCCATCACGCTGGACACCGCGGCTCCGGCGGCGCATCTCCAAGCCCTGCCTCCAAACTCATATTCCGAGGCGATGAAAGTCTCCTGGAGCGGGACGGACCAGACGAGCGGCATCGCCTCTTTTGACGTACAAGTCCGGGACGGCCCGATGCGATGGACCGACTGGCTGGTCGACACAAAGCAATTCAGCGGGAACTTCACGGGAGTGTACGGCCACCAGTACTATTTCCGTGTCAGGGCCCGTGACAACGCCGGAAATGCCGGCTCGTACCCGGATTCGCCTTCCGGGCCGGTGTCATTCGTGCTCCCCGACCCGGCCATAACAATCTCGAACTCGCCCGCCATGACGGTCCTGACCGGACAATTCACGATAAAAGGGACATCGGACCATCCCAAACAGGGAATGACGGTTACCCTGGTCGAGGTGAGAATCGACGGCGGGACCTGGTCGAAGGCCAAGGGGACAGCGAATTGGTCGTATGTGGTGGATACGACAAAACTCTCGAACGGCCCCCACATACTTTACGCGAGGGCATTTGACGGGAGCCGGTATTCCGCGGAGGCGTCCGCAGGCTTCAATGTCTCAAATACCAGGGCGCAGGCCGCTGCCAGCACTCTGATGCTGCCAATCCTCGTCGTTGTCCTCATCGCCGGAATCGCCGGCGCTGTCATATTCATTGTTCGCAGGAGGCCTTCAAAGGACCCCCCGCCGGTTCCGCTAAAAGCCGCAAACCCCGCCCCACCGGCCGTCCGTGGAACCACGGCATATGCGACAGTCCCCCCGCCGCCGGTTGCAGAGACGGCGGGCTCGGGCCGGGGAACCGGCGAAATGCCCGCCCACATTCCCCCCGGCCCGTCGCCGTCTAATTATCAGGACCAGGGGGCCCCGCCTCCGGCTGACATCGAGACGGTCGCGATGACCCGGACCGTGGATGAAACCGTTGAAAAGGAAAAACGCGTCCTCAAGGGCCTGTCCTACCTTCCGCGCGGCCTTCCATCCTCCCTGGCCGCGATGGACATGACCGAGCTTGTCGAGAAAGTCGCCAATGCCGAGGAAAAGATCGGCGACGGAGGCGAGAGGCTGGTCATGGTCAACGGCCGCTGGTATTACGGCGACGATAAGGACCCGAGGACGTTCCTGCAGGAATACAGGTAGGGCGCCGCCGCATTCCCGGCCCGGGTCCCGACAGGGCGGGCCAACCGCAGCACCCGCGTGCTACGCGGCTTCGCGGCCTTGCTGCGCTATTAATAGCCGCAACATTCAGACGCATAGCGATAATACCGAAAGAAAATAATAGTCCCAACCGGATATTCAAAGCCGATGTCACTGAGGCGGTCCATAGCCATCGCCATGCTGGCTGCCCTGCTCCTCCAGTCCGCGCCCGTCTCCGGCGCCCCGTCGCTGACAGTCCAGCCCCCTCCAAACAATGCCATTTTCGCCACCAGCGAGGTTGACGTGAAAGGAACCTCCTCCGGAAGCTTCCTGAACTGGACCGAGACCTCCACCGCCGACTTCCAGAAAGGGGCATTCTGCTCGACACTGGCCCGGGACGGCTCGGTCTCGCTCGGGAACGGCATCTACGACAATTTCGACGACAACTACATCGACACCGCGAAATGGACGTTGACGACGCATGTGAATGTATTGATCGCCGAGCAAGACGGAGCCCTCCGGTTCAATTATTCGGGCTACAACGCGCCCAAAGGCATCAGCAGGGCCACGGCGACCGGCCGCGCCGGCGACAGAATCTACGCGGATTTGGAGCTGAAAAGCCCCCTGGATGCCGCCTCTACAAGCTTTTTCGGGATGGATATCGATCTCGATGCCACCCACTATATCCACATCTGGTTCGACTGCACGTCCGGGGAGCCATACGTCTGGGTACAGTACACGGATATCGTAAATCCGAATGATCATCAGAAACTCAAATCGAAATGGAACTATGTCAGCGTGGAGTTCTCGCTCAACCGGGCGCAGATAAACGTCTCCGACGTTCTCTGGGTGGACGTCCATAATGACTGCCGCAATGCGACCGTCAGCCTGTACTGCCTCGCGTATCAGAACAACTACATAGACGCCGCCTGGGACAACGTCTCCATCGGGCAGGCGCTCGAAGGGACATACACGTCGGCCGTGAAGGACACCGGCGCCAGCCTGACCTATCTGAAGAGCTGCGGCTGGACGAGCCAGACGCCCGCCGGCACCGCAGTGAAGCTCCAGTACCGCTCCTCCGCCAGCCCCTCGATGGCCGATTCATCGGCCTGGGCGGACCTCACGGCCGGCAACATCGGAGGCAAGGTTGCCGTAAACAGGTATTTCCAGTATCGCGCCCTCCTGACCTCCGGCGACATATCGGTGACGCCGCGGCTAGACGATGTCAGCTTCTCGCACTATGTTCCGGTCGAGAAGGTGGAGGTGAGCGCCGACGGCGGCAAGAGCTGGGTCGCCGCCACGGGCACGGATTCCTGGTCGGCGAAGGTCCCCGTCCCCGAGGGCCGGCACGACCTGATGGTCAGGGCCACCGACTACGCCGGAGGCCTGGCGTCGGCGACCGTCACCGTCATCGTGGACCTGACAAAGCCTGCCGGGACGATCACGATAAACGACGGCGCGGTGGCCACCGACAGCACGGAGGTCAACCTCACGCTCGGCGCGTCGGACGCCAACGGCGTAACGGACATGAGAATCTCGGAAGATCCGAACCTCGAGGGGGCCGATTGGTCGCCATTCTCCGCCGGGATGCAGTTCAGCCTCTCGCCGGACGAGGGAAACAAGACTGTCCATGCCCAGTTCCGGGACAAGGCCGGCTGGATGTCCGAAATCGTGAGCGATTCCATCTTCCTGGACTTCACCCCTCCAGTCGGGACCGTGCTGATAAACGGAGGGGCGGAGTACACCAACGGGACTGAAGTCGGGCTGAACATCACGGCGTACGACCTCCAAGGCGTGGCCTCTATGCAGATCGCCAACGACCCGGGATTTGCCGGGGCATCCTGGCAGGATTTCCGGGATTCGCTGGAATGGAGCCTCCTTCCCGGGAACGGGGAAAGGACCGTCTATGCAAGGTTCCGGACGGAAACCCTCCAGACCTCCAAGACGGTGAGCGATCGGATAATCCTGGATACGATTCCGCCGACGGTCAACGCCTCAATAAATAACGGAGCTGGAACCACAAATTCGCCATCCATCCAAGTCCAGCTCGATGCGTCCGACAACAACATCGTGTCCCGGATGCAGTTGTCGGAGAACCCGACGTTCACCGGCGCTGACATATTGCCATTCGAGGCAAACACCCTGTTCCAGCTCTCGGCCGGGGATGGCGAGAAAAGCCTGTTCGTCCGGGTGTGGGACGCCGCCGGCAACGAAGAGACGGCCACTCCGGTGAAAATAACCCTGGACACCGCCCCCCCCGTGGTCAATATATCCCCGCTGCCTCCCACACTGGAAACGCCCACCATCGCGCTTTCCTGGGAGGCGTCGGACGCCACAACGGGCGTGGCCTCGTTCGATGTAGAGTACCGCAGCGGCACGGTCTGGACCGCCTTCCTGAAAGGTTTCCGGGCCAATAACACCAAATTCACCGGAACGGAGGGAAATGTATACTATTTCCGTGTCCGGGCAGTCGATCGCGCCGGAAACGCCGGCCAGTTCGCCGAGGCCGGGCCGGTCACGATCGTCAAGCCGGACCTGACCCCCCCGACAATCGACATCAAGACGCCGGCAAAGGGGGCTTACGTGAAAGGCTCCATCACAGCAAGCGGGTCATCGCACCATCCGGTGCTAGGAAGGTCCGTCGAGAAGGTCCAGGTCAGCCTCGACAAAGGGGAGTGGGCCGACGCCAACGGAACCGCATCCTGGTCGTTCACGATAAACACGAAATCCCTCCCGGACGGCAAGCACTCGCTGAGGGCCCGGGCCTACGACGGCCGGACCTACTCCATGGTCGCAGAGGCCAATTTCACGGTGAAGAACGCTGAAAGAGGCGCCAGCGGGGCCGCGGACAGCAACCTGGTCATGATCGGCGTGGCAGCCGTCCTGATCGTCGCGGTGGCGATCGCGGGGTTCGTCTTTATCCGAAAACGGAAGGCAAATGGCTCGTGAGACGCGCGGTACGCGAGCTCGGCGGAGTGGCGGCGCTGCTCCGGTACTGAAAGCCGGGCGCAGGGACCGGCAACCTTAATCTGCCCTCAGACGCATTGGCGCGCGATGCCTTCCGCCGCCTGCGACGATTCCTCCGACCCTTTCCGGTTCTTCAGGACGGGCGGGAAACGGATCGTCAACTTCACCGTGACCAACCACTGCAACGCCTCCTGCGTCTACTGCTCGTTCCACAGGCAGAAGGACAAAAAGGCGGTCACTTTGGAGCAGGCCCGGCGGGCCATCGATTATCTTTCAGACATCGGCACCGGCATGGTCTCGCTCACCGGTGGAGAGCCGCTCCTGAACCCGGACCTGCCCGGCATCGTCCGTTACGCCCGGCAAAAGGGACTGATAGTGCTCTCGGGCACCAACGGGGTCCTGCTGACGAGGGAAACAGCGCGCGAGCTCAAAAGCGCCGGCCTGAACGCCCTCTGGATATCCTACGAGAGCAATTCGCCAGATGATTTCGAGAAAAACCGCGGCGTGCCGGGGCTCTACGAAAAGGTCCGGGCCGGCGCGGAGGCGCTCAGGGACTGCGGCCTTCCCTTTTTCGCCATCGCCCTCATCAACCGGTCCATAACGGACATACCCGCTTTCGTGTCGCGCCTGCTCGAACTGGGCTTTCCGACCGTCAAGTTCGACTACCCCATGTCGTTTCCGCTGGAATCGACCTATCTGGGCTGGAGCCGCTCGCCGCTTCTCGACATGTCCGGTCCGGAGATGGGCGCGTTCATCGACGGGGTGCTTGCCGAAAAGAGGAAGGGCCGGATAAACGTGCTCAACCCGACCGGCGGCCTTCTCGACGCGAAGCGGTTCTACAACGGCGGGCCCACCCGCTATCCATGCTATTCCGGGGACCGGATACTGTATCTGGACACCGGCCTCGACCTCTTCCGGTGCCCGGCGCTGGCCGAGCGGCTCGGCAGGGTCGGCGACAAACCTGCGCTAGACCGCATCGACTGCAACCGGTGCTACTACCAGGGCGCCCGCGACTTCGGCCCGTTCTACTATCTGCTCGAGACGCTCGACCTGAGCCGGCCCTCGGGGCTTTCTGGCCTTCCGGGCAGGATGAACGGCGCGCTCGTCCGGGCCGCCCGCGACGCCTACGAGATAAGAAGGAGCGGGATACCGTGAAGCTCGGACCGCTCTACCACACGGGAATCATCCTCTCGTTGAACGCGGCCTCGCTGGCGACGGTCTGCACCGTCCTGGCATTCGGAGAGTGGTCCGCCGGGTATTTCCTCATGGTCTTTCTGATAACCTACGCCGTGTACGGCCTCGACCGGCTGACCGGGATAGACGAGGACCTCGCCTCCCAGCCGGAAAGGGCGCGCTTTCTGAAGAATTGGAGGCGCCCGTTCGGGGCCTCCATCGCGCTGTCGTTTCTTGGCGCGTTCCTCCTCGCCGCCGCCAGGGGCTGGGTGGCGGCGCTCGTTCCCGTCGCTCCCGCCGTCATAGCGGCCTACTCGGGGAACCTGTCGGAGCGGGTGTTCCATTTCCGCGGCCCGGACCTGAAGAGATATTTCCTGGTCAAGGACGCCGCCATCGCCTCTGGCTGGGCGTTCCTCCTGCCGCTGGGCGCGCTCTACCTGGGCCGGCCGATGGGGACGGGCGCCTGGATATTCCTTCTCCCCCTTTTCGTGAAGCTCTTCGTCATGGCCTCGATTTACGATTTCAAGGACATCGATTCCGACCGGAAAGCGGGCGTCCGGACCCTGCCCGTGGTGCTCGGCGAGAAGAAAAGCCGCGCCGTCCTTCACGTCCTGAACGCGGCAGCCACCGCCGGGATGATCGCACTCGTCGCGGCCGGCATTTTGCCTTTCGTCGGGCTGATATTCGTCCCGGCGTTCCTCTACGCCGCGGTGCTGATACACCTGTCCCGCCGGGACGCCCCCGGCTGGGTTTTCTTCGTGGTCGCGGACCTCGAGCAGTTCTTCTGGCTCTCCTGCGCCGGGACCTGGGGGTGGGCCGCTGCAGCTCTCTAAACGCCTGGCGAACCTGCGCTCGCTCCTGAAATCGGGCGCGCCCCGGATGGTCTTTTTTGCCATAACGAGCCGATGCAACGCATCGTGCACGACCTGCGGCTTCCCCAAGCTGCCCCCGGCCCAAAGAAAGGACGTGGACCTTGACGGGGCGAAGAAGGCCATCGACCGGCTCGCCGGAAACGGCGTGCGCATGATATCCATCACGGGCGGGGAGCCGCTTCTCCACCCGGGCTTCCTCGATATTTGCCGGCACATCGACCGCCGGGGCCTCATGATATCCTACCTTGCGACAAATGGAATGCTCCTCGACGACGCAACGGCCCGGGCCCTTTCCGGGCTGAACCTGAACATCGTCGGCCTCTCCGTCGACGTCCCCGACGAAAATGGGATGGGCCGCACCCGACGCTACGATGCCGTCGGAACGGTCGCGCGCGCCAAGCGCCTGCTGGACGGATACGGCATCAACAATTTTGCCGGGGTCCTGCCCGGAAAAGGCCCCGATGACGTCCGGGCCGTCCTGGACCAGTGCCGCCGTCTGGGCTTTTCGAGGGCGATATTCTCCTACCCGCAGAGCGCCATGGGCTCCTCCTACCGCGCCGCAAGCGCCCTCGCCGGCCTGGACGCCCGGCAGGCCGGGGCCATCGTCGACGAGATACGGCGCCAAAAATCGCTCGGCCGGCCGCTTATTTTCAACACCGAGGAGAACCTGCGCGAGTTCCTCGCCGCCGCAAGCGGCCATCCCGCCCGCTTTGCCTGCCCCGGCGGCAGCCGCCAGTTCTACCTCGACTGGAACCTGGACCTGTACCGCTGCTTCAACGACGGCCGGCTCCTGGGCAACATGAACGGCCTGGAAAGCCTCGAGGTCGATTGCGACGGCTGCGCCGGCTGCACCCAGCAGGCGTTCCGGGACTACGCGAGCTTCTACGCCGCATACGATATGGTCGACGGGCTGAGACAGGGGCTGCTTTCCGGGGACGGCCGGAAGGTGCGCGCCCTCCTGTCGCGGCAAAACAAGTTCGGCGCGATGTCGTCGCTCTTCGAGGCCTGGCTGGGGGGATTCCTCTGAGGGTCTCGGTGCTCACGATGAACGGCGGCCACGGCACCGTCAGCGCCTCGGAATCGCTTGCGGCGCACCTCCGCGCCCGGGGCGCCCGGGCAACCGTCACGGACCTCATGGCCGAGGCCAACCCCCTGGGCGCGATGCTCGCCGAGCTCTACAATCATCTCTTGCGCCGGGACCTGCGCTGGGCCTCGCTGTACATGGAGCTCGCCCACCGGTTCCCGTTCGACGGCTTCGGGCCGGCAAACGCGCTCTCGCGGGGCGCGACGCTGCGGCTCATCGGGCGACAGAGGCCCGACGCCCTGGTCCTCGTGTGCCCCTGGATAGTCGGCCCGGTGCTCGGGGCCCTTCGCCGGCTTCCCGGTCCAAGGCCGAAGGTCTACGTTGTGGTGGTGGACCTCGGCGCGGGACTGGCGCCGTCGTGGTTCGACCCCGGCGCGGATTTCACGACGCTGCCCACGCGCCAGGCGCGGCGGTGGCTTCAGGAGCACGGCCTCGACGGCCACCCGTCGGAGGTCACGGGCATGCCCCTGTCGCCCGAAATTGCAAAGCCGCCGGGCGCACCGGGCCCCCCGAATCTTTTGGACGGCCCCGCCGTCACCGTCCTGGGCGGGCGCGAGGGCGGGCGCAACACGCTCGGAATCGTCGACCGGCTGCTGGAGCGGCGCCTCGAGGCCTCCATCGTGGTCCAGTGCGGGAGGAACCGGGCGCTCCTGAAATCGGCGTCCAGGCGCAAGGGCGTCCGCGCCGTCGGATTCCTCGACTCGATCATACCCCTCTTGCGCGCCTCCTCCGTCGTCGTCACCAAGCCGGGCGCGCTGACCGTGTCGGAGCTCGTCGCCCTGAAGAGACCGTTCATCCTCGACACCTGGCCCGCGGTGATGCCCCAGGAGCGCGGAAACGTCCAGTTCGTGCGCGAGGAGCATTGCGGCCTCATCGCCTCCCGGCCGGAAGAGATCCCACCGATGGTCGAATCCGTGCTGGACGGCCGCCATTCATTCACGTACCCCGATATCTTTGGCACGGACCGCATCGGGGACATCATCCTGAAGGGGGGCGCGCCGTGAGAATCCTCCAGCTCTGCTCCCGCTACCCGCCGGCTCCCGGCGGCGCCGAGCGCCACGTGGAGGAGCTCTGCCGGGAGCTTTCCCGGCGCGGCCACGAGGTGGCCGTCCTCACCTCGGACATGTACTGCGACACCCCGCTGGTCCGGATGCGCGGCGTCGACCCGTCGAACGGCGTCCGGGTCCGGCGCTCGTTCTCGCTCACGGTCCCGGGCGAGGCCGATTTCCCAATCTACCCGGGCATGCTCCCGGCCGCCCTCGCGGAAAAGGCGGACGTCCTGCACGTCCACGGCTACGGCTGCTTCCAGACGATGGTCGCCCCGCTGGTGCGCAAGCTCCGGAGGGTGAAGACGGTCTTCACCACGCATTTCCACCCCGACTGGAGCGACTGGGGCGGGTACAGGCGCGCCGGGCTGCGGAGGCTCTACGACCGTTTGCTCGGACCCTATTCCACCGGCGGGGCCGACGCGCTAATTGTGCACACGGAGGCCGAGCGCGCCCTCCTGCGCCGGTTCGGGCTTCTCCCGGCCAAAACCCCCGTCCATGTGATACCGTCGGGGATACGCCTGGAGCATTTCGCCGCCCCGCCCGCCGGCGACGGCTTCCGGGAGAGACTGGGCATAGGGCCGGACGAGCGGATAGTACTCTTCGCGGGAAGGCTGGCCCCGAAGAAGGGCCTGGACACGCTCCTCGACGCCGCGCCGGCCGTCGTCGCGCGCTTTCCGCGCGCCCGGTTCCTCGTGGCCGGGGAGGACATGGGCCTCGGGGGCTGGCTCCGGTCCGAGATCCGAAAGCGAGGCCTTTCGGCGCGCTTTTCGGCGCCGGGGCTTCTCCCCGAGCGCGACCTGCTTGCTGCCTACCACATCTGCGACGTGCTTGCGCTCCCGTCGGAGTACGAGGCGTTCGGCCTCGTCCTTGCCGAAGCCATGGCGTGCGCCAAGCCCTGCGTCGCCACCCGCGTGGGCGGCGTCCCCGAGGTCGTCGAAGACGGCGAAACGGGCCTCCTGGTCCCGCCACGCGACCCGGCCGCCCTGGCCGGCGCGCTAGGCCGCGTCCTGGGAGATCCAGAGGAGGCCGGGAGGATGGGCCGCGCGGGCCGGATTCGCGCTGGCGAGCGGTTCGCACTGGGCCCGGTGGTCGACCGCATCGAGGCCGCCTATTCGCCTTGAATATTCAACAAGTTGGTTGCGACTATTCTCATATTCTGAGAAATAAGTATTATAATCTCCAATCAAATCCATTGTGTTTCTGGCGATGACGCGGTTGGCGGATTGCGCTCGGGTAAAGACCACCTCCAACAAAGGTCATCGCATTTCCGGGGTGTAGTGCATGTACAGAATATCGGTCAAGGCGAGGCGATTTGTTACCGGGGGACTGATAGCCATGTTCGTCCTGAGCGGCCTGCTGCCGCTCAGCTCCGACATCGTTTCGGCCGGCTACCAGGGCTGGTTCATCGAGGACCTGGTGGACACCGAGACGCTCCAGAACTGGGATCAGACCGACGTGTGGGACTTCAACGAGGTCCAGGGAAGCTATGTCGCGGTCGGCATGAGGCCGAACACGGACTACGACCTCAACATCCGCCAGAACACCGGCGGCGCCGGCGGCGTGCTCGTCCAGTCCATCCAGGCCGGCACCAACCCCGACATCTGCATACACAACGGGATAGGCATAGGCGGCGCGAACTCCCGAAGCGCCGAGGTCTTCAACCCCGGCGGGGGGTCCCCGTGGGGCAACACCTTCCGCATCGAGTACAACGTCGCGAACACGGTGAACGCCAACAGCGTCCAGACCTTCAACTTCAACAACGCAAACATCCTGGAGACCTACCAGATAGCGGCCACCTCCGGTGTGACCTACACGTTCCGCTTCTGGTCGGTTCCCAACGCCGGAGCCGACTACCGGTTCTACGTCTTCAACCTCGCCTCGGGCAATTGGGGCAACCTCAACAATGCCCTCGGCACCGGCAGCTACCAGTTCGGCGTCTACACGAGCTTCAGCGTGACGCCGTTGGTAAACACGAACTACGCGGTCGTCGTCGTCAACGCCAACATGGTAAGCACGAACAACGTCCAGTTCGTGATAGGCGCGCCGGACCTCGTGGCAAACAGCCTCACGGTCTCGCCCGCGCCCGTCACCTGCGGGAGCTACACGGTCCTGCCCCAGAACCGGCCCTACACCTACTCGGTCACGGCCTACAACCAGGGCTACGGCGACGCCGGGCCGTTCACCGTCACGACCTACGACAACGGCGTCCAGCACGCCACCTGGAACATCGCCTTCCTCGGCGCCCGGAGCACCTCCACGAGCTACCCCTCCTATCCCACCGCCAATGCCGACACGCACTACATGAGCGCGGCCATGGACACCGCGATGACCGTTCCCGAGGACGGGACATCCGGCACCTGGTTCGCCGAGAACAACAACGGGAACGGCCGGACCGATTCCGTCGCCGAGGTCCGCCCGGCCTGGACCAACGACGCCGACGATACCGTTCCCAGCGGCACCGGCTATCCGTACTATTTCTACGGCTACTACCTGAGCGCCGGCGAATCCCAGAAGTTCTCGCTCTGGAACCCGGCCGCAAACACCGACTTCGACATGTTCCTGTACAGCCCCTCCGGGACGCTCGTGGCCACCGCCGCCTCCACCGGCTATCCCGAGCGGTTCGCCTATTCGACGACCACGGGCGGCTACCACTACATACTCGTCCAGAGGATCTCCGGGGCGGGCTCGACGTTCACGTTCAGCGTCGACAACGCCGACCCGACGATCAACGTCTTCCAGCCGGCGGACGGCGCAAGCCTCCGGGGCAACTACGAGCTCCGGCTCAACTGCAGGGACTGGGGGTCCGGCATCACCGACAGCGCGCTCAACCCCGTTTACAGGGTGGACGGCGGCAACTGGGTCGACATGACCTCGTTTGCGGGCGTCGGCTACAACTTCGTCGCCACCCTGGCGACCGGCGCGCTCTACGACGGGGGCCACTCCCTCGAGTTCATGGTCTGGGACAATGCCGCCAATTACGACTACGACAGCCGGACCATCGTCACGGACAACACCAACCCGTCGGCCTGCTCCCTCGTGTATCCCGTGGCGTCGCAGTTCGTCGAGGGCGCGCTCGTGCTCAAGGCCACCGCGAGCGACGCCGTGGGGCTCTCCCGCGTGGACCTTTCCTTCGGCGGGGCGCTCGCAGGCCTCGGCACCCAGCAGGCAGGCTACGATTCAGCCACCGGCTACTGGCAGTACACGCTCGACACGAAGGCCTACTCCGACGGCACCGCAAGCGTTTCGCTGACTGCGCGCGACCGCGCCGGGAACAGCCTCTCGCAGGCCTCGACATCGTTCACCATCGACAACGCCGCGCCCGTCCTCGGCTTCAACTCGCCCGCAGGAGGCGCAGTCGTCGCCGGCAACGCTGTAACGGTGTCGGCCACCGCCTCCGACGCCGCCGGCACCGTGGCGGTGCGCTACAAAATCGATTCGGGCGCCTGGTACAGCCTGAGCCTCGCGGGTGGCGTCTTTTCGGCCGCCTGGGACTGCTCGGCCTACCCGGACGGGGCCCACACGATAACGGTCCGGGCCACGGACGGCGCCGGGCACATCACAGAGCAGTCCGCCTCCGTCACGGTCGACAACACCGCGCCCGTCTGCTCCCTGGTCTCCCCGCTTCCGGGCCAGTACGTCGAGGGCCGGCACGTCTTCAAGGTCCAGGCCTCCGACCAGAACGGCATCCGCTCCGTGAGCCTGGCCGTCGCCGGCGCGGGCACCTTCCCGATGGCCTACAACTCGCAGACCGGCCTCTTCGAGCGCGAGCTGGACACGACGCTCTGGGCCGACGCCGCCTACCAGCTCGCGGCAACCGTGACGGACGCCGCGGCCTCGGCCGGGATCCGGCCGGCCGTCACCCTCAACCTGGCGGCCCCCGGCTTCCACATCGACAACGTCGCCCCGACCCTCGTCCTGGTCTCGCCGGCCAACCAGGCCATGGTCGAGGGCGCGGTGACGCTCAGCGTGACCTCGGCCGATGCCCCCACCGCCCCGGCGGTCTCCTACAGCATCGACGGCGTGGCCTGGGTTTCCCTGGTCTCGGCGCCCGGGAACCTCTGGACCGCAAGCTGGGCCTCGGCGGGCGTCCCGGACGGGCTCCACACCGTCAAGTTCCGCGCCGACGGCCAGCTCGGCCACCGTTCGTCTCTGGACATCACGGTCACCGTGGACAACTCGAGGCCGGTGTGCGCCCTGAGCTCGCCCTCGGCCGACCGCTACATCGAGGGCCGGTTCCTGTTCCAGGTGGCCGCCTCGGACGCCGTCGGCGTCGCCTCCGTCGAGCTCAACATAAGCAACTCCTCCGCCTGGGTGCGGCAGGCCATGGACCTCGACCCGAAGACGGGCTATTACTCGCTCGAGGTGGACACGGCGGCGTTCTCGGACGGGGCCTATTTCGCCCAGGCCGCCGTTATGGACGGGATAGGCCACCTGGTCGTTTCCGCCCCGGCGAGGTTCTTCATCGACAACAACGCCCCCGCATTCACGGTGGCCTCGCCCGATATTTCGGGCGGCCCGTACCTGAAAGGGACGGTGACCGTCGCCGTGCAGCCGCTGGACACGCTCTTCCTGGACCGGACGGAATACCGCGTGGACGGGGGCCCGCCGGTCAGGATGACCGGATATTCGGCCGCCTGGGACACGACCGCCGCGGCGGACGGCCCCCATACCCTTCGCATCTCGCAGTCGGACCTGATCGGCCATGTCACCACCGTGACGCTTGAGGTCGTCGTCGACAACACCGCCCCCGCGCTGTACTGGGGCGCGCCCGACCAGGCCTCCTTCCTCTCGGGCGTGTACACCGTCCGGGTCAAGGCCGTTGACGCCGTGGGCATCGCCTCGGTGGCGATGCAGGCGCTGGGCAGGACCTACCCGATGACGCTCAACACCGGCACGGGCTACTACGAGTACCCGCTCGACACCACGGCCCTGCCGGACAACGACACCATCCTCACGGTCACCGCCGTGGAGGTCTCGGGCCTGAACCCGGACGCGGTTTCGGTCCGCGCGGTGCGCATCGACAACAATGCGCCGGCGCTCTCGGTCAGCTCGCCGGCGCAGGGCGAGATCGTGCAGGGCTTGTACAGCTTCGACCTCCTCGCCTCCGACGCCTACCTGGACCGGACCGAGTTCCGGGTGGATTCGCTTGGATGGGCCCCCGTGGCCGGAGGCTGGGACACCGCCCGCCACCCCGACGGCGTCCACATGCTCGCCGTCCGCGCCTCGGACCTCGTGGGCCGCCTGACCGAGATGACGCTTTCGGTCACCATCGACAATTCGGTGCCGGTGTGCGCGTTCGCCTCGCCCGGGAACCAGAGCTTCGTCTCCAAGACGGTGCTGATCCAGGTCCGGGCCTTCGACCCCGCCGGTCTCACGTCGGTCGTCCTGGAGGGCACCGGGGCGCAGATGCTCGCCTACAACCAAGACAGCGGGATGTACGAGTCGGCGCTGGACACCACCCTTCTCCGGGACGGGACCTACCGGTACACGGCGCGCTCAACGGACCTCGCCGGGCGGATGACCGAATCGGCCGTGTGGCTCCGCTCGGACAACACCGCCCCGGCCCTCTCGGTGAGCTCGCCCGAGGACGGGGACCACCTCACCGGCGTCATGGCCGTCGCGGCGGAGGCGCCCGACGCCTTCCCGGCGGTCATCGAGTACCAGGTGGACAGCCTGGGCTGGCGGGCGTTGAACGCCACGCTGGACACGGCGCTGCTTTCGGACGGCCCCCACTCGCTCGCGGTCCGGGCCACGGACGGCTCGGGCAAGGTCTCGGAGGCCCGGCTGATAATCCGCACGGACAACACCCCGCCGGTCCTCTCCATCCTGGAGCCCCCGGCGTCGGGCGCGGCCATCGCCGGGACGTTAACCCTGCGCGCGGCCGTCTCCGAGCCGGACACCGTGGCCGATGTCTCGTACTCGCTGGACGGCGGCCGCCCCCTGCCCCTCCTGATGAACCGGGCGACCGGGTACTACGAGCAGGACATCCCGACGGGCGTGCTGGACGACAATTCGGGCCACAACATCAGCGTGAACGTGACGAGCCGGGCCGGCCTCTCGACGACGCTCTCGAGGCCCTTCCGCGTGGACAACACCCCCCCCGAGGTGAAGGTCCGCTCGCCCGCGAACGCGGCCCAGAAGGGCACGGTCGTGATATCCGTCGACATCTCAGACCAGTCGGGCCTCTCGGAAGTGGAGGTCAGGCTGGACGGGGGCGCCTGGAGGGACATGAGCGTCACCCGGACCCCCGGAAGGTACGAGTACAGGTGGGCCACGGGCGTGGCGCAGAACGGCGAGCACAGCTTCGAGGTCAGGACGCGGGACGGCCTGGGCAACCGGGGCACGAACGTGCACATGTTCAGGGTGGACAACCCGGACTACGGCCCGTTGATACTGGCCGTCATCATCATCCTGGCGGTCGTCGGGGCCGTGTTGATAGTGGCCCGCGGGCGCAAAAAGCGCGCCGAGGAGCTTCTCCCGCCCGTCGAGGAGCCGCCGGGGCCGGCAAAGCCCTCACGCCCGGAGGAGTTCCCGGAGGCCACGCCGGTCGCCGGGAACGGCCCGGGCGAGGCCGGCCCGGGCGCACCCCGCGCCGGGGGCCAGGGGCCGGCCAAAATGCCGGTTCCCGAGGCGGAACCGTTCGACGGCCTCCTCTCGCTCAAGGACCGGGCCGGCGAGGGCGAGCTCAAGGCGGAGGACACGCGGACGAAGTGACGGGAACACGGTGAGCGGTGAGCCGTGATCCGTGAACCGTGATCCGTGGACCGTGAGCCGGAGGAACGGTCGTTTGGCCCCCGGTACCCAGCACCCGGCACCCAGTGAAAACCCCGCACCCGGCCCCCAGCACCCGGCACCCTGTGCAGATATCGGTCAGCCTTTGCGCTTCCTCCGCCCCGCGAGCGCCGCCGCCGCGCCCAGCGCCAGCACGGCCGCCCAGAACGCCATCCCGGGCATCGCCTCGGCGGCCGGCCTCGGCGCTGCCTGCGCCCACGAGGGAAGGTACGCCTGCAGGACGTTGTCCGCCTCGTTGAGCTCCGCGACACTGTTGTCCGGGTCGACCATGATGAAGAAGTACCGGTAGCGCAGGTTCTTCGAGTTGAAGGTCAGGTTCACAGTCACGGACTGGCCGGCCCCGACCGTCCCTATGACCTCCCTGAACAGCATGGGCCCGCCGCTTGAGGCGTTCCCCGTCCGAGAGGTGTCCGGGTCGTAGAGGTAGCCGGCCAATGTGACGTTCGCGGCGTCCGCCGTCCCGGCGTTTGCCACCGTGGCCGTGAAGAAGACGTAATAGCCGCCGGACCGCGCCTTGTCGAACGTCACCGTCCCGATGACCAGCTGGGGTCCTCCGACCATCACGACCTTCCCTGAGAACCGGTAAGTGGCCGCGTTCCCGGCGAGATCCTTCAACTCGATTGATATCACGAGGTACTTCCCGCCGCGCGTGCTCCAGTCCGTGGCGGGGATGATAGCCCGGACGATGTTCCCATCCAGCGTGTGGTTCAATACGGTCCACGACAATACGTCAGGCCAGACCGAGTTTTCGTCCGTGGCGACGCCCCACTGCAGGACCGTGGCGTTCCCGTCCAGCCCGGAGACCTTGCCGGTCACGTTGTCCTGGACGGTTATTCGCACGTTCAACATCCCGCTGTCCGTGCGCACCGGGTCGACGTCCCATGAGACGACCATAGGCGGGAGCCGGTCCTTCTCCTCCGGCGGGGCCGGCGACGTGCCCTGGAGCATGGCGTAGATGACCACCGCAAGCAGGCTTCCGACCACCACTATTCCGAGCATGATGGCTATCTTCACCCGTTCCGGGTGCAACACGTTCTTGCCCTTCCAGGAGAGCCTGTAATAGACCCATTTCTTGGGCGGGCCCGCGACCGGCGCCTCGTTGGGCCCCTCCTTGATGGTGGTGGCCCGATCCTCCTCGGAGTCCTTCTTCACCAGCCCGACCTCGACGAGCTGCTCCAGGTGCTGGAACATGGTCGCCTTGTTCATGTCAAGCTCCCTGGCGAGGTCCGACACGGTCTTCTGCGTGCCGTCGAGGCGCTTGAGTATGTCCACCCGCGTCTCGGAGGCCAGGGCCTTGAACGCCCGCCTGTCCAGGGTGATGCTCCCGTCGCCCGAGATGTCCATGGGTACCGCTTCTCTATTAATCTGGGGCATTTATATTATAATTGGTATTGTTTGGGAAAGGCCCAACGACGAAGGCAGCAAGGCAGCAAGGCAGCAGGGCAGCAAGGGTGGACGGCGTCGTCCGTCCCATGCTCCCTTGCTGCCTTGTTGCCTTTCTGCCTTTTCCTCACGCCGGCTCCTTCCACTCCCTGTCGCTGTGCAGGGCCGACATCTCGTCCAGCCTGCGGTTGAAGGAAAGGGCGAAAATGCCCAGGACGACGAGCCCCACGCCGGCGAGGAAGGCGGCGCCGTAGCCCAGGTAGTTCGCAACCTCTCCACCGACGAGCGCGCCCAGTATGCCCCCGACGGACACGGTGGCGTTGAAAAGGCCCAGATTCTCGCCCTTGGTCCCTGGAGGGGCGCATTTCGAGACCAGCGCGGTCGAGGCCACGCTTACAAAGGCCCAGAAGAACCCCACCGCGCCCTGCAAGGCGAAGAGCACCGCGAATATCACCGCCGGTCCCGGGTTGTAGCCGCCCACGACCAGGAGAGACACCAGCCCGAAGCTTCCGAACAGGCATATGCGGACCAGGTTGACCCTGATGAGCGTCCGGCGCTCCCCGAGCTTCCCGATTAGCCCGCTGGTCCTGGAGTACATGAACGCCGACGTGACGGCCGAGACTATGTAAAGGACGAAGATCTCCAGCCAGCCGGCGCCCAGCTCCTTTTTGAGGAATATGGGGAAGGGGGTGTAAACGGTCATGAACCCCGAAAACAGCAGGAGCACCGCCACGAAATAGAAGCGGAGCGGCCGGGGCACGGTCTCGCCGGTGCTCCGTATCTCGTGGACTGCCTGGTGGTACTTGTGCCGGTACATCCAAAGCGGCATGTAGCGGGGCCGCTCCACCATTCGGCCCATGAATACCACGACCTTGTCGACATGGTGGGGCGCAAACGGCCGGGGCTTTGGGTCCGGCACGAGCCGCAGTGCGACGAACCCGGAGACGAACGTCACGCCCGCCAGGATGAAGAAGAGCACCCGAAGCGAGTCCATGCCCGGGAAGAGCCTTATCCCGGCCTCGAGCCACAGGCCGCAGAGCAGGAGGCCGATTATCCAGCCCACGCCGCCGAACGCGGTGTACCGGCCTATCTCGCCCGTCCAGCGCTTGGACGCATTCGTCTCGGTGATGATTATCGTGCCCATCGAGATCGACGCCGCCGCCACGATGCCGTAGAGTATGTTGAGCCCGAGGAACTGCTCGAATGTCGTGCAAAGGCCCATGAGCAGGAAAAGCAGTCCGGCCCCGAAGTAGTCCACCAGGATGAACATCTTGCGGCGCTCGATGCGGTCGGAGAGCTCGCTCCAGCCGATGGAGCAGGGCACCGCGGCGGACGATGTTGCGGCGCTCAGGACGCCGACGTTGCTCACGCTCCCGCCGAGCGTGGTGCTCAGAAAGAGCGGGATCAGGGTGCTCGCCCCGCCGTCGGCGAGGTTGTGCAGGCCGTGGCCGAAGTACCAGCGGGGGGCGCGCCCCATCTCAGGCCGGGGCCGGCCGAAGGGTTTCAGGAGCTCCTCGCTGGGCTCCGGTTTCCTCTTACCGGCCGGCGCCGCCGGGCGGCCGCTGGCGGGCCCCGTCCCCCACCCCGGGCGCGCCCTCGCCGGGCGCCCGGGCCTGCCCCTGCGGTCATTTCCCACAAGGCAGACCTCCCGGTGTCAGGAGCGAGAGGACCTTCTGGTGCACGGCCGGGTTGGCGCAGGCCAGGCTGTCCCAGCGCCCGTCCAGGTCGATCTTCATGTTGTCCGCCGAAAGCCCCGCGGCGTCCGTCATGACGCCGCCGGCCTCCTCGAGGATGAGCTTCCCGGCCGAGGCATCCAGGGGCCGGCCCAGCCCGCCCCGGACGTCCACCACGGCGGATGCGCCGCCGGAGGCGACGAGGCACAGGTCCAGCGCCATGGAGCCCAGGCAGCGGACCTTGTCGGCTTTTTCCAGGAGCGCCCTCGCCCGGTCCACCGCGGTGAGCTGGCCGGGGGACAGCTCGAGCAGGAGCACGGCCAGCTCCGGCCCCTTCTGCGCCCGGAGGCGCCGGCCGTTGCGGAAGGCGCCCTTGCCCCGGACGGCCCAGTACTCCTCGCCGGAGACCAGGTTGCGGACGTAGCCCAACTCCACATTGCCCAGCGCCGGCTCGACGCCGGCAAGAGCATACGAAACGGCGTAAAAGCCGATCCCGTTCACGGCGTTGGTGGAGCCGTCCAGCGGGTCGACTATCAGCGAGGCGCTGGGTCGGCCGAAGTCGCGGACGCCCAGCTCCTCGGAGAGCAGACGGACATCGCCCTCCCTGCGGACCGCGGACACGACGATGTCCTCGAGCTTCTTGTCCAGGGCGACCGTGGTGTCGCCCGATGCGCCCCGGCCCAGGGAGCGCCTTCCGGCCGGCGTGCCCGCCAAGGGGCGCGCCATGCGCTGGGCCTGCGCGCCGAGAGCCCGGAAAGTCCTCAGCCAGCGGGCGGCGTCCATCATGCACCGCATCGGAGTCGGCGATAATATTGTTTGCGCGATTGGCAATGTTCAGCAGGCAACGGTGGGCCAGCAGGGAGTGGGCAGCGGGCAGCAGCGGGGCATTGGGCAGCGGGGAACGGGCGGCAGGCCACCGCTGCCCGCTGCCTTTCTTACGTCCCGTCCGTCCAGCTCCGCAGATACGCTTCCTGCTCCGGCGTGAGCTTGTCGATGCTCATGCCCATCGAGGCGAGCTTGAGGCGCGCCACCTCCTTGTCGATCGCCTCCGGGACCGTGTGCACACGCGTCTCGAGCTTCTTGCCGTTCTTGACGATGAACTCGGCGCAGAGCGCCTGGTTGGCGAAGCTCATGTCCATGACCGAGGCCGGGTGGCCCTCGGCCGCGGCCAGGTTGACCAGCCTCCCCTCGGAGAGCAGGAAGAGCTTCTTCCCGCCCTTCAAGACATATTCCTCGACCTCCTTGCGGATGGTCCGGTGCGAGACGGAGAGCTTCTGCAGGGCGGGAATCTCGATTTCGACGTTGAAATGGCCGGTGTTGCACATTATGGCCCCGTCCTTCATGGCCTGCATATGCTCGGCGCGGATGACGGACTTGTTCCCGGTCGCCGTGATGAAAATGTCCCCTTCCTTCGCCGCCTCGGCCATCGGCATCACGCGGAAACCGTCCATGGCGGCCTCGATGGCCTTGAGCGGGTCGATTTCCGTCACGATGACGTTGGCCCCGGCGCCCTTGGCGCGCCCCGCCACGCCCCGCCCGCACCAGCCGTAGCCGGCGACGACGAAGTTCTTCCCGGCCAGAAGGACATTGGTCGCGCGCAATATTCCGTCCAGGCTGCTTTGGCCGGTCCCGTAGCGGTTGTCAAAGAGGTGCTTCGTCAGCGCGTCGTTCACGGCGATTATCGGGAACTTCAAGACCTTGTCGCGCTCCATGGCCCGGAACCGGATGACGCCCGTCGTCGTTTCCTCGGTCCCGGCGATTATCCCCTTGAGCAGTTCCTTGCGCTCCGAGTGCAGGGTGCTGACCAGGTCGCCCCCGTCGTCCATCGTGATGGAGGGCTTCGTGTCCAGGACCTTGAGCACGTGGTCGTAGTAGGTCTTCTTGTCCTCGCCGTGGACAGCGAAGACGGGGATGCCGAAGTCCTCGACGAGGGAGGCGGCCACGTCGTCCTGCGTGCTCAGCGGGTTGGAAGCGCACAAGGCGACGGATGCCCCGCCCTCCTTGAGCGTGCGCATCAGGTTGGCCGTCTCCGAGGTCACGTGCAGGCAGGCGCCGATGCGCGCACCCTTGAGGGGCTTCTCCTTCGCAAAGCGCTCGCGTATCAGCCGGAGCACGGGCATCTGGCGCTCGGCCCATTCTATCCTGAGCTTTCCGCCGGGGGCGAGTTTTGAGTCCTTGATGTCGCGGTCGGCCATGGTGGCACCGGCCCGGCCATCCGATTGTCGGTTATTAATGGTTTTTTCGCTCCCGGCGCGACAAGACCGGTCCCGCCGGAGCCCCTAGCCTTGCGGGACCGTCACGTTCGAGACCGCGTACCCGTCGTTCCCGGCGTAGTCCGTCGTGAGAGCCCGCACCATGTAGCTCCCGGGCGAAAGCCCCTGGAGGCTCCAAAGCATCCCCCAGCCGTCCGCCCCGTCCTCGTCGGTCCCGATGACCGTCCAGTTCTGGCCGTCCCTGGAATACGAAAACGTCATGAACTCGACGTCCTCCGAGCCGGTGCCCTCGAAAGCGGAGAGCAGGGCCGTACCCTGCAGCACCTGCGCCTGGAGGCTGACAGTGGGCATGTGGTTGTCTACGAGGACCTCCACCGTGTCCCGGCCGAGGTTGCGCCGGTCGTCGACGAGGGTCGCCCGCACGAGGTAGAACCCGTCGTCGACCGTGCTCGTGTCCCACGCCACGGCCCAGCCGTCCCGGCCGTTGTCGTCGAAGTTTTTAGACTTCACCGGCAGGAATGCGGCGGCGTAGTATTTCTGGCGGGTCGAATCGTCGGGCGATACCGACGTGATGTTGGTTATATAGTAGGCCTTTCCCGGCTCGTAGATCAGGCCGCCGTTGCCGCTGTTATCCTCCACGAAAGGGATGTCCTTTGTCCCGCCACGCGGGTCCACGACGGATACCCATCGCCTGGGCGGTCCCCTCTGGCCGTCCACTACCTTGAAGTCCTTGGCTGTCAGCGCGTGCAGGCTCGTGTCGTTGCCCTCCTTGCGGAGGATGTTGACGATGACGGTCTCGTTCTCGCGTATGACCTTCGTGAGGTTGGCCCAGGCCGACCCGTTCTGGGCGCCCTCCGCAATCGCCTTCTTGGCGTCCCAGCCGGAGACCGTGTAGTTCCCGTCTATGCCCTGCTCCCGCAGGAAGTCCTGCAATCCGTCCCTCGCGTTGTCGTAGGTGGTCCCGTTCTCGATGTCGGTGCGCATCTTGCAGCCGAGCACCATCGCCAGGCCGACGTTGGTCAGGTTCCCGCCGCTCGCATAGGGACCTGCAATCTTCGTCTGGTTCTCGAAATAGTACTTTATCTCGTCGTGACGGTCGAGCCAGTCCTTGGGGTCGTCGGGATACTGGCTGAGATAATGCGCGATGTTCTGGTTGATGAACAGGACCCAGTCGCGGCCCGAAACGTCCTTGGCGTTGAGTATCCGCGGGTCCTTCTGGGCCATCCGCATGAGCCCGTTGGCCGCGGCCGTGGGGGCGCAGAACATGTTGACATATGCACCGGTCCCGATGCCGTCCGGCCCGGCATCTTTCTGGTTGAGCCCGCCGACGCCCGGCCCCTGGTCGTGGGAGGAGTTGGAGCCATCCCAGTACTGGAGGACGTAGAGCTGCGAGTCGGCGTCGGCCGTGGAGACGTTGAACGTCCAGTTCCCCCGCACGACCTGCCCCTGCCGCGCCTCCAGCCGGGGCGCGGGCCCCGTCCGTTCGTACGAAACCTTCATCTCCAGGCTCCCGGTGTTCCCGGCGCGGTTCTTCATCGTGGCCCGCAGGGAATAGTTGCCATCCGCAAGCCCCCGCGTGTCCCACACCGCCTCCCACCCGAGGAAGCCCTCGAACAGGCCCCCGAGCTCCGTCGGACGCGAAAGGTTGAGGCCGTTCTTCGGATCGCGGTCCTCCCCGATGAGCCGCCAGCCCGACCCGTCGTTGTACTCGAACCTCGTCCATACGACGTCCTCGGAGCGGTTCATCTCCAGCGCCCGGACAGGCACGCTGTCGCCGGTTATCAGGACCGGAAAGCCCGGGTTCCGGTCGTCCCGCCGGGGCTCGACGATGTACGGCGACGGGAATTCCTTCGATGGCTCTTCCGTCGTCGTCATTGACCGCCTCAGGAGGAAATAGACCAGCGTCGAGGCGAGCACCACGACCACCACGACCGAGACAACGGCCAGGTTCTTCTTGAGCGACATCCTTTTCACCGCCCGTGAGCAGAGGCCACATCCGACCACCATAATATGCTTTGGCCAAAATCTCCTGCCATCCGTCTCCGGCCACCCGGCTCACGGCTCCCGGGTTCCCCGCGTCGTTTCCCGCGTAAATTATAATTACACCGTCGCGAATGTTCAACGCGCAATGGAGAAAACGGCGCAGGAGCGCTTCGACGAGGGCAAGTCCGCCTACGATTCCGGCGACGTCGAGGCCGCGCTCAAGCACTGGGAGGCGGCGCTGGCCCAGGACGCCTCCTTCGTGGAGGCCTGGTTCTCGAAAGGCATCGCGCTCGGGCGTCTCGGGCGCTGGGAGGAGGCCCTCGGGTGCCTCGACCGGGCCCTCCTGCTCGACGACCTGCACGCCGGCTCCTGGACGTTCAAGGGCGTCGTCCTGGACCGCCTCGGCCGGCGGGAGGACGCCCTCAAGGCCTTCGACGCCTCGCTCAAGCTCGAGCCGGCCTCGTTCGACGCCCTCGTCGGCAAGGGCCTGCTCCTGGGCGACCTGGGCCGGGACGCCGAGGCGGTGCCGTGCTTTGCCCGCGCGCTGGACATCTCGCCCCTGGACGACGAGACCTGGTTCAACAAGGGCGTGTCGCACCTTAGGCTCGGCGAGCGGGAGGACGCCCTGAAGTGCTTCGAGTCCGCCGCCTCCATCAACAAGGACTTCGGGCCGGCCTGGTACAACATCGCCATCCTGCGCTGGGAGCTCGGCCGGCCGGGCGAGGCGCTGGAGTGCTTCGACCGGGCCATCGCCCTGGACCCCGGGTCGTCCGAGGCGATGGTGCGCCGGGGCGCCGCGCTCGAGGAGCTCGGGCGCGAGGAGGAGGCCCTGAAGAGCTTCGAGGCCGCTTTAGCCGTCGACCCCGAGAACGCGCGCGCCCTGAACAACAAGGGCTCGCTCATCTGGGAAATGGGCCGCCAGGAGGAGGCGATGGCCTGCTTCGACCGGGCGCTCGAGATAGACCCGCGCCTCGGGAAGGCCTGGTACAACAAGGGCAACGCGCTCGCCCGTTCGGGCAAGAACGAGGGCGCGCTCGTTTGCTTCTCGCGGGCGCTGGAGCTCGACCACCGCGACCAGCTAGCCTGGTTCAGCAAGGGCGTCTCGCTCTCGGAGATGGGCCGGAACGAGGAGGCCGTGCGCGCCTTCGACGAGGCGCTGGCCATTGACGAGCGCTACACGGACGCCTGGCACTTCAAGGGGCTCGCGCTCACGGACCTGTACCGCCCTTTCGAGGCGATGAGGTGCCTCGACAAGGCCCAGGAGCTCGACCCCCAGAACGCCGACATCCGCGAGGCCCGGCAGGCGCTCTTCGAGCAGCTGCAGGGGCAGTGACGGGGAAACGAGCGGGAAGCGGGAAGGGGGGGGAAGGGGGAAGACCTTTTCTTCCGGTCCCTTCCCGCTTCCCGCTCGCCCCCTTCCCGCTCGTTCATCGAGCCGACCAATAATTATATACTGCAGGGCGCGAATGGTCTCCATGATGAGCCTGCACAGGTGGGCGGTCCTCCTGGCCGCCCTGCTGATGGCGGCGCCGGCCGGCGCGCCCGGAGCGGGAGCGGCCGCCGAAACCCGGCCCGAAGGCCAGGCGGGCCCCGGCCCCGACGGCGCGGGAGCGCGCTTCTGGCTCCCCGCCGGCCCGATGGCCGGCCTGCCCGGCGTCGAGGAGGCGCGCGCAAAAAGGCTCTGGGTCTCGGGCGAGCCCCTGCTCGCCTCCGGCGCGCTGGCGCTCGAGGAATCCGGCGGGGCCGGCGAAGGCGGCGGGGGCGCCCGCGCCATGGAGCTCAAGTTCTCGGGCACGCACTGCGAGCTCTTCGTCGACAGCGCCGCCAAGCCCTACCCCTCGGACACCACGCTCCAGGCCCTCGCAAACGAGTTCGACCAGAGAATCTGGCCCAACAACACCGCCACCTTCGGCAGCATCATCTGGAGTTCCATCGACATCAATATAATCAACATGGACGGCCCCTGGGGCGTGGGGGGCTACTTCTCGCCCGCCGACCCCAACGCCGTCTACATAGACACGGCCGACATAAGCTACTGGGGTTACCAGATACTGGCGCACGAGTTCCAGCACCTCCAGCACAACCAGAAGGACCCCGACGAGGCCCTCTGGGTCAACGAGGGGTGCGCCGATCTCGCCATCGCCGTCATATACGGGCAGGACGACAGCACAATCACCGGCCACGTCGACGGCTTCGAGGGCAACCCGGACAACGATCTCACGGTGTTCCAGAACCAGATGTACGACTACGGCTCTGCATACGCTTTCGTCCAGTACTTCTGGGACCGGTTCGGCGGCCAGCAGACCGTCAAGGCGCTCGTGGCCAACAAGGGCAACGGCCCCCAGGGCATCGACGACACGCTCGCCTCGGCCGGCTACCCCGAGCGCTGGAGCGGGATATTCCCCGACTGGTGCGTCGCCAACCGGCTGGACGACCGGAGCATCGACCGGGGCCAGTACGGCTACGCCCGGCTCAACATCCACGTCAACCTCGCCGGGGACTACCCCACGTTCCCGGTATGCGCCACGGCCACCGTAAACCGCTGGGCCTCCGACTGCTACCGGTTCCGGGGCGGCAACGCCCTCGACCTCCTGGCCCGCCTGGAGGCCCCCTCCACCGGCTTCACGCCCCGACTCTTCGGGCTTGACCCCTCGGGCCGGAACTCCACGGTGCTGGAGATGCCCCTGGACGGCAACCTGAGCGCCGAGGCCCTCCTGCGCGCCTTCGGCCGGGACTACTCGGAGGCGATACTGTTCACGCCCTCCTCGGCGGGAGGCGCCTACAACTACAGCGCCCGGCTGGTGGACCGCACCCCTCCGGTGACCACGGCCACGGTGTTCCCGCCGGAGCCCGACGGGCGGGGCGGGTGGTACGTGCGGACCCCGGCCGTCACATTGCGCTCCAGCGAGGATGGCGCGGCCGTTTTCTTCCGGTGGGACGACCAGCCCGTGGAGAACTACACGGCGCCGATTGGCGCGCCGGAGGGCGGGCACGTCCTGTGGTACTTCTCGGTCGACGGCGCGGGCAACCGCGACGAGGACCGCTCGCTGTCCTTCCGGGTCGACACGGCGGCGCCGGAGGCCGGCCTCTCGGCCCGGCCCGAGGCGCCCGACGGCGCCGCCGGCTGGTACCTCGGGCCGCCGGAGATATCCCTTCGGGCCTCGGAGGACGCCGCCCTGTTCTTCGCCTGGGACGGCAGCGCGTTCGTCGACTACACCGGGCCCTTCCGGGCGCCCGAGGGCCGGCACAGGCTCGACTACTACGCGGTGGACGCCGCCGGCAACGAGGGCAACACCTCCACGGGCGAGTTCCTCGTCGACACGCGCGCGCCGGGGGCGTTCGCCAACCTCACGCCGGCGCTGCCCGACGGCGGGGGCGGCTGGTACCGCACCCGGCCGGCCGTGACCATCGAATCCGAGGAGCCGGGGGCCCTGCTCCTCTACCGCTGGGACAACGGCAGCGAGGCCGCCTATGTCCGGCCGCTTGCGGCGCCCGAGGGGATGCACCGGCTCTACTACCGTGCCAGGGACCCCGCGGGCAACAACGGAACGGTGCGCGACATCCTGGTGCGCGTGGACACGCTCCCGCCGGAATCGGCCGCCGCGGCGGAGCCGCGCTCGCCGGACGGGAAGGCCGGCTGGTACCGCACCCGGCCGACGGTAACCATCTCGCTCAACGACACGGACGCCGCCGCCTCGGCCTTCTTCGCCTGGGACGACGCCGAGCCGGGCCAGTACTTCGGGCCGTTCAAGGCGCCCGAGGGCGTCCACACCCTGCGCTGGTTCGCCCGGGACACGCGGGGCAACCAGGGCAACGAGAGCCGCCGGACCTTCCGCGTGGACTCCCTTGCCCCGGCGACGAGGTTGTCGGTCCTTCCGCAGGACCTGGGCTCGGAATGGTACCGGGAGGCGCCCGAGATAACGCTTTCGACGGACCAGAACGCCCAGGCCTGGTACTTCTGGGACGACGGGCTGCCCCAGGCGTACAACGGGCCGTTCGGGGCCCCCGAGGGCGAGCACATGCTGAGCATCCAGTCCCGGGACGCCGCCGGCAACTCGGAGCGCCAAAGGACCATCGAGTTCCGCGTCGATCTGGCCCCGCCCGTGGCCGTTTTGGAGCTTTCGTCCACGGCCCTCCTCGCCGGAGAGACGCTCTCGCTGGACGGCTCCGGCTCGACGGACCAGAACGGCATCGAGGCGTATTCGATCGACTTCGGCGACGGGGCGCGCCGGACCGGCCCCGAGAAATCCTGGGAGCACGTCTACGAATCCCCGGGCGTGTTCACCGTCGTTTTCAAGGTCCAGGACAAAAGCGGCGCCTGGAGCGACCCGGTCGAGGCCAATGTCACCGTCACGCTCCCGCCGAGGCCGCCGGCGCCCGCCGCGCAGGAGCCGGCGCTTCCATCCGCCGGTCTGCCTGCCGCGGCCCTTGCCATCGTCGTCTTGGCGGCCGTCGGGGCCGTCGCGTTCCGGAGGCGCCGCCGGAGCGACTAGATTATTAGCCCTTTCCGACAATCGGGTGGCGGATGTCAAGGCTCGTCTTCCTCGGGACCGGCGGCGGCCGGTTCGCGGCGATACTGCAGGCCCGGGCCACCGGCGGCATCCACCTCCACCTCGAGGCGGGCAACGGCCAGCCCGTCCGCATCCAGATAGATCCGGGCCCGGGCGCGCTCGTGCGCATGCTCGAGCGCGGCATCGACCCGCTCCGGACCGATGCGGTGCTGGTCTCCCACTGCCACCCGGACCATTACACGGACGCGGAGATGCTCATCGAGGGGATGACCAACGGCGGGAACCGGAAGACGGGCGCCCTCGTCGCCAGCCGGAGCGTGATAGAGGGCGCGGGCGGGTTCGGCCCGGCCGTCTCGAAATACCACCTCGCAATGCCGGGCCTCGTCAGGCTGGTCTCGCCCGGGGACTTTGTCGATCTTTCGGGGATACGCGTGGACGCCACGCCGTCGGCGCATTCGGACCCGACGTCGGTGGGCTTCCGCATCACCGCCCGCGAGGGCGTCATCGGCTACGTGAGCGACACGGCATTCACCGAGGCGGTGGCCTCGGCCCACCGGGGCAGCCGCATACTGGTCCTGCCGGTCACCCGACCCCTCAAGATGCCCATCCCGCACCACCTCACGGTCGAGGACGCGGCAGAGCTCGCCGGGCTCGTCAGGCCGGAGCTCTGCCTGCTCACCCACTTCGGCATGCGCGTAATCAAGGACGGCCCGGAGGCGGCGGCCGCCTGGATACAGGACCGGACCGGCGTCCGGACCGTGGCCGGGACCGACGG
>Ga0233425_10001216_pt1 | contig 59782 bp, 49 predicted proteins | sample Watercolumn_Towu_2_FD_181712 | JGI IMG/M metagenome (GOLD analysis project Ga0233425, IMG submission 181712) | Freshwater microbial communities from Lake Towuti, South Sulawesi, Indonesia - Watercolumn_Towuti2014_140_MG | ecosystem: Environmental > Aquatic > Freshwater > Lake | place...
ATACTCAACCATGCCGTGCTCGCGCGCGTGACGCATGAAGCCGCCCATCGTGTGCAACGGCAACCACGGAGCCACCGCGCCAGTGTGCAGCCAGTTTGGTCGCAAACCGATCTTCGCGCCAGCCGCCGTCCACTGCCCCCACGCATCGCGCGCCGTGTAGCTGTGGACAAATTGCACCGCCATCCCCGGCTCGGCTTTCATCCCGGCCGGCACGTTGCGATAAACGGAGTAGGCGTAGGTGCAGACCGTGACGCGCGGATTCACCGCCTTCATGCGCCGCTGGATTTCGTTCGCGAACACCAGATGCCGCCGCGAAAGATCCGCGTCCCCGTTCCAAATATCCTCCGGCGTGGACGCAGCAGCATCGAGCGCACGGCAGCGGTCGCAGGTGCAGAAGCCCTTGCCGTCGTTGGGACAAATGTTCCATGCGTCCGGCGCGCCGGCGACCTTCCACTCGGCGATGATTTGTTCGATGACAGCGGGATTGCTCGTGCAGAGCTTCACGCGGTCGGCGCGCATCTGCGGAGTGCCTTTCGGCGGCGTGGCGAAATAGTCAGGATGCTGTGCGTTGTAATTGTCCCACCACTTCATGAAGGCGTGGCCGAACTGCAACGGGCTGTCGCCGCCAAGCTGATGCAGGCCCCACCAGCGCATCGCCTCCTCCTCCATGCGCGCCGTGGTCTCGGCGGGCAATGCGCCCACCTTCGTCTTGTGCTTGCCCGCGAGCGCGACGCTGAAATTGCGCGTGAACAAATCCACCTTCGCCGTGACGTCCATGGCGTCCACCGCAATGGTCTCGCGCCGCGGAACGTGCGTGCCGAGTTCGCCCGGCCAGAGCCAGCGGACACCGAGCTGGTGGTCGAGAAAATGGCTCACGGCAAACAGCGTCGCCGCGCCCGCCTTGCGTGAAAGCGGCTGGCCTGCGACGTGCCGGCCCGTGTCGTGACCGGCGAGGACGAGATAATTGCCGTCGGTTTTGAGCCGGAATTGTTCCGGGGCGAGCCGCGCCACATCCACGCCGCACTGCTGTGCCAGCGGCCCACCACCGACGACGACCCTCGCCGTCCGCGCCGGCAGCTTTTCCGCCTCCGCCACGCTGACGATGGGCAGCTTCGCATCCGAGGCGCGCTGGAGGTGCTTTTGGAATTCCTCAGCCGCAAGTTGCGCGAATCCGTCGTTCGCGTCCTGCAACACGATGACCGCGTTCGCGCGGCCATGGTCAACGAGGGTCAATTCAGCAGCGTGCAGCGCGGCCAGCGGGACGAGCAGCAGGGCGGTGAGAAACGTCAGTTTCATGGTGACAAAAGGAATACCGCAACGAGCGGAGTCGTGAAAGTCATTTTGCAGGCACACACGTGAAGTCGTCCAGCGAGACGGTGACGGCGCGCCCGAAGTTGCCCCAGCCGTTCAGTTGCACGTAGAGTTTCCATTGACCGTCACAGGGCGGGATGTGCGTGAAACGATAGGTGTTCCATTCGGCATTCTTCTCCAACACCTGATCCACGGGGCCGTACCAAGTGCGGGAATCCTTGTGAAAGATGCCATAGTTGACGATTGGAGCCGGGGAATCCGGCGTGAAATTGTCCCATCGAATCCGGCAACTGACTTCGTACCGCGCACCGCGCCGCAGACTGACGTGTTGCCAGAGTTGGGCGGATTCAAAATTCGAGGTTCTCTTCGGTATCTGCAACGTGACACACTCTTTGCCGGTTGTTGCGAAGATATTCGTTCCCCCCATGTTCCGAAAACTCCAAGGCGGAACGATCTTCCCGCCCTGCTGGGCATCGAAACCGGAATCCTTCACGATGTTACCTGAGCGCGGCTCGGTTTCCGCCGGGGCGGCCACGGCGGCCAATTCAAAATCATCCACCAACACGGTCGTGGCGACAGGTTTTTGATTCGGCAGCAACGAAACATAAATAAGCGTGCGCTCGTCGGGATCGGTCGCGCAAAAACGGAAAGTCAGCTTGTGCCAGCGATTATCGAAAAGCCATTCGTCGCGCCCGGCAAACGCGCCTTTCCCATCGCGGAGCCGTGCCCAGAACGAAACAATCGCGGAAGGATGCGCCGTGGTTGAGTTTGCGCCCGATGGCGGAGTGTCAGGACCACCGGGCCAGCGCACCCAGACGGACGCCTCGTATTCCTTGCCGGCGGCGAGCCGGAGGCGTTGCCCCACGGTGACGAACTCAAAACCAACCGTCTCCTTCGGAATCGAGAGCGCGAGGCATTTTCGTCCCGACTTCGTTTTCGTTTCGTCCTCGACACAGGCAACGACAAGCCGATCTCGGATTATCTCCCGTCCTGTCCGCTGAACTTCCCACGCAGCGATGAGACCCGCTTCAAAACTCGAATCCTGCATCAGTTGACCGGCCCGAGAACCGGTAGCAAGCAAGATGGCAGTGAGAATGGCGAATTTCGATCTCATGGCTGGACTTGTAACAGAATCCAACGCCACAGCAAAGTTCCTCACAGCAAAAGTTCCTCGTTGCTGTTGAGCTTCCATTTCGCTAGACTGCGGCTCAACAACGCACCATGAAAATTGACTACAAAGCACTTTTCGAGAGGTTGACGAGGCGATACGGTGGAGCGACGCCACAAGCGTTGGAAAGTATTCTGTGCCCCGTGCTTATTCCCATTCGCACGCTCGATAAGACCATTGCGAAATTGCCCAAGCAAAACCATTACAGAGCTTCATTTGCCATCAAGGTGGACAAGGATTGTGAAGACCTGATCGTGCCGGGTCGCACTGGCAAATTCGTGCCCGCCTCATATAAGGGCGGAGGAGAGTGGAAGGAGATTGCGAAAGGGCGCATTCTCGCGGTGAACGAACGCACGCACATTGCGGAAGGGGAGGTCTATTGCGGTGGTCGCAGACCGGATTTGGAACGTGCACTTGTGGAGCTGACCGAGGGCGACTTCCTCGAAATTGACCAGTATGGGGCGTCAGCAAAAGTATTGAGCGGACTCGTGGAGTACTCCTTTGTGCAAGTTCTGAAGGAGGCTGGTTACACAGTGCGGCGTATGCCCGAGGACATGGCGCAGCATATTGGAAGCTACAAGCATTACGATTTTGAGGTGAGGAAGGGTGGTGTCACGAAGAAGATCGAAGTCAAGTCCCTGTGGGGCACGAACACAAAGTATGCCCGTCTCATCCACAGTTTGACGGACGGTTATCCAACCAGCAGTTGCAAGTTTGAGACGCAGGACTTTTTCGCAGTGAGTCTGTTCCTTCGGACAGGGAATATTTGCGACTTTGCTTTTGCGCGTTCTGTGCCTGACGACGTCAAGCCTTATGGGCTTCCGCGAGCTGAAAAATATCCGGCTCACGTGAACCAGAATCCGATTTGCGAGATCGACGGGAAGGTATGGTTTCGCACTTTGGACGAAGTGTGGCGGCTGAAGTAAACCCGAGTTGCCGCCAAGCCGCGCCTGCTGCCTCGATTGCCTCAGAAAACTGCTGGCGCATTGCATAGAGTTTGTCTTCGGCTTGGGTGATTTCCTTGGCGTGCCGTTCAAGCTTGGGCAATTCGTCTTTGCGAATAGGAAGAAGCACTCCCGGCAGGCACGACTCCTTTATAGCCGGATAGGCAATGCCAACGTTGTTTCGCATAAGTTGCGCGATCACGAAATCGGTTTTCAGCAGGAATGCCAGCGTAAGCGGGTCGATCTTCGTGGGTCTGAGCACTGCCAATCCGGTGGTGCAGATCGATCCGTCTTGGTGGCTGCCCACAACCCCAACGATCCCCCGTTCAGGACGCACTGTCGAGACCAGCACGTCGCCCGCTCGGACGAGTTTTCTGGCGCGGCTCGGCGTGGTTGTGACATCAACGCAATTACTGTAAACGACACAAGTCTGCGAATCAATGTCCGAGATTTCGATGTAATTGAACTGTTTCGTTGCCCACCGGCGGGGATCGGCCACTTCATTCACCAATTCTGCAACATCTGAAACACATAGATCGGTTTCGGCCTTGCTGCCAAGCCGCTGTTCAACCTCAGCCGAAAGTGAGGCATGATGTTGCGCATCCCAGCGAGCAAGAGACTCGGCGTCCGTCAACCACTTCACACGTGTTGATTGGGCTAGGGGCGAGTTGATTTCCTCAAGGATTCGAGGCAGATCGCACTCTCCGTTTGCGATCTTGGTTCGCTGATTCGCTTTTGTGCTGACGGTGAACCCGATGTTCTGACAGATGGCAAACGCTGTCCGGCGGTGGGCGTGTGCATTCTTCTCCTTCTTGCACAAGTGTAAGATTGATGTCTTCGTGTTGGTGCCTGCCGCGCCAAATGTGACAGCCGGTAGGGAAACGACATTGCAAAGCTCGATTCCGCCGGAGATACCGCGCCGAAGGTCTTCAAATACGCCCACGTTCGTAAGGATGCTGTCGGGAACGATGGCAACCAGTTGTCCGCCGGGCGCCAGCCAGTCGAGATAGCGTTCCATGAACAGCAATTCGGAGTCGAGACGACCCGGAAAACGAGACGACCACTTGGTGGCGATCTTGAATTTCACCAAATCATTCCCTTGAAAACACGCGCCGAAGGGTGGATTAGTCAGAATCAGTCTGGCTTTGCCGGTCAAGGCGTCGGTGAGTTTCGCATCATTGCCCGTCCGCGCCAGAGAGTTGGCCAAATGAAGACGCGCCATGGGAAATCCGAACATCGCGATGTTCGTGAGGGCGAGACGGATCATTCGTTCGCTCTTGTCGATCCCCATAACGACGCGATCCAGCATGTTCTTCAACCACATCTCGCGCTGTTTCGGATCACCCACCTGTTCATCCATTCGCTCCCGCAACGCCTGAACCGCCTCCGCCAAGAATGACGCGACACCACATGAAGGGTCGAGGATCAAACCAAAATCTGTACAATGCTTTGGGTCACACAAGGTCGCCCGATCCTCTTCCGTCATTGTGTTAACCGCCAAACGAACCATGAACCGCACAACCTCAGGCGGTGTCAGATACTGGCCTAGCTCTTTCTCGTCAATGAAGGAATCTGCGAGGAACTTCCCGAAGACTTCATTCAAGATATCCACACCTGAGAAACTGAAGGCCGAGGTCTGGCGTTGGAGAGTTTCAAAGCACTCGACAAGTTCCAAGGCGAACTCGTCCTCTTGTGGTTTCAACTTCAACTCAAAGTCTCTGATGTCCACGCTATGCGCCAAGGATTCGGGAAGGTTTTGACAGATGACTTCGTCCACGAACTTCTTGAGACTGACCGCCATGCTATTTCCGTACTGAACACACGCAATCTTTGAGATGCCCCCTCTGCCGACCCTCAAACCCTCGACGTGCGCGAACAGCAGTTTGGAAAGTTCATCGAGTGCTTGGCTTCGGGAAGAAAGATGACCGCGCTTGTGGAGAATCTCACGAATGGATCTCAACGTTTGATCAACTGCTTCAGTAATCATCGGGTGATGCGGAGCAACCCGGTATGCCACAGTCGTCTCCCGCAGAACCTGAGGTTTCCGGAGCAATTCGGAATAAATCGTGCGCAGTCTGGCTTCATAAGCAGCACGCGGTTTAGCATTGCCACCAACCCAACGCTGAACGGAAGCCGCTGACGCTTTCAACTGGAGGGCAAGAAGGTGAATATCTCCAGCATGGGCGTCCAATACCGCTTTAAGCACATGGTCTATGGATTCCATGACAGCATTATGCGTCAACACGTCAATGTGTCAACACATTCTTACATGGCGTGTAGGATTATGTGATACACATCACATCGTGGTAGGTAGCCGTTTGATTCTCCTGTTTGGGATTCAACCCCGAAGGGTCAATGTCCGGAACTCAAATTTTATCGTTTCGGTATTCTCGGACTCGACGCAAACAGGACGGTGACGGCAACAAGGTGTGATGTTCCGGTATTCACGCGTCTTACGTCTTGATGCTTTGCACTTCGATCTTGCCGCTCTTGACCTCGATGAATGGTTTGCCGTTTTTCACGCCGACGGTGCCGTAGCCGGTCGCGGTGGAGAGGAAACAGCGGAAGTTGCCTTTGATGGCAGGACGCAAGTAGAGAACTTTTTCCACGGCATCGTAGCGCGCGCCGCTCAACGCCTGCAACAGCCCGTAACTCGACATCGCGCGCGCGTACCAATGACCGCACTCGTATTCGTTGAACGGATTGCGAATGCGCCCGTCGTAGCGGTCGCGGCAGACGCGCACGACCTCGACGCCCTCGGCTACGAGTCCCATCGAAATCATGTGCGCAGCGGCTTGATATTCGATGCCGGTCCAGACTTCGTTGGAATAGACAAACGGCAGCGCCAGTTCGCCGCCCTTCGGCCACGTGCAGAGCAACAAACCTCCTTCCGCGCCGGCGGCATAACTTGGACGCTGTGGATTGGCGTGGGCAGTCAGGTCGCGTTTCAGGTTGTGACGATGGACGGCGCGCAAGTGGCTGGCGATTTTCTTTGCGTCGAGAAACTCGCCGACGCCGCAGACCAACGCGATCCACGCGCCGAGCACGCCGTCGGACAGACAGCCCACGCCGTACTGGTATTTCGGGCCTTCCTTCTCCATCAGCGCGACGGCTTCCGTCGAGTAGTTGCCGGCCAGACTCTTCACCGCAACCGTACTTGCCGCGCGCAGGTTCTTCCACTCGACCTTCTGGATGAAATATTCGCCGTCGAACAACTCCTGTTCCATCTTGCGAACACCCTTCTCGAACAACGCAGCGTATCCGCTGACGTCGTCACCGAGCGCCGTGCCCATCAACACCGCCGCGCGCAACGCGCCGAGATAAAAACTCGTGCACATGCCATCCGGTCCCCAGAACTCGATGTCGTAGGTGTTGTGGTGCGGTTCTTCGAGCCAGCCTTTCTTGCCGGGATCCCACGTCTCAATGCAGTAATCGAGGCTCTTGCGAATCTTCGGCCAGAGCTTCTTCAACCACTCGGTGTCGCCGCTGATCCGCCATTCACGGTGCGCTTTCATGATCCCGCCGAGTTGGCCGTCAGCCGCGGCGTGGAAATCATGCGACACCGGCCTGATCGGCAACGCGGCGCGAAACGTCTGGTGACCTCGCTCGTCCTGCGACGGCCCAAACTCTGTTTCGCGCAGCGTCCGTTCCAGCGACGGGAACAGGTGCGGCAACGCCTGCGCGTAATTCCAGACGTGCGTGCAGGAACCGGCGCAACAACCGGCGTTGTCGTTGCAGCCTTCCCATGCCCACAGTCGTCCGTCGGCCTGACGCAGCACCGTCGGCGACTTCAAAATCGTCAGGTTCGCCGCCACCGCCTCGATGACTTCCGCCGGCAATGTCGAGTCGTAAAGACAATCGCTGAACCGTTGCGTCTTCGCACGGAGTGCGTCGTAGTTCTCGCGCCAATAACTCGTCACCGCGCCGATGTCAGCGAACTTGCCGGTGTACCACGGGCGATACGTTCCATCCGGTTCCTTGCCGGTGCGCAGCGATGTCTGGCCAACGTACCACGCAAACCGCAGCACGATGGTTTTCGATTCGCGCGGGCCGAGCTTGAACGGCACAAACAACGACGCGCCCGGTGACGCGCCGCCTTCGCTCACGGGTGGTCGTTCGGGAGACTCGCCGGCGGCGATGTCGCGCCAGATCATCGTCAGCGGATCGAACCAGCCGCCCCGGAACCACGCGCAGTTCACTTTCACTCCGGGATCGTTTACCGTCGCTGAGAACGCGCCTTCCTCGTGCGGTTTGTCCTTGCCGGGACCGCCTTTCAGAACGAACCCGCCCGGCGTCGCGAGCACCCAGCGCGGGTTGTTGGCGATGGCCATGAAATTGCGCGCGTTCCACGAGAAGACAGCCTCGATTGTCGCGGACGATTTGTTCGTGAAACGATATTCCAGCGCGGCGACGGGCAGGCTGGCATTGTCGGCGTCGTTCGGCTCGAACGGACTCCAACCGTTGATCTCGACTGCCAACGGCACGTCCTTGTCGCGCAGCGTCACGACACCGAACGGAAATTTTGTGCGGAAACTCGCCTCGCGAAACCGCGGCAGGCCGAACGATGCGCCGTTCGCGCCGTTGCCGGTGCCCGGCTGCCCGAACAATTTCCAGCCCGGCACGGGGCCTTCGAGCACGCGCGCGACGTTTTTCTTTCCCTTCACGCAGACCGCGGCAAACGTGCAAGGTTCGTTGAAGACTTCCGGCCGGTGACGCAACGAGAAATGCGACAGCGCGCCGGTCCCTTCGAGGCAAATCATCCCCGCGCCCATCCCGCCCATCGGGAACGCAACGCGCCGGAGTTGTTCACCGGCATACTCGCTGTTGTAGCGTCGCTTCTCGCTTGCGGTGGACGCGCCGACCGGCAACGCCGCGCCGAAGGCGGTTGCGGCGGAGAGTTTCAGTGCTTGCCGGCGGGAGATGCTGGTCTTCATGGCTGGATTTATACCAGAATCCAGCGACGCGGCAAAGTTCTCTCAGTGCGTGTTTGAAAATCCGAGTTGAACAGGCGTCCCGCCTGTTCCGTCATGGAGACCGCAAGGAGAACAGGCGAGACGCCTGTTCAACACTGCCGCTCCACGAATTTCAAAACGCACTCTCAGGCAGATGTGCTGTACCCGTGCGCCTTGCTGGGCCAAGCGGCGGCGGGACAAAGAGTTTCAATAACGTCATGCGCGGGCAAGGCGAAGTTGTTCGCCGAACTCGGCGAGATTGTGCACCACGAGATCCGGTTTCCTTTCCGACGCCGCCACGTCATCGAGACTGGTTTCGCCGGTGAGGACCAACACGCCGAGCGCGCCGGCGCGGAACGCCATCTCCACGTCGGTGTAAATCCGGTCCCCGACCATCGCCATCTCGTCAGGACGCAAACCGAGCCGGTGACAAAGGCCGAGCAGCATCCTCGGATCAGGTTTCCCCGGCACCGCGTCCGGCGCGCGGCCCGTCGCGGCCGTCAAGGCCGCGCAGACCGAGCCGCAATCAACAAGCACTGTCGGCTCGTCTGTCGGGCAGACCTTGTCAGGATGCGTCGCGAAGAAAGGCAAGCCCTGCTTGATCCAATACGCCGCGCGGCACAGGTGCGAGTATTTCGCATCGGGATCAAATCCCACGAGCACCGCATCCGGGGCGTCCGTCGTCAATTCATAACCGGCCTCGACGAACTCACGTTGCAGGCTTGCCGTGCCGACCAGAAACAAGCGCCGCACCGATGGATGTTCCGCTCGCAGATACTCCATCGTTGCCTGCGCCGAAGTGTAGATTTGCGATGCGTCCGCCTTGATGCCCATGCGTTGCAGCGACACCACGTAGTCTGCCACGCTTTTCGAGCAATTGTTCGTCAGGAACGAATACGTGACGCCCAGTTCCGAGAACAGTGCCAGCGTCGGGTTGGTGAACTCAAACAGCGTCTTGCCGCGATAGCTTGTGCCGTCCATGTCGAGCGCCACATGGCGGATCCGGCGGAGACGTTCGTGCAAAACGGCTGAAGTCATGCTGTCAATCCGGCTCGCAACACCTCGATGGTGCCGGCGGCGCCGCCGGGGGACATGAGGTAGAGACCGTCCCAGCCTTCACGCTTGACCCAGCGGATTTGCTCGATGGCAATCTCGCGCGCGGCCTTCGCCTGGTCGTCGGGTTTGTCGAACGCGGCGAGCTTCTGGAGAATCACGTCGGGCAACACGACGCCGGGAACCGCAGCGACGCGCCGGGCTTGGTCGAGGTTGGCGAGCACCATCACGCCGATGAGAAACGCGCAGTTGCCGCCCCGGAATTTCTCCAGCGCGCCGAGCGGCTCATGCCGGAATGCGGGTTGGGTCATCACGTAGTCGGCGCCGTTGTCGAGCTTGGCGCGCAGTTTCTCCAACTCGCGCTCGCGGTTGACGGCTTCCGGCTCGAAGCCGGTGCCGATGGTGAAATGAGTGCGCGGGTCGGCCTGTTTGCCGAGCGGCGCGCCGCCGAAGTCCACGCCGGCGTTGAGGCAGGCGTGGGCGAGCCGGATCATCGCGGGCGAATCGAGATCGAATACCGCGGTCGAGCGCGGATAGGTCGGCGACATCTTCGGCGGGTCGCCAGTGATGAAGAGGACGTTGTGAATCCGGTTGAAATGGTAGCCGATGAGACGGCTCTGGATGGCCATCAGGTTCAGGTCGCGCGAGCAGAAATGTGGAATGAATTCCAGCGCGTCACCGAGTTGGCTGCGGATGATGTTGATGAAATCGCCGGGCGGCATCAGTGGGATGCCGCGCGAGCCGTCGGTGATGTCCACGGCGTCGGCGAGTCCGCTGGCGGCGAGTTGCCGGACGAAATCCACTTTGCCTTGCACGATCTTCGGGTCGGTGCCGCGCGACGGCAACAATTCGACGCTGACAACGAATTCGCCGTCCAGAAGCTTGCGGGAGAACTGACCGTTGCTGCGTTTCTCGGCGTCGCCTGCCGGCGGTTTGGCGGCGACATTGGCGACGGCGACCGCGACGCTCCGGCGAGTGCGAAGATAGTTGTGCATCTCGCGGATGTGCGGTGGATGCATCTCACAACAGCCGCCGATGAGCCGCACGCCGCGGTCGAGGAAACCGCGGGCGAGTTTGCCGACGTATTCGGGGTTGACGTAGCTCATGAACCGGTTGCCGATGCGCTGGAAACCGCCGCCGTTGGGCATGACGGAGAGCAATACGCCGGGAGATTCTTTCACGGCCTCGACGAACGCGTCAGCATCCCACGGCGCGCAGCAGTTGACGCCGGCGACGGGAACGCCACGGGCGCGCATCCGTGCAAGGAAACCGATCGGGTCGGATGGCTCGGTCAATTCGGCGATGATTGGCGGGAGGTTGGGGGACGACTGGACGACATCGAGCGCGCGCTCCAAATCGGCGAGCGAGCGAAATGTTTCCAGCAGAAACGCGTCGGGCTTGGCGGCGACGAGCGCCTCGACCTGTTCACGGTCAACACCGGGACCGGCAGACGCGAGCACGAAGACCGGCTCGGCAGGCTGGAAGCGGGCGATGGCGTTGCGGGCGACTTGAACGCCGGCGCGGTTGATGGCGGCGACGCGGGCTTCAAGGCCGAACGGTTGGAGCGTGTGGCGGTTGGCGCCGAAGGTGTTGGTCTTCAGGCAGCGCGCCCCGGCGGCAAGGTAGGCAAGGTGGATTTCCTCGATCAGTTCGGGCCGGTCGAGATTGAAGGATTCATACACGTGGTTGGCCTCGGAGATCCGGCCCGTCCGCTCGAACAGCAGCGAACCCATCGCCCCGTCAGCCAGCAACGGCCCGTCGCGCAGTGTTGTCAGGAAATCGCTCATCGGCGGCACAGTATAGCGAAATCCCGCTTGTGACAATCCCCCGCGCGGCGTATAAAAGGCGCATGGAACATCTCTGGGCGCCTTGGCGCATCCGCTACATTCTGGGGCCGAAGGAAGCCGGCTGTTTCTTCTGCCGCAAGTCGCAGGAGGCAGACGATGCGAAGAACCACATCCTGATTCGGGAGCGGACCTGTTTCGCGCTGTTGAACACCTACCCGTACAACGCCGGCCACCTGATGGTCGCGCCCTACAAACACACCGGCGACCTCAACGATCTCGCAGAACAGGAACTCGCCGACATGATGTTGTTGACGCGGCGTTGCCAGCAGGTTCTCGCGAAGGCGATCAAGCCGGAAGGATTCAACATCGGCCTCAACCTCGGCCGCACGGCGGGCGCGGGCGTCGAGGACCACGTCCACATGCACATCGTGCCGCGTTGGAACGGCGACACCAATTACATGCCGGTGCTCGGCGATGTCCGCGTCATCCCACAGGCGCTCGACGAAATCCACGCGGAACTGCTCAAGCACGTGTGACACCGTTACCCCTTTCCATTCGCGACCGGGTGATGCTGGTGCAGGGTTTTTATTTCTTGTTCTTCGGAGGACTGACATCCGTCGTGTTGATCGTGGAGATGACGGTGGCGATGGCGCCGCGCGCGTTTTCCACGGTGCTGTGCGGCGCAAGCGTCGTGGCGATGCTGGCTGGCGCGTGGCGGCTGCGTCGGGTGCGAAGCCTCGGCGCCGAGTGGATACAATCCGTGCGATGCCTGTTGATCGCGACGGCGTTGTTGGTCTATCTGTTTCCGTTCCTGTGGGCGTGGCGACAACTGCCGCGAAATTTCTACTTCTGCTGCCACGGCCTCGGTTTCCTTGCGATGCTGATACTGGCGATGATGGCGATGTGCGTGGCCAGCGCGGCATTGGCGCGCGCGTTGGGACGGAAAGAATTGATGTGGCAAATGGTTGCGTCCCTTGTCACCGCTGTCGTGGTGCAACTGGCGCCATTCGCGTTTCTGGCGCGGGTGTTGGCCGCAGGCGCGCTGCACGGCGAGGACACGGTGATGTGGCTGCAAGTGGCGGTGGCGCAACTGCACCCGTTCTGGATCACGCTCTGGCTGCTGCCGTTCACGCTGTCGCTATCTCTGGTCTGGACGGCCAAGGACATCGCGCTGGAGTTGTTGGTGGCAGACAACGTCACGCAAAGCTGCGAGTGATCCGGCCCGGTTTGCGATGGAACAACGGGTCGGTCACGATCATCCGCACGGCTTTCCCAATCGTCTCCGGCGGACTGTGCCGCTCGACGCGCCCCGCGCGGATCGCCGCGAACAACGACGGCAGCGTCGGCTCGGCATCCACCAGCGCGTAGTGTTCGCCGAACATCCAGAGATTGTGCGTGTCGGAAGTCGCCACGACCGGCTTGCCGTATTCGGCGGCGATGCGCAGCGCCTTGCGGTTGGGATCCAACCACGTGAAATGCAGGTGGCAATACTCGACCGCGTCGAACACGTCAATGTAGCGTTCAAACCAGCGGTGCAGGCTGTGTTTGAAGAAATACGGATGCGGCGCGATCATCAGCACGTTGTCGCCGCGCTCGCGTCGCAGCGTTTGCAGATCGTCGAGTGTTCGCAACTGCTCGTACTCGCGCTGGCTGATGTTGTAGAGTAACACGTCCCCGTGCGGTGATTCCCATTCGACGCCGCGCACCAGCAGCACGCCCTTGCCGCGCGCGTACTCAAAGACCCGTTCGTCCTCCAGCACCGCGCCGTGCAACGTCACCGACAATGCGCCAAACCCAAGCGCCGCCGCCTTGTCAATGAGCGTTGTCGCCGGGTCGGGCAAGCCATCTTCGGGGTCTTCACCCGTGTGCGTGTGCAGGTCAACCTTGATCATCACAATTTCACGATCTCATCGCGGGCCACGAAGTACAGCAACGTTTCGGTGACACGGACGCCCGCCGTCCGTTTCAAGGCATCAACGTAAGCGTCCATCTGCGCCCTGTAAAGTTCCGGGCGAGCCATCGCGTCGGTTTTGTAATCCACCAGCGTCCAGCGGTCACCCTCGCGGAACAACAAATCAATCTTCCCCTCCATCAAAACGCCGTCCATCATCACGCTGAACGGCACCTCGCGATGCGCCTCGTCTGCCTTTGCCACGCGCCGCATCAACTCCGACTTCAACGCCCGCTCCACCATCGTGCGCGCCTTGCCGTCGAGACCGCTCGCGTCGCCGCGCTCCAACGCCGCGTGCACCGCCACACCGAGTTCCATCGCCGCCGCGCGCACTGCGCCCGACGGCTCATCCTCGCTTGGTTCCGTTTCGCCACCGAGCTTCGATGGACTCACGCGCCCCACCGGCTGGCTCGCGCGCTCGATCAACGCCGCCCGCGCCGCCAACCACTCACGTCGCCGCGCAATCTCCTTCGCGCCTTTCGCCTTCGCGTCCAACTCCACTTGCAACGGCGGCAACACCGTCGGCTCCGCGTCCAACTCCGCCATATTCACGTCTTTCATCCCCGGCGGATTCTTATCCAGCCCCGGCTTCAAGTGCCGGCTCCGTCCCGGTTTCTTCTCCGGCACGAACCACGGCAACACCAACAACTCCTTCGCCCGCGTCGCCGCCACGTACAGCAGACGGATCTCCTCAGCCTCTTCGCGCTGTGCCTGCCGCGCGTTCGCCGCGGCGAAACCCAGCGTCTGAAACCTGCCAAACCGGAGTTCGTTCGACAACAGGCTCGCGCCCCTGTCTTTCGATTCTCCGCAAAGATCGGCCATCATAACCACCGGGAACTCCAACCCTTTTGCGCGATGCACCGTCATCACCCGCACCACGTCATCGCCTTCCTCGGTGGACGGCGACGGCTCCTCCTCGAACTCCTCGAGCACGCTCCGTCGCAACCGCCGGGCGAACGCCCGCAACGACCGCAGCCCCGCCGCCTCCAACGCGCGCGCCAGGTCGAGCGCCTTCAACAGGTTCAACACGCACGCATCACCGTCGGGCTTCGTTGCGAACGCCTCGCACATCTTCGTCGCCGACATCGCCTCCTCGACGAACCCCGCCACCGAAAACTCGTGCCGGCGCTCGTGCAGTTCGCGCAGCAACGCCGGGTATTCGCAGTGGCGCGTCACCAACTCGTCGTCCGTCCACCCGAACACGGGCGACCGCAACACCGCGACGAGACTCAGTTTGTCCGCCGGGTTGTCGAGACAGCAGAGCAACGACGCCAGCGTCTGGATTTCCTGGCGCACATAAAAATCCTTGCCACCAATCACCCGGTACGGAACCTCAAACCGGCGCAACGCGTCGAGGAACCTCTCCTGCGCCGTCGTCGTGCAGAACAACACCGCCATCTTCTTCCATTCGTAATCGCCATGCAGACGCCGCAAACATTTCGCGACGGCTTCTGCTTCCAATGATCGCGCGTCCGCCTTCTTTGCTTCCTGTGTCTCCGGCAACAATCGCCACACCGACGGCTCGCTGACCTTGTTCTTCGGCGCGGTTTCCAGTGCGACGTAATCCGGTTGAAAATCGCTTCGGACCAAAACCGGAGCAAACACCGCGTTCACCCAATCAAGCAATGTCGAACGCGAACGGAAGTTCGTCTGGATCGTCAGCTTGTTTTTCTTCGCCGCCACGGCCTGGTACAACTCGATGTCCGCGCCGCGGAACGCGTAGATGGATTGCTTCGGGTCGCCGACCAGAAACAATTTACCCGGCGCGCCGCCGTCGAGCATCTCGACAATCTCGACCTGCACCGGGTCGGTGTCCTGAAATTCGTCCACGAGAATGTGACGGAACCGTCGCTGCAACTCCGTACGGACGTCAGCGTGGTTGGCGAGCAGGTCGCGCGTCTTCGACAACAAGTCGTCGAAGTCGAGCAACACGCGCTCGCGTTTGACCTTGTCGTAGTGCGCGACGAATTCTTCTAGCCAGACCAGCGCGTCGCGCAACAACGCATCGGCCAGTGTGCCGCGAAGTTGTTCGATCTGTTCACCGACCTTCTTCGCCTCGCCAAACAACTCGTGCGGCTTCCATTTCTGTCCCTTCAATTCCGTTGTCAGCGGTGGCGCGGTCACCACGAGGGCCTCCGCCTCCCACGGCTCGGCGTCCTCGCACTGCGCGAGCCGCTCCACCCAATCCTCGATCGCCTCGGCAAACTTGTCCGAGCCGTTCGCCTTCGCGCGCAACGTCTCGATCTCACGGACACGCTCCTCGATCTTCACCAACGACGCCGGTGTGCCCGGTGCAAGCGTTTCGAGTTTGCGCCGCTCCTCGACTACGAGCTTCGCCAGCGACCACATCGCGTCCGGCGTCACGCCGACCGCGAGCAACCGGCGCAACGACGAACGTTCTTCCGGCGTCTTCGCCGCCTCGCGCGCGAACCAGTCAGCCCACGCCTCCTCGCGGAGCAGGTCGGCCTGCAACGCGTCGGCAACTTGAAACTGCGGGTCCACGCCCGCCTCGACCGGTCGCTCCTTCAACAACCACGCGCAGAACGAGTGGATCGTCGAGATTTGCGCCCGCTCCAGGTCGGCGAGCGCATCGGCGTCGAGTTTCAGCCGGAGCCGCTCCTTCAACTCGCCGGCGGCTTTCTCGGTGAACGTGATTGCGGCGATCTCGGTGAGCCGGACGCCGCTGGCGATGGCGGCGAGGATTCGGCCCACAAGCAACGTCGTCTTGCCCGTGCCGGCGGCGGCCTCGACGAGATAGGTCGTCGCGAGGTCGGTGGCGGCGAGGTCGCGCGCGCGTTGGTCGAGGAGGCCGCTCATTTGATCTCCTTGACGGCGAGGAACGGCGCAAGCCGTTTGTCTTCGATCTTCTTCGCCGCAAGCTCCTCGATGGCGTTGCCGCAGATTGGACGGTAATCACACCAACCGCACTTGTCGTGCTCGGTGTATTGCGGAAACTCGCCGGCGCGCAGCATCGCGGCGAATGTTTCCAGAATCCGCGCAAGCTCGCCGGTGCGGCTGCGAAGCGCATCGCCACTGAAACGAACGTACTTGCCGGCGCTGAGGTAGGCGTACTCGCTGGAGACGACCTTGAGGTCGAACGCGCGCTCGGCGGCAAGCGCGTAGAGCGGCAACTGCAACGCCTCGCCGCCGTCGAAGGCGTCGTCCTTCTTGTGCCACGGCTTGCCGGTTTTGTAGTCGAGGATCCGGGCGCGTTGGTCGTTGGTGTCCACGCGGTCAATCCGTCCGCACACCGACAGCCGCAACACCGGCGTCGGGCCGAACTTCTTCTCAAACTCGCGCGGCACGAGGTCGTCGGCGCGCTCGATTTCGAGATCGAGGAAGCGGAGCAGGTCGCGCAACAACGCCGCCCGGCGCAACGACCAGACCACGGGCAGACCCGTGACGTTGTCGCGCTCGAACTCGGCGAGACGCTTCTCCGTCAGCTTGCGAAGCTGCTGGCGATAAGCATCGCGGTGTTTCGGCTGGAGCGGCAGCGAAGCTTGTTTGTAGAACGTTTCGAGGATGTCGTGGACGGCGGAACCAATCTCGCCGGGGTCGGCGCTCCAGATGTGTTCGGGTTCTTCCCAGCGTTCGAGGCCGAGCGTCTGTTTGCAGAAATACTTGAACGGACAAAACGCGAACGTCTCCAGTTCCGTCGGTGAAACCGGCAACTCCGCGCTGGCGGCGGGCGCGAGGCCGTCGTGCGGCGTCAGCTTCGATTCGCCCCAGCGCGCTCGTTCCGCCGCGAGGCCACGCGCAAGGTGCGACGACATTTCAGCCAGCAACGCGACCGGCAGACGTTTGGTCTTGAGCAGCGCGAGGTCGAACTCGCGCGAGTCGAGCGCGTCGGCGTCGTGCGCGAATTTGGCTAGCGCAATCTTATTTTCCTTCAGCGCCAACGGACGCAGCAGGCAAGACATGAGGCGCGGCCGGGCCGAGGCGGTGTCAATGCGTGGGAAACTGAACACGAGCCGCTCGCGTGCGGACGCGGTAGCGAGGTCGAACAGCATCCGTTCCTCGGCGTGGCCGCGGCGCTTCAGCGGGAGGTCGGGGCTGATTTGCCGGCGTTCGTCGTCGAGCAGGAGCGGGTCTTCACGGATGAGGCGCGGAAAACTTTTTTCGACCAACCCAACGACGATGACCAACGGCCACGACAGGCCGCGCGCGCTCATCACATCGCCGATGAAGATGCCGCCGCCCTCGAACGGCAGCGTCGGCTCGCAAGCTTGTTCGAGCGCCTGACGGCAGCAGCCGGCAAACTCGGCGAGCGTGACACGCGGCTGGAACGGCTCCAGTTCGCTGAGCGCGCGAACGGCCTCGATGACGGGTGCGTGTTGGCCGCCGAGTTGGCGGAACGCCGCGAGCACCGGCTCAACGAATTCCGCCCAGCGTCCGCGTTGCGGCACGTTCTCACAAACCGCAAACAACCGCCGCACAAACTCCGCCAGCCCTTTCTTTTGGAGGAACGATCGTTCCTCTGAAAGAAAGGGTGCGTTGGAGGGGGGGGTGAGACGGGCGTGCCATTGGGAGCGGCCACCGAGAATGCCCAGCTCAATGGTGAGCGCGTCCCAACCGGAGTGCGGACCGAGATGACAGGCCAACTCCATGACGGCAGCACGGGCGTAGTCGGTGCTGATCACATTGAGGAGGAGCAACAGCAACTTGGCGTCGGAATGTTCAGCGAGCGGACGACCACCGCGGATGAGCGCAGGGATGCCGAGGTGTTTCAGCGTGTCGCGGAAGAGCGCGTCGTATTGGTCGCGGCTGCGGCAGAGGATGGCAATGTCGTTGAAGGTGCGGCTGGGGTTTTCGCGGAGCCAGTCGAGCGCGATGCGGAACGCTTCCCGGACTTCAGTGGGTTCGCCGGGGCAGGAGAGGACTGTGAGTGGTGAGTGGTGAGTGGTGAGTGGTGAGTGCTGAATGAGGTAGCCGAGGGATTGGAACCAGTCGAGGAGCGGTTGGGCGAATTCGTTGCCGGAAGGGAAGAAGATGGCGGCGGGGGCGAGTCGCTGGACGAGAGCGCGCTGGGCGGCGTTGAGGTCGTAGAAACCGTAGAGGAGGGTTGGTGAGTAGTGAGTGATGAGTGGTGAGTGGTAGAGATCGGCTTCGGTGCGGAAGTTGTGCTCGATGAGCCAGGCGCGGTAGGCGGCGTAGGCGGTGGCGAGTTCGCGGAGTTTCGGCGTTTTGCCGGGAAGCGTGGTGAGGCAGGCTTCGTCGAGGTCGGTGAAAGTGGAGAGCAATGCCGTGGCAAACCCGGCAGTGTCGTGGACAGGAGCGAAGTAGCCTTTGGAGAGAAGGTCGCGGGCGATGCGGCGACAGAGAAGTTCGAGGCCGAGAGGCGGGGCAGATTGCTCGCTGGTGAAATCGGCGAGCGTGACAAAACGGACGTTGATGTGGCCGCGAGGAAGCGCGCGGCCAAGGGTGCGTTGAAGGTGGAGCGCGAGGAGGCGAGTCGGGCAGACGACGTGTAGTGGGGCGAGAGGGTTGGTGCGTTGTTCCAGTTCGTTGGCAAGCTGGCGTTCGAGGTCGCGGAAGGCGCCGACGAAAAGTTTGCGTGGCGTTCTGGCCGGAAAGTTGTTAGTTGTTCCCACGAGATGATGAAGATTTTGCCGAAGTATATCATACGGCAGGTGGTCATCACGCTGTTTTTCAGCCTGGGCGTGTTCACGTTCGTGCTGCTGTTGGCGCGGATGCTGAAGAAGCTCAGCGAGATGCTCGTGAACCGTCACGTGAGCATGGAGTCCATCGGGATGTTCCTGGTGCTGTTGCTGCCGTACGTGCTGAGCTTCACGCTGCCGATGGCGTTGCTGGCGGCGACGCTGCTGGCGTTCGGTCGGATGAGCGCGGACAGCGAGATCACGGCGATGCGGGCGAGCGGCATCGGGCTGGGTCGCGTGGCAGCGCCGGTGATTCTGTTGGCGGTGGCGATGATGGTTCTGTGCCTGTACATCAACACGACACTGGGGCCGCGGTGCCGATTTGAATTTCGGCACCTGTTCCTGAAGGTCAGCACACAACAGCCGGAAGCGTTGCTGGAGGAGAAGACTTACGTGAAGGATTTCCCCGGCTACGTGATCTACGTTGGCAAGAAGAACAAAAATGTGATTGAGGACATCACGCTCTACACGCTCGGTCCCGGTGGCAATGTCGCTTCCAGCCTGCGGGCGCAACGCGGCATCGTCACGGGCAAACCGGCGGAGCGGAAAGTGTTGCTTGATCTTTATCACGTCCGCGGTGAGGTGCGCGATGCCAAGGACTCCATTGACCCGCGCAAAATCCGCGCGGGCATCACGGCGGAGCATTACCCGGTCGAACTTGACCTCGGTGCGGTCTATAACCAGACGATGATGACGCGACAGTTGAACGATCTGCAAATGTCGGAACTGATGGCGGAGATTCGGAACCTGCACGCGAAGGGGTTGTATCCGTCGGCGGCGTTGATGGAGGCACACCAACGCGTGGCGGCAGCGGTGGCGTGCGTGGCGTTCGTGTTGATCGGCATTCCACTCGGCATCAAGACCAGTCGTCGCGAGACTTCCATTGGCATTGCGATCAGCTTGGGGTTGGCGGTGGCATATTATTTTGCCATCGTGCTCGCCAATGCGCTACGAAACAAACCGCACTTGTTTCCCGAAGCGATTCTTTGGACGCCCAACCTCGTGTTTGAGATAACCGGTTTATGGCTGTTGTGGCGCTTATCGCGCGTCTAGCCGTCGCCGACGTTGTAACACTGCTGCTGTGGTTAACTCGGTGGAATGATGATTAGAGTTTAACGACGTTCTGGGCTTTGGCGCCTTTGGCATCCTCGATCAAGTCGAACTCGACGAGTTGTCCCTCGGCGAGAGTCTTGAACCCTTCACCCCTGATAGCCGAGTAATGCACAAACACGTCGGGACCGGTATCCCGCTGGATGAACCCATAGCCCTTTTTCTCGTTGAACCATTTGACTGTGCCACGAGCCATACTATACCTCCGATACTAAACTAAAATCGCGATCATCAACGTCTTTGACCGCGATGCGACATCAGGTATTCATATAATCTTGTACGCGGGCATCTTATAACAGTCCCACTGAGTATTTGTCAATCTTTTCTTGGCTTTTCTTGGCTGAACGACCGACTTGGTTTTATCCGCTTACGCCGGGGACAACAGCGAAGTGTTCCCACACGTTCTGCGATTGCATGTGCCACGCGGTGCGAAAGTGGCCGATGTGACGTTCGGTAAGGGCGTGTTTTGGCCTGACGTACCCTCCGACGAGTACTGTCTGTTTCCGAGCGATGTCAAAACTGGCGTTGATTGCCGACAACTACCCTACGGCAACGGTGAGATGGATTGCGTTGTTCTTGATCCTCCCTACATGGAAGGTCTGTATCGGGCTGATGATTCCTCTGCTGGGAATGGCACGCACACCGCCTTTCGGGATCACTACTCAAACGGGGACCGCCCAGCAGCGTTGGGCAGCAAGTGGCATGACGCGGTGTTGGAGCTTTATGAACGAGTTATTAGACGTTCAAGAAGCGGAATTGGGCTTTCGTTATAGGGCGGACGAAGCGGCAAGGATACCGGCACTAATGTTGCGAGAAGACGGCGCCGAATGGCCGGCGAATACTTCTGGAAAGAACTCCTCGGTAAATCGTCGTTCAGGGCGAAAGCGAATTCCCACTTCTGCCGGAAAGCGAAAAGATTGACGGCGATAATGTCGAACTCTCCGACAAGCAGGCATGTTGTTTCAACGCTGGCCTTGCCGACCTTGATCTTCCGGCGGTCGCTGGCATCGCACTGATACTTGCCTTCATAGCCAGCCTCTGTCTTTTTGACGCTATTGGTTTGAAGCGATTTGCACTTGATCTTGAATTATCGGCCCTTGTAGGTGACCGTCAGGTCGCCTTTGTGTTTCCGGTCGTGGTCGTCTTTCTTGTGCACCCCCGAGAAACAATCCGCGGAGAAGTGCATCTTTCGCTACTTGTACTTGGCGATATACCCAAGCATCAGCCCCCTCATGCTTGGATTCAGTTCGATGATTTCCGTCATCTCCTGCTCGGTAAGATGCCAACGCCGCAAAACACTTTCACGTTGTTCCGGTGCCGTCAGTGCTTCCTTTCAAATTGGTTTTGGCCGTCACATTACCCGACGCCCCAACAGATTCCCATTGTTTGCTTCTCGCCGCACTCGATGCCCGGCAGACGAGCTCCAAACAATCGAATTACCCGCATAGAAATCATTGCCCTAATCAAATCGGCTTTGTCTCAATAGCTGGCGGAAGAAGACAACGAGTATGTTGCTTCACTGCTAGAAGCCAGCACGATTTCGTCCTCTGGCATTGCCTCGCCCACAGGTGTCATGCTATACGCTGGTACGTGATGACCTCGCGTGAACGACTTCTCGCTGCCATCGAACACCGGCAACCCGACCGCGTTCCCGTTGACTTCGGCGCGACCGCCAGTTCCGGCATCTCCGCCATCGCCTACGGCAACCTGAAACGTTACCTCGGCATCAACACCGGCCACACGCGAATCTACGATGTCGTCCAGCAACTCGCGCAGCCGGAAGATTTCGTCCTCGACCGGTTCCGCGTGGATGTCGTGGACGTGGGGCGCACGTTCAATACACGCGACGCCGACTGGTACGACATCACCGTCGCCGACGGACAGAAGGCGCAGTATCCGATTTGGTTTCATCCGGAGCGCCAGCCCGACGGCTCGTTTATCGCCCGGAACAAAACCGGAACACCGCTCGCTGCGATGCCGGCGGGCGGAACGTTCTTCGATCAGACTTGTTTCCCGTATCTCGACGGCTATCCGGCCGACTACTCCGGCTTGCGCGCGGCGATGGGGCACGTTCTCTGGGCGGCGTTCGTGCATAGTCCGTGGGACCACGCGAGCGAACCGGATTTCTGGAAACAACTCCGCGAGCGGGCGATTGCGTTGCGCAAGAGCACCGACCGCGCGATCCTGTTGGCGTGCGGCTGCAATCTGTTCGAGTGGGGCACGTTCCTGCGACGGATGGATAATTTCATGATGGACACCTACGCGGAGCAGGCGGAGGTGGAACGGTTCCTCGATGCGTTGATGGAAGTGCACTTGGCCGGCTTGGCGAAGATTTGCGAGGCAGTTGGCGATGTCGTGGACATCCTGAAGTTCGGCGACGACCTCGGCATGGACACCGGGCCGTTCATGGCGCCGGAGGTTTATCGGAAGCTGTTCAAGCCGCGTCACGCGAAGATTTGCGCGTTCGCCCGTAAACACTCGAAGTCGAAGGTGATGTTGCACTCGTGCGGCTCGATCTACGCGTTGATGCCCGACCTTATCGAGGCCGGCTTCGAGATCATCAACCCGATTCAGACGAGTTGCCGCGACATGGAGCCGGAGCGGTTGAAACACGAGTTCGGCAAGGACGTTTGTTTCTGGGGCGCCGGCTGCGACACGCGCACCGTCATCAACCGCGGCACGCCGGCGCAGGTGAAGGAACACGTGAAACGGCGGCTGGAGATTTTTTCGCCGGGCGGCGGGTATGTGTTCAACACGGTACACAACATTCTGCCGGAAGTGCCGCCGCAAAACGTGGTGGCGATGTTCGAGGCGATTGAGGAGTTCGGCGGGAAATAAGCTGGCGGAGGGGGGGAGATTCGAACTCCCGAGGGCCTTTCGACCCCACACGCTCTCCAGGCGTGCGCATTAAACCGCTCTGCCACCCCTCCGCAGCGTCGGCGCGACTGTAGCCGCTCTCGACGACTTGTGCAAGCTTGCACGTCGGGCCGTCGTGGTTTAGAAAAACAGCACCATGAGTTTGAAGCCCGAAGATTTCCAACGCGAACTGGCGGACGCGCTCCGTCATTATGAGAAATATGTCGTCTGCATCGAGAAAACGCCCGATGAGTTTTTGAAGAGTCTGCAATCGTTGCTGGAGAAGGCGATCAAGGCGTTCGAGACGCGCGCGACGGGCCTGCGTCACGGCATCGCGCTGGACGGGCACGTCACCATCATTCTGAGCGAGACCGACGCGGCGAAACCGTTGTGCGGGATTTATTTCAACCTCCACTCCCCCTACCACAAGGCAAGCGCGAAGAACAAATAAGCCGCCCTTCCTGCTTGACCTTCCCCCGGTGGCTGTTTATTCTGCCGTCCAGAAAGGAGACACAACGTATGGTCTTCGTATTTCTTGTGATTGCGGTTGTGACGATTGTGGGGATGTGGAAGGTATTCACAAAGGCCGGTGAGCCCGGCTGGGCGGTGTTGATTCCGATCTACAACACCTACGTGATGCTGAAGATCGCCGGCAAGCCGTGGTGGTGGCTGCTGCTGATGTTCGTTCCCATTGTCAGCATCGTCATTGCCATTATGGCGATGGTCGCGCTGGCGGCCCGGTTTGGAAAAGGAGCGGGATTCGCGCTCGGGATGATTCTGCTTCCATTTGTCTTTATTCCCATGCTTGGCTTCGGCAGCGCACAATACACACCGGCGCCCGCGGCAGCTTAAGCGGACGGCGGAATCTGTTGTTGCACCGCGCGGAGGAGGCCGATGAAATCGTCGTCGCCCCAACCGCGATCCAAGCCAGCTTGATAGAGCTTGGACAGTAGTTGTGTCTGCGGCAATGACTGCTTCTGGGCAACGGTTTCCAACGCGAGACGCAGGTCCTTGCCCATGTGTTTGAGCGAGAATTGCGGCGCGTAATCGGCCGTCTTCAATTTCTTCTCCTTCAACTCGGCGAGGCCGGACCAGCTCACGTTGAGCCTGAGCGCGGAGAAATACCGCTCATCGGAGATGCCGGCGGCGCGGGCAAACGTGAGGCTTTCGCCGAGCGCCGCGCCGACAAGGGCGATGTTGATGTTGAACGCCAATTTGATCGCCGAGGCGCTGCCCACCGGGCCGACGTACTCGATGTTGCTCGCCAGTCGCGACAACACAGGACGCGCGCGTTCCATCACTGCGGTGTCGCCGCCGATGAAGAAAACCAGTTTGCGCTGTTCGGCGGCAATCTTGCTGCCGGTGAATGGCGCTTCGAGGAACGCCGCGCCGGTCGCCTCGACTTGTGCGGCGAAATCGCGGGAGGCAGCGGGCGAGATGGTGCTGGATTGAATAATGATCTGGCCGGGACGCAAGGCGGGTTTGATCTGGTCGAGGACACCTTGTACGGCGGGTGGATCGGCCACGACGATCAGGAGCACGTCAGCGTGCGCCGCGGCGGCGCGGGCGTCGGGTGTGTAGAAGGAAAGCTGTGGTTTTGGTGTGCGGTTCCAACCGCGAACGTCGTAGCCGTCGCGACGGAGGTTCTCCGCCCAAGTGCCGCCGATGATACCGAGTCCGAAAATGCTGATGTTCATGCCGTCAACGATAGGACAGGTTGCCCGCGCTGTCACGCCGGGATTCTGTCTTGTTTGGCCGGAGGGCGCGTCGTAATCTTTGTCGCATGATGATCTATATTTTCGGGGACAGTCATGCGAATGCCAACTTCGCGAACCTGACCCTTCCCCATCGCAATTTTTTCCAGAACGCGATCACGATGCATCGCGTGGGGCGAGACCGACAGATCATCGGTCTGAACAAGATCCGTCAGCGCGAGGACGACATCTACGTTTTCTGCAACGGCGAGATTGATTGTCGCTGTCATATGACGCGGCAGATCGCCCTCGGACGGGACAAGGAGGAGATCATCACCAAGCTGGTGAGCGATTATGTGGAGGCGATCCGCAAGAACGTGCGCCGCTGCCGGGCGGTCATCCTCTGTTGCGTCACGCCGCCGATGAGCCGGGAGAAGTATGAGGCCAAACACGGTCCGGTGACGCACGAGTTTCCGTTTCTGGGAACTGATCAGGAGCGCGCTGAGTTTACGCGACTGATGAATCGCCTCTTGGAAGCCGCCTGTCGCCAAGCCGGTTTTGTTTTCATGGATTACTTCGATCACTACGCGGACGAGTCAGGAATGTTGAGGTATGATCTGTCCGACGAAGTCTGCCACATCCGGAACAACGAGAGAATCCTGGGGATGCTTCAGCAGTTGGTGGACGGATTTACGGTCTGAGGCGCGCGTTCAGCGCAGGGCGAGTAACGCGAACATACGACCGGTGTGGCCATGCTCGGCCCGGTACGAGAAGTATTTGTCGAGATGACAGGCGGTGCAGCAGCGGGTGTTGTGGATGTCGCGGACGCCGGCGGCGCGGAGTTGCTTCTCGATGGGAGTCCAGAGATCCATGTCGTAGTGGCAAGGAACGATGCTGGGGCCGATGACGGCGAGAATCTGTTCCGGTGGCGACGGCATCGCGGCAACGGTGGCACCGGCGACGTTGGCGAGGGTGCCGCGTTTGCCGGAGTGAACGAGGCCGATAGCGTTCGGAGCGACGAGAAAGACGGGAGCGCAGTCGGCGCAGCGGATCACCAGTGGCAAACCGGTGGCGGTGGTGATGAGAGCGTCAACGCCGGGAAAGCTGAGTCGCGGCGCTGAGGCCGCTCCCACGTTGATTTTATTTGCAATGGCGACGCCGTTGCCGTGCGGTTGTTCGGCGCGGGCGAATTGGTCGTAGCCGAACGAGCGGACAATATGGTGTTCGTCAAGGTCGGTGGTGCGCTGGGTGAAGGGGAGCGCATTGAGTGGGGCGAATGTCTCGAAGGGAGGCGTCACGGCGCGGGTTTGATGGTGCGGCCGGTGACGCGGTCGAGGACGGCGAGGGCGACGTTGTAAGCGTAGAGGGCTTGGATTTCGTTGGAGCGGGCTTCGGTCAGGGCGGTCTGGGCGCTGAAGACGTCGAGTTGTGTGCCGCTGCCAGCGCGGAAACGAACCTCGGCGAGGCGAAGGCTTTCTTCGGCTTGTTCGACGGTTTTCTTTTGGGCTTCGAGAAGTTCGAGGGCTTGAAGGTGGTCGGCGCAGGCTTGGCGGACTTCGAGTTCGATGCTGCGGCGCGCATCGGCAAAATCGAAGACGGCTTGTTCGCGTTGGGCGCGAGCTTGGGTGACGCGGCCGCGCGTGGCGAAACCATCGAAGAACGGCCAGGTGACGCGGGTGCCGAGGTTCCAGCCTTGGCGGGTCTCATCCATGTCGTTGGCCCAGGAGTAGTCATGGATGCCGTAGTTGGCGAAGACGGAGAGTTCCGGTTTGTTGCCAGCCTGTGCGTTGTTGATGGCTTCTTCGGCGAGGGAGACTTGTTTGTCGGCTTGGGTGAGTTCGGGGCGTTGTTTGAGGGCGTCGGCGAGGGATTGCGCGAGGTCGCAAGAGCGGTGCTCGTAGAGGAGTTTGCCATCGAAGGTGATCTTGGTGAAACCCTGGGTGTGGGGAGAATCAATGGCGAGGAGTTTCACAAGGGATTCACGGGCGAGACGGAGATCGTTCTGGGCGCGGATGAACGGAGGCCTGGCGTTGGCGAGTTCCACCTCGGCGCGCAGGACGTTGAACCGCGGGACGGCGCCGGCGTCGAAACGCAGTTTGGTGTCGTCGAGCTGGCGCTGGAGAAGGGCAACGGATTGTTCGCGGACGGTGACGAGTTGTTGGTCGAGGAGGATTTGGTAGAAGTTGCGGCGGACGGCGAGCAGGGTGTCAGCGACGACGCGCTGGAAACCGAGGACGGCGATCTGGTCGCTGAGTTTGGCGGCGCGGAGGGCGGTGCCGATGCGGCCGCCGGAATAGACGAGTTGGGTGACTTCGATCTTTGCTTGCCAGGGGTTGAGGCTGTTGTCGGGTGTGCTGGGGAAAAACGGCGGACGGTCAACGGAGTCCCTGTCCACGCGCGTGTATTGGCCGGAGGCGGTGACCTGCGGCAACGCGGGGGCGCGCGCTTCGATGATGAGGCCGTGAGTGCGGCGAATGTCTTCCTTGGCTTTGAGAACCTGGGGATTTTGTTTCAGGGCGAGGTCGAGGCATTGGGGAAGCGTGAGGGAAGCGGGCACGTTGGTCGCAGCAATGGCACGCCATGAGAAACTGAATGCCACCAAACAGCCGACGACGAGCAGTTTCATGGTTTCTGCTTCTTGGAGGGCGGAATTTTGGCGATGGCCTGATCGAACGGATCTGGCGGACAGTTGTACGCTTTCAAGGCATTTTGGCGCGTGGTCTGAGCGAGTTCGTATTGCTTGGTTTCGACGAACACTTGCACGAGACCAACATAGGCGGCGCAGAGATGGTTGCGGACAAGGGTGCTGTCGGCGTTCAGGCGCGGCTGGGACTGCGTGCCGGGGCTGAAGACGAGGGCGGTGCCTTCGCGGTCAATCTGGCGATAGACATTGATGAGGGTGCGAAGAGCTTCCTGGCGGTTGTTGTCGAGCAACAGGGTCTGCAAAAGATAAACGGCGGCTTCATCGAGCTTGTTCTGTGCGATGGAAACGGAGGCGAGGCTGATGCAGGCATCGGGATTGGTCGGCGAGAGGTGACGCATGTAACGGTAAGCCTCGCGGGCGTTGTCGTACTGGCCAATCCTCATGCAGGAGTGGCCGAGGTTCCAGTAAATCTCGTGGTTACCGATGTCGGGAATATCTTCGGGTTTGCGGCCGCGTTTGAGTTCCTTGGCCCGGTTGTCGTCGTTGAACGCGTGGTCTAGCGGCACAGCGCGGCGCAATGTCTCGATGGATTTCTGGTAAAACGGCGCGCTTTGGGATGTTGGGATGAACGAGCCATCGGTGCCGCGTTGGGAGAGCAAGTCACCCTTGATGCGGTAATAGGCGCCGAGGTGCAGGAAAACGATCTGCGCGCGGTCGGTGACTTGGGCCGCCTTCTCGCCTTCCTCGATGATGCGGTCAATGTTCTTGCCTTCCGGGTCTTTTTCGTAGAGCGCGTAGGCAAGCGACTTGTGGCTCTTGAAACTGTCGGGGCAGACGATGGCGGCTTTGGTCCAGAGACGGACATCGTCATCCCAATCGTAGTTGCGGAAGAACGTGCGCGCGGCGAACGCCACCGCCAGCACGCAGAGGAAGCCGCGCGCCAACGCCTGCAACCAGACGCGTTGCGCCCAAGCCGAAATATCGAGCCGCGCGACCAATTTACGGCAGAACGCATACGTCACGATGACGACCAAGCCCGCGTAGGCGATGCTCGGCAGGTACATGAACCGTTCGGCCATGATGCTCCCGATGCACCACGACGTGTTGTCCCGCAACGACAGGCCAAACGTCGGGTTCGGCACCAGGTTCGACGACGGCAGGAACGTCAGGAAGAAAAACATCACGAAGAAAAACGTGGCCTTGTGTCTCCGGTAACTGAGCACGGCCACCGTCAGGACCACCAGGATCAGCCCCAGCACCGCAATCGCCTTCCAGTCCTCCCAGCCGCTCAATGGAAACTGCACCAGCGGAATCTGGTTGTACGAGTAATCGCACGACAACTGCCGCGGCCACAGCAGCAACAGAAAATACCGGCCCACCACCTTGATCGCCGTCAGCCGCGCCTCCAGCCAACTCAGGTCAATCAGCGGATTGTCCACGAACGGCAATTCCGGCGGACGCAGCTTGCCAAACACCGCGCGGCGCACGAGAAACATCGCCGCCACCGCCGGCAACACGGCGATGTAGCCTTTGATGAAGAAGCTCCACCCATTGGCGAGCAGATTCAGGGCCCAATTCTTCACCCGATGAGTCACGCGGAACGTGAAATCGTACAGCACCATCAACGGCAACACCACCACGGCGCTTTCCTTGCAGAACACACCCAGCGTCGTCACCACCAGCATCCCCAGCAACCACACCAGCCGGCGCCAACTGCGCGACACCGTGCTTTTCGCATAGCAAAGGAACGCGCCGAGCACCGCCGCCATCGCAAACAGATCGGCGCGCCCGACGATGTTAGTGACCGACTCGGTGACGATCGGGTGCAGCGCAAACAACAACGCCGTCAACAACGCCGGCCACAGCTTGTCCATCAGCACCAGCACGAAAAAGTAAATCAATACCGCATTCAGCCAGTGCAGCACCAGGTTCAATAGATGATAACTCGCCGCCTTGTCGGCGCTGTGCAGCACCGCGTAATTGAACATGTACGACAGCGTCGTCAGCGGCCGGTACAACCCGCTCACCGCCTTCGGATACCAGTAGTCCTGCGTGAAAACCAACTTCACGTTGTCCCGCTTCGTGTCCCGCAGCCGCGGGTCTTCCAAGATGATGAACTTGTTGTCGAGCGCGAACTCCGTGTTGCGCAGCGTGTTCACAAACGCAAACAGCACCAGCGCCCCCAACAACGCGACCACGCCGAGGTGCGCCGCCCAGCCGCACGGCGACCACAACACCTTCCGCACCGGCGGTTCCAGCGGCACCGGTTTTGCAACGGGCTTGGCGGACGACTCTTGTGGTTCAGGCGTATCCATGGGTTAGGACGACGGCCAATGTGTCAGTAGCGGCCTTCAAAGTCAAAAATCTTTTCGCCGGCTCACAGGCGGAAGGCTCGCGGCAACAGCCCTGACAATACCTCCACTTGTGCGGGCCGCCCTTTTCGCGCATCGGCACGGATCACCGCGCAGTCGCCAAACTCCGCCAACACCTGACGGCACGCGCCGCATGGCATCGCCGCGCCGGGCGCGACAATCGCCACCGCCACAAATCTCCGTTCGCCGGCGGCGACGGCATTGCCAACCGCGACGCGCTCCGCGCAAATTGTCAGCCCGTAGCTGGCGTTCTCGACGTTGACGCCGGTGTAAATCTTCCCGCTCGACGCCAGCAGCGCGGCGCCGACGCGGAATTTCGAGTACGGCGCGTGCGCGTTGCGCCGCACAGCCGACGCGGCAGCCACGAGGTGTTGCATTCGCGGGGCCGTCAGCTTCATAACGCAGCGAGAAACCCGGTGAGCAGCGTGATCAGTTTGTCGCCAGTCGCCTTGCTGACTTCGAGCACCTCCTCGTGCGACAATTTCTTGCCTGAAATGCCGGCGGCAAGATTGGTGATGCAGGAGATGCCGAGCACTTCGATGTTGTGGTGGCGCGCCAAAATCACTTCGGGCACCGTGCTCATCCCGACAGCGTCGGCGCCCTGCCACGCAAACACTTTCACTTCCGCCGGCGTCTCGTAGTTCGGACCGGGCGTCGCCAGATACACGCCGCGCCGCAATGGAATCCGTAGTTCCTCGGCGGTTTTCTCCAGTTTTTCGCGCAGCCGTGTCGAGTACGCCTGGGACATGTCGAGGAATTTCACCCCGGTTTCGCCGTTGATGCCGCCGAGCAGCGGGTTGACGCCGAGGTGATTGATGTGGTCCTCGATCATCATCAAGTCGCCCGGATTAAACTGCGGATTGATCCCGCCGGCGGCATTGGTGACCACGAGCACTTTCACGCTGAGCGAATCAATTACGTGGACCGGATACACTACTTCCGCCACCGAGCGGCCTTCGTACAGATGCACGCGCCCGCACAACACCATCAGTTTCTTGCCGGCCAACTCGCCAAACACCATCTGTCCCGCGTGCCCCGTCACGGACGCGGTTGGGAAATGCGGCACGTCGGCATACGGAATCACCAGCGGCTTCTCCACCGCCGCCGCCATGCCGCTGAGTCCCGACCCAACAATCAACGCCGCCTCCGGCTTGAACCCGTTCAGCTTGGATTCGAGAAACTCCTTCGATTCTTTGACGGTCGCCATCATTGTCACGTAATCCTCTCGCAAACCAATCGCGGCCGATGCGCCACCGGTTCCGGCCCGATGACGTACGCGCGCCGCACCATCGCCTCCGCCTCTGCGGCGCGCGCGGCGTCGTTGTGATGCATCAACGCCAGCGGCTCGCCCGCCTCGACGCGGTCGCCGATCTTCTTCGGGCGTTCGAACCCGACCGCGAAATCAATCGCCTCGCCGGCCCGCTTGCGTCCGCCGCCGAGCGCGATCACGGCGTAGCCCATCTCGTCGCCTGCGATTGCCTGGACCACCCCCGTGACAGGCGATCGCACCGGCTCGATAAACTTCGCCCGCGGCAACTCGCGCCGCAAATCGCCGCCCTGCGCCGCGACCATCTCTTCAAACTTCCGCAACGCTTCACCGCTCGCGATCTTCTTGTGCAACATTTCACCGGCAACTGCAACATCTTTCGCGGCGCCAGCCATCATCAACATCTCCGCCGCCAACGCCAATGTCACCTCGACGAGGTCCGTCGCGCCCGGTTTGCCGTGCAACACTTCCAAACATTCTCGCACCTCCAACGCGTTGCCGACACACGCGCCCAGCGGCTGGTTCATGTCCGTCTGCAGCGCCACCATCTTCTTGCCATGGCGTTTCCCGACTTCGACCATCGCCCGCGCCAGCTCGCGCGACGCCTCGCGCGTCCGCATGAACGCGCCGCTGCCCCATTTCACGTCGAGCACCAGCCCGTCCACGTTTTCCGCGAGCTTCTTCGACATGATGCTCGCCACGATCAACGGCAGGCACGACACCGTCGCCGTCACGTCCCGCAGCGCGTACAATTTCCGGTCCGCCGGCGCAAGTTCCGGAGTTGTTCCGGTGATGCAGCAGCCGACTCGCTCCGTCACGCGTGACAGTTCCTCCAACGACAAATCCGTCCGGAACCCGGCGATGCTTTCGAGTTTATCGAGCGTCCCGCCCGTCGGGCCGAGGCCGCGCCCCGAGAGCATTGGCACCGTGACGCCAAAACATGCCACGAGCGGCGCGAGGATCAGCGAAGTCTTGTCGCCGATGCCGCCGGTGCTGTGTTTGTCGGCGTAGAACGTGTCGTGTTTCCATGAGAGCGTCTGGCCGCTCTCGACCATGGCGCGGGTCAGCCACATCGTTTCCTCGGCGTTCATCCCGCGAAAGCAAACAGCCATCGCCAACGCTGCCATTTGATAGTCGGGGATTTCGCCGCGCGTGAAGCCGAGGACGAACGCGCGGATTTCCTCCTCCGTCAATGCGAGTCCGTCTCGTTTCCGCTGAATGACTTGTGCCGGCAGAAACATGGCGGGAGTTTACTGTTTGCTGCGGTTTTCGACAATCATCAATACGATACGATTCAGGATCATGCCGGGCAGGAACAGCAACACCAGCAGGCGCACAAGCAGAAAGGCGCCGGCGGACAACAGCATCCAGCGCGGCGTGTGTTGCCCGGCGGAGAAGACGACGGAGACGACATCGCGTTCGGCGAGCCAGTGCAACAAAGTGAAATGCAGCGCAACGAGGATGACGATCTCTGCGCTGTGCCGGATGAGACGGCGTTTCATGGCGACTGTCTCCGGGCGGTGAGCATGGCGAAGAGGATGGCGTTGCCGAGAGGGCCGCCGGTGACGTATTCGCGGCGGTCGCCCCGGCGCAGCGGCGCGCCGAACAGGTGCGCGGTGCCGGTCAGCCGGGCGAACTCTTCAGCGTCGCCGTTGGTCCGTCCGCCGGCGATGAGAAAACCGGTGGCGGAGATGCTGTAGCCGAGAATGATCGGGCCGCTGTCAATGTCACCCCTGCCGTTGCGGATGTGGCGTGGGTATTCGCGGACGACACCAAAGCCAAGAAAGGTGTCGGCGAGATGCGTTTTGGCGGCGCGATAAAGATCGCGCGAGAACACCGGGTCGGCAAAAGAGAGAAAGTAGGCGGCCAGTGCGGTCCCGGAGCCGCGAGGCGAGTCGGCGGCGGAACCGGAGTGTGGTTCGACGGCTTGGATGAGGAGACCGGTCTTTGGATCGAGATAATCTTTCCGGCATCGGGCGATCCATTTTTCGACGAGGGGACGATGTTGTGCGGCGATGGAGGCGATGACAGCGGTGTTGTCCACGGGATAGGTTTCGGCCGGGTAGGATTGGAGAAGCATGGTGGGGCTGCGTTCGAGACGTCGGGCGAGGGCGGCGGTGATGCGGTCGTTAAGCGGGGCGAACTTGGAGTTTGGTTCGAGTTGGCGGTGAAAGCTCAGGAGGAGGTTGAAGTAGCCAAGGTAGGCGGCGTGGTCGTGGCCGGTGTCGCGGTCGAGGGTGTCGAGCGGATCGTTGCGCCACATCTCGCGGTCGAAGGCGCGGACGTCGTCGCTGAGTATGCGTTCGGCGCACAATTCCATGAGCGGAAGGTGGCGGGAGCGGAATTGAGGGTGTTCAAGCGTTGTTTGGCCAAAGCCGAACCCGGCCATGAGGTAGGCGCCAAAGAGCCACTCGCCGTCGAACTGCGCGCTGCCGGTCTTGAAGTTGGCGCGACTGATCGGGTTGGTGATAAGACGCTCGACGCCACGAGCGAGTTGGTTCTGGAGTTGTTCGTCGCCGCGGAACCAGGCGGCGCTGTCGCGTTCGCACCAGCGGTGCGGGAGAAACCAGAGCGGCAACAGGAAGGCAGCGAAGCCAGCGGCCCATGCGACAAAGCGGTTCATGCGATTCGGCTCAAGCAAAACAGCCTGCGCCGCGCGGAGCGGTGCAGGCTGTTGATAACGTGGCGCTCGCTATTTCTGGTCGCGCCAGAAGAAGAGGACTTGGAAAATATTGTAGAAGAAGTTTCCAAGCTGACGGAAGAACGTGCCGATGAAGCCGCCGCCCGTGGTATCGCCCTGGATGTCGCCGCCGGCGCGGATCTGGTCCACTTGGGCAGCGAGTTGGACGATCTGCGCATCGCTGAGTTTGGCGAGGCGGGCGCTGGCCTGTTCGCGTGTGAGACCGAACTTGGTGAGTTGGTCGGACACGACTTTCTCGGCGAGGAACCCTTCCACCTTGGCGAGAGCGGCCGTGCGGCCGGATTCAATGGACTCGACAGGCGCGGCCACAACCGAGGAAACGGCGACCACCATCACTGCCATCAACGCTGCAATAATCTTCGTTAGCTTCATGACTTGCCTCCAGTTCTATTCGCTTCACTATACCCGCAGCCCGTGGGCAGACAAGGAAATTTTTTCAAGCACCCAAGCCAACTCGTGGGCGGCGTTTTCGACCAGGTTATCGCGGGTGGTGTAGGTCTCGATGATCGCGGGAACGGAAGGATGGATGGCGGGAAGAATGGAAACCAGGAAATGCTCGACTTCCGCAAGCGTGGAGCCGGTTCCGGGCGCGAACACCGGCAGATGGTAATGAACGCGGAACTTGCGGATGCCCCCCGGCGGGGGTGTTTCGGGCCAGTCGAGCGAGAAGTAAACCTTTCGTCCGCCGGCATCTGTGCCGCTGACTTGGTGGAGATAGATCGAGTCGGTGTGGAATGGTGTCCAGACGGTCATCTCAGCGGCGTTCGAGACGTGAACTTTGGCGATGGGAACGCCGTGGCGTTGGAGAAGCGCAACGGAGTCGGCCAGGTTCTCGAACTGGACGAGTTGGTGTGACAGATCAAAGTTCACACCGAGATGCGGGCGCAGCTCATCGGGTACAAACCGTTCAAAGAACTCAACAACTTCCGCCGTGGTCTCGACACAAAGACCCGGCTCCGGTTCGAGTGCGACTACCCCGCCAATTGCCCTGGCGTGTTCGGCGCACCGCCGGATGTTCGGCGCCACGGCGTCCATCGTCACCGGCTTCAATGCGCCAAACGGAACGCTGACCGATGCGCCGGGCGCGAACAGATCGAGGCAGGTGTTGGTGAAACGAACACGGGCATCGGACTCGTGCCACGCGGGCAGATAGACGCGTTCCTTGACGCGCTCGCCGTGGAACGCCGGCATGACGAAGGCGTTTACGGTCACGAGCGCAAGGTCGTGGTCGTCGCAGAACGCCTTCAGCGGACCCACGTCGCGGAGTTCGCGCAGCAGGTTTTCGGAGAGACGCAACTCAATCGGAAATGGCTCGTTGGGAAACGCGAGTGTCTTCAGTTTGAGAACGTCGCCTCGCAGGCACGCCCACAGTTCGTCGAGCGTGCGATACGGGAAGACGTTCAGGGCGTAGCCGACGGCGCGGCGGCGGAGATTTTCTGGCATGTGGCGGTGAGGAACTCGATGGCGCGGCGCGCCACTTCGGGCGCGCGATGGCTGTCGCGGGAGAGTTCGACGTTGATGAGGCCGGTGTATTTGTTCTCGGCGAGCACGCGGAGGATGGCGGCGAAATCAAGTTCGCCCTCGCCAAACATCAGGTGCTGGTGTTTGCGGTCGCGAATGTCCTCGATGTGGATGTTGCGGATCAGCGTGGCGAACTTGCCATACACTTGGCGGAACGGAATCGTCTCGGTGCAAAACACATGGCCGATGTCCAGCGTCAGGCCGAACCGGGCGCTGGTCAGGTGTTTCTTGAGGACCTCGAATTTCGCCGTGTCGTCCACGAGCATGCCCGGCTCCGGCTCGAAGGCGAGTTGGATGCCCCGGCGTTTGGCGTGATCGGCCAGTTGGAGGCAACCAGTGACGAGCCAGTCCCACGCCTGATGTTCCACCACGTCCGGTTCGGCGGCGCCGGACCAGAAACTGACGCACTCGGCGTTGAGTTCCGCCGCGATGTCAATCGCCCGTCGCAGGAATTCGAGGCGGATCTGGCGCCCCTCGGTGCTGACGAGCGTGGGGTAATGTTTGCGCTGCGGGTTCAGGAGATAACGCGCGCCGGTTTCGATGACGCAGCGCAGCCGCAGCCGGTCAAGCAACTGGCCGAGCCGCATCAAGTCCGCCGGTTCGGCGGTGAACGGGTTGCAGTGGTAGTTGTCGAGCGTGAGCGCGACGCCTTGGTAGCCACAGTCGGCAATGACTTCCAGCGCCTCCTCCAGCTTGTGATGGGCGAACCCGTTCGTGTTGTAGCCGAAGCTCAGATTCATTCTCGCCTAAACTGCTCGATAATTACTGTGAGTCTGCTAAATTTACCAGCCCAAATGAGAGTATTCGTCATTCTTGTCAGCCTGCTGTCGGTGGCCACCATCTCGCGTCCACCGGCGCAGGTGGATTCCGGTCTGCTCCAAAACGTCCGCCCCATCCAACAGCGCGACACGGTCCGCGCCCTTGCGCACCAGAGCAACGGCCTCAAGCTCATTGGCGAGGGTAAACTCGAAGCTGCGCTCGACCAGTTCCGCCGCTCCGCCGCCTACGACCCGAACCTCGCGCCGACCTTCGTCAACATGGCCTACTGCCTCGACCGCCTCGGACGTTTTGAGGAAGCCATCGCCGAGTTGCAGGTGGCCGAGAAACTCGAACCGACCAACGTCATGATCTTCATCAACTGGGGCAACTCGCTTTTGAACCTCAAACGCTTTCAGGACGCCCTCGAACCGCTCAACAAAGCCGTTGCCATCGAGTCCACCAATGTCCTCGTCCGGCTCAATCTGGCCGCTGTCTATTCGAGCCTGAACCGCCCCAAGGACGCCATCGCCGAACTGGAGCAAGCCGCCGCCTCCGCGCCGCAGAACGCGCAGATCTTCTTCAACTGGGCGTTGCTGTTATCCAACACCGGCGACATCGTCACCGCACAGGAAAAATATCAGCGCGCCATCGAGTTGGACCCAAAGAACCTCTCTGCCTACTACAACCGCGCTGCCCTCTTCGAGAAAACCGGCCAGCTCGACAAAGCCGTCGCTGTGATGCAAGAAGCCCTCAAGGTGTTCCCTGACAACGCCACATTGAAAGAGATTCTCCAGAAACTCGAAACAGTCCAGCGCCAGCGCCAGCAACCAATACCGCTACCGCCGCCCACACTAACCCGCTGACCACCGGAACCACAACCTCTCGCAATGATTTCGTTTGGCAATATCCTCCGCAGCCGCTAGAGTGCGCCGCAACATGACGAGCGGCAGCCGACTTCACTTCCTTGCCGGCCTTCTTTTTCTTGCCGGTTGTGCCACGCAATCTCCCCCGCCATCGCCGGCGCCACCCCCCGCGCCACCACCGCCGCCACCACCGCAAGCGAGTGCGGCTGAACTGCGCGCCGTCTGGGTCAGCGACACCACGAAACTGAATTGGGACACTGCCACGGCGGCGCTCCAGCGCGCGGGGTTCAACACGATGTACGTCAACCTGGCCTCCGGTGGCGCGGCCTTGTATCCACACAGCGCCGTGTTGCCAAGCATCGTCAGTCGCGACGACATCGCCCGCGGCATTCCACTCGCCCACCAACGCGGCATCGCTGTCCACGCCAAGTTCATCGCCGCATTCATGTTCAAGGTGCCGCCGGGTTTTCAGCAGAAGCTGACCGCCGCCAACCTCGTTTCGCGTGGCGCCGACGGCCGGCCCGTTCTCCAGAGCGGTCAAGCCTGGCTCTGCCCGTCACAGAAGATCAACCGCGACCTCATTACCGGCGCGATCCGTGAAACGCTTTCTCGTTATCCTGTGGACGGTGTCCAACTCGACTACATCCGGTTTTGCGAACAGCCCTCCTGTTTCTGCGTACATTGCCGGCGCGGGTTTGAGCGCGTGCTTGGCAAGACGTTGCAACGTTGGCCCGGCGACGTCATGAGCGGCGCGTTCACCAGCCGGTTCATCGAATGGAAACAGCAGGTCATCAACGAATGGGTGCGCGAGTGCAGCGACGAAGTCCGACGGGCGCGCCCCGGTCTGCCCCTTTCCGCATCCGTGTTTGCCGAGCTGGCGCGCGCCCGCGAAGAGAAGGCGCAGGACTGGAAACTCTGGCTCGACCGCGGCTGGCTCGATTACGTCTGCACGATGACCTACACGGCGCCGCTTGCCGATTTTGAGGCGCGCGTCCGCAACCAGCGCGCGACCGTGCCCGGCCCAAAACTCGTGGTCGGCATCGGCAGTTGGAAACTCAAGGACCTCGCCGACATCGCCGCACAAGTCGCCGTCGTTCGCCGGCTCGGCGCATCCGGTTTCGCGATGTTCAGCTACGACGATTTTGCCGCCCGCAACGTTCTGCCTCCCGTCCGCTGACCCTCGCTGCGTTCTGTCTCGGCTACACGGCGCCGGCGATCAGGTCGCCGACTTGTGTCGTGCCCATGCCCATGCGCCCGGCAGCGAGCGATTTGATCTTGCCGCTGTTGAGCGAACCGGTGACGGCTTTGTCAATCGCCTGCGCTGCCTTGGTCTCGCCGAGCGTGTCGAGCATCATTCCGGCCGCGGCAATCGCGGCGATTGGGTTGATGACGTTTTGGCCGGTGTATTTCGGGGCGCTGCCACCCATCGGCTCAAACATCGAGACGCCTTCGGGATTGATGTTGCCGCCGGCGGCGACGCCGAGGCCGCCCTGGATGATCGCGGCAAGGTCGGTAATGATGTCACCGAAAAGATTTTCCGTCACGATGACATCGTACCACTCGGGCTGCTTCACGAACCACATCGTGCAGGCGTCAACATGATTGTAATCCTGCTTGATGTCTTTGTAGTCGCGGTCGCCCATCTCCTTGTGGACACGGACCCAAAGATCGCCTGCGTGGGTGAGAACATTGCACTTGTGGACGAGGGTGAGCATCTTCTTCTTGTTGCGCCGGCGGGCGTATTCGTAGGCGAACTTCATGCAACGCTCGACGACGGGGCGTCCGTAAATCATGACTTGGGTGGCGATTTCCATCGGCGTGCCTTTCTGCACAACGCCGCCGACGCCGGTATAGATACCGCCGGTGTTTTCGCGGACGACGACGAAATCAACGTCGTTCGGTTCCTTGTCTTTGAGCGGGCAGTCCTCGGCGCGGTAAAGCTTGACGGGGCGGAGGTTGATGTATTGGTCGAGCGCGAAGCGGGCCTTGAGGAGGATGCCGACTTCGAGGATGCCGGGCTTGACGTCGGGATGGCCGATGGCGCCGAGGAAAATGGCATTTTGTTTGCGAAACTCCTCGATGGCGGAGTCGGGCAACGTCTCGCCGGTCTTCAGGTAACGTTCGCCGCCGAAGTTATAGTTGGTGTAGTTGAGTTTGAATTTGAATTTCTTGGAAACGACGTCGAGCACCTTGATGGCCTCGCGTGTGACTTCCGGGCCGGTGCCGTCGCCGCCAATGACTGCGATGTGGTAGGATTTCATGGGGCGGGGAGTATTCCCTCACCCGCCCGCGTTTTCAACAGCTTTTTCACAGCTTTTTCACGCGCGGATGTCGCCGGCATCGCAAAACGCCCAACGCTTTTGTTGACGCCGGTCAACTGGCCGGGAGGCGGCTTGCGCTAGGTTACCGCCATGAAACCAACTGAAATATTGAGCGCAGAACACCGTGTGATCGAACAGGTGTTGAACGTCCTGGAGCGAATGACCCGCAAGGCGGAAGCCACGGGCGCCATCGAAAAAGAACCGGCGCGCGATGCCGTGGATTTTTTCCGTATGTTTGCGGACAAATGCCATCACGGCAAGGAAGAGGCCCAATTGTTTCCCGCCATGGAAGCGAAAGGCTTTCCGCGCAACGGCGGGCCGACCGGCGTGATGATGCAGGAACACGATCAAGGTCGCGCTTGTGTTCGCGGCATGGCCGAGGCCATCGAGAAGGACAATGTGCCGAGTTTCGTGCGCAATGGTCGTTCCTTCATCGAACTGTTGCGCCAGCACATCCAAAAGGAAGACCATTGCCTCTTCAGCATGGCCGATCAGGCGTTCAACGCAGACGATCAAGCGAAGCTGTTGGCGGCGTTTGAAACCGTCGAGCGCGACCACATGGGCGCCGGCACGCACGAGAAGTATTTGAAAATCGCCAATGACTTGGCTGATCGCTATGGCGTGACGCGCGTAGCGCAGGCGGAAACAGAACACGCCTGTTGCTGCCACCACTGAGCAGAACATTCACCACGAGCGGCGGTGCAATGATTTCGTGGTCTCGCGGTAGTCCCAGAAGGCTATCGCGAGCACCACGAGCACAACGACAGTCGTCCATGTCAGGAACAACATCAGGTAGTACACCGTCGAGGTCTTTCCCTTGGCGGCGATGATCTCCTTGTAATCGCGCAAGTCGCGGAAAAACCGCCACGGCATCAGGCCGGTTGGGAACCGCGCGCCGTGCCAGTAGAGCACGGCGCAGACGACGAGCCAGTACAACGCCAACGTCAGCGCCGTCAGACCGGCCGCCGCCGCGCCGAGTCCCCAGATCAGCCACGTGTTGTACATGCCGTTCATCATTGCACCGTGGATGTAACACAACTCACGCCATCGCTCAATGTCTTTGTCCGACGGCTATTCGATGGCGCCGTGGGCACGCAGCAACTTGATCAGTTCATCGTTCTTCTGTTCGGTGGCATACTTGAGTGTTGTGCGGCCCATCTTGTCACGCGCCTTGACATTGGCGCCCTTCGATACAAGGAACATGGCCACTTGGGAACATTTTGAATGCAAGGCAAGTAGCAAAGGTGTGGCATTGTTGATCCACCAGTGTGCCTCAATGTTCGCACCGTGATCCAGCAGCAAGCGGACGACATCCACATTGTCCTTGAGGCAAGCCGTCTGCAGTGGCGTCAAGCCAGCCCCGCCGCGATCCGCAGTGGATTCCAGCACAGAAGGATCCTGACTGAGCAGTTGTTTGATCCGATCAATATCACCGGCGGTGACGGCGGTGTGGATGGAGGTTGTCGGCGCAGGTTTCAACTGGGGTACAGACGGAGCGGTAGCTTGTGTTTTCAACTCGGAGGGGGCCGCTGCCTTCCACCAATACTCCCAGCGCGCGGTGTTGTCGCCGAAGGATTGGCCGGTCAGGTCTTCCAGCGCCATGATGATAAGCATGTTCTCGGGCGACCGGCCCGGCAGGGCGCTAATCAACGCGGGGATGGAATGCGGATCGCCGAGTGCGGCCAGTCCCGGCGCCAGCGCCGGTTGCACGCCCCACCGGTCGCCGGTCCGGAACACGCTTCGCAACAAGTCACCGTACCGCGTCTCCGGCAAGCGGGCGCCGACCAGCAGGGCCGCCGCAATCGGTTCGGTCGTGCCGCGCTCGAAATCGAATCGCCGCTGCAGTTCCGCTTCACCGGTCGGATCGTTGGCGCGACACAACGTTACCAGCACGTCGTCGTCTTTCACGTAACTCTCATCGGGAACAGCTTCTTTCAGCAGCGGGATGGCGTCGCGATCGCCGGCTTTGACCAGTTCGAAGAGCAACCGGGCCCGGAGCGGCGAACCGCGGATTTGCAACAGGTCCGCCAACGCGGCGCGAGCGTCGCCGCCATGCACGCGCACCAACGCGCCAACCGCTTCGTTGCGGGTGTCCGCGTCCCGGTCGCGCAACAGTCGCTGCAACAGTCCGTCGTGGGCGCGATTGCCCAGTCGTCCGAGTCCCCGCGCCGCCGCCCGTCGCAGCAGCGGGTTGTTGTCCTCCGTCAGCGTCACCAGCCGCGGCAGAAATGCGCTGCCGCAAATCTCGCTCAACGCAGCCACCGCCTCGGCGCGCAGGGCTGCGTCCTCGCTCGCATCGTCGAGCAGTTCCAACAACACCGGCACGGCTTGTTCGCGTTCGGGCAGGAAGCGGGCCTTGGCCACAGCGGCCGCACGAGAAGAGGAATCTTTGTCATAAATGCTGATGATGGTTGCCGCGGGGTCCTTACCCAGTTGCGCGGCTCCCAAGCGCACGATGCTGCCGTCAATCTGCGCGTTCTCCGGCAAGGTGCGATACGGTTCCGACGAGAAAGTGCTGATGGAGAGCGTCGGGCCGTCGAGTTGAAAATGATGCGACTCGAATTCGAGCGTTTGTAATCCGTCGGCCAGCCGGTATTCGCCGGTCAGGTGCGGGTTGATAAAACTGAGCCGGCAGCGCGTGTCGTCGGCGTTCAACTGTAAGAGCTGCTCGCCATAGACTCGCTCAATGAAGTCCTCCGTGTAGCGGTGACGGCCGATAACCTTCCCGTCAGTCCGCGAGAGTTGATACGCGTGGCCGAGCGAGTCGCCGACCCAGAGTTCGCCGCGCAGCAGGACCGGGCGCGTGATGGGAACCCAATTGACGAACGTCCACTGTGGCTGGCCGTTGCGCGCATCAAGCGCGGTCAGCGTGCCGTCGAGCGGGTTTGGCGCGTAGAGCGTGTCGCCATCCAACAACATCGCCTGAGCGAGCAGTTGAAGGTCGCTGATGAAATGATCAATGGTGAAACTGCTATTGTACCAAAGGATGCTACTGCCTGTGCCGTACAACGTTGAGTTTGTGCGTGACGGCGGACGGGCGTGCGGATCGAACTGCCACAGCACGTCGCCGCTCGTCGCGACGCGAGAGACGACGGCGTTGCCATCCACGAGCAACTGGTCGTCGCCGAGATGGGTGATGAGGTTCCGTCTCATGGGCGTGGCGGGCGCCGCTGGCGAGGTGGAGGCCGGGTTGAAGCTGCGGGGACCGGCGCCAATGCGAGGGCCGGGCGGCCGGCCAAATGGCATGACAGGCGTCGCCGGCGAGCGTGGGGCGGGGATGAGACCCTTGAGATCAACTCCGAGTTGTTGCAGTTCATGGAGCGCCTTTTCGAGTTGTTGCGGACGGTCGGCGCCAACTTTGGTGACGATCGCTTTCAGCGCGGTAATCCGTGTGTTGGAGGCGGAACTGCCGGCCAGCCGGACCAACGCGGCATAGCCGGGACCGAGTTGACGGGTACGGTTGCGGAAGGGGTGAAAACCCTGCCACGCGATGGTTCCATACACAGCGATGGCATCGTTGGTGCGACCGCAGATTTCGTACTCGCGTCCGGTGTCGTAGTTGCATTTGTCACGCGGGATGCGATCCAGCGCCGCGACAGCCTCGTCGGGCCGGCGGAGCAGACGAAGGCTGCGCGACAGGTTTCCTAACGCTTCGGTCTGATCGGCGCCGCGGCGGTTGCGGTCGGCGACGGCGCGTTGCCAGAGTTCGTGGCGCTCCTCGGAGCGTCGCAGCGTGGTGAGCACGTCGCCCATCGCGACGTAGAAACGCCACGGGTCCTCGGTTTTCTCCGCCAGTTCCAACCCGTTGCGGTAATGACCGAGTGCCTCTTTCAGCGCGCCGCGGGCCTGTTGTTCCCGGCCGATCTTGTAGTGGTAATCCGGTGTCTCCGGCGACGTGACGGCGGCGGCGAACGGATTCTGCGCGTATGATTTCGCTTCCATCCAGCGTTGCCACGGGCTGTCCGTGCCCGGCTGTGGCTGACGGGCGGCAACGGACACGCGTTCCGCAAGGCGGCGAGCGAGCGAGTCGAGTTCAGTGTGCAGGCCGGTCAGTTCGCAGACGTTGAGGAGCGCGCCCGTGCCGGCATCGAGGAGGCGTGCGGAGAGCGTGATGTTGGTGGCGGTGAGCAGATAAAACCCACTGAGGATCGCGTCGGCTGGAAGGAGTTTGCTGGGTGGCAAGGCGGCACCGGGTTTGTCGCGCTCCACCAATTTCAGCGACGTGTCGCGCCCCAGCGCGGCGACGAGCAGATCGTCAAACGCAGCCGGCGGCAGGGTGTTCTCCGACAACCGTTGGAACCGGGTGACGGCCAGCGTGCGAATCCTCACGTCAACAACTGGCGCGATTTGTTTCACGGCGGCGGGATAACGTTTGGCGAGCGCGGCGAGTAGTTGGCGGCTGGTTTGTTCCACGTCGAACGGCTCCAACGGTTCGCTCAGCAGACGTTCTTTCTGCTGGTTTTGAAAATCCTCCAGCCACACGTCGAAGCGGCGCTCATAACCGAGTTGCCGCTGGCGCCAGTGCAAAATGGCGTCGGCGGTGTGGCGGGGCGGTTGGTCAGCACCTTGGAGCTTGCGGACTTGTATTTCGTTGGACACGACAGGCGCAACGGAACGATCGAGCACTTTGATCCACGGCGTCCGGTGCAACGCGCGCAGGCAGTGCGCATACAACAGATTGGCACGCGGATCATACGGCCACGGAATCGGGTCGTTGACGACCGCCAAGCGCAGTTCATGCGACGGTTGCGGCGTGGCCGCGACAGGCGACTGCGCGAGCGCAACCTCGCCACGCACCGTCACCGGCACGACACTCTTAAACGGTCCGTCCGCCTGCGACCAGCTTGTTGCGCTTGTCACGCCTTCGATGTCGAGCGTGTAAAAGTATGTGGCGCCGTTGGTAACGGCGTGGTCGGTGAACTCGGTGGCTGTGCCGGCGCCGCGGAAGATCTCCTTGGCCTGTTGGATCTGAAACTTCTGGTCTTTCACAGCCACGCCGTCCGGCGTATAGCGGCGCAACAGGAGCCAGGGACCTTCAATCCAATCTGCCGCGTCGTAGGCCAACCGCGGCCATTGCACCCGCACTTGGCCGTCGCCCGCCACCGCCGTTAACGCCGGCGGCAACGGCGCACGCACGATTTCCACGCGCGCGGTGAAGGTGCGGTCGGTTTCCTTGCTACTGGACGTGATTGTCGTGCGCGATCCGACAATATTAGTAGTGACGGAACTGGTCGTGTATTCGGGGAAGACGTACACGAAACGGACCCGTTCGCTGACGCCCGGCGGCACCGTTTGGTCGCGGCTCTTGACCCGCGTGACGGTCATGGTGGTTCGCTCCCACCGCTGTGTGCCTTCCGAGTGACTTTGCATTTCCACGCAAAGCGGTTGAACACCGATCGGCATCTGCCACAGCACGGCGACCGTACCGTCTCCCTCCGCCACGCGATCAAACCCCATGAGCGCGTGACTACGCCAGCTACGGAGGTGAGCACCGGTTCCCCCTGCCACGCGATCAAAACTCATGGGCCACCTTGCCGTCGCATTCGTGCACAGAATGCGCGCCAGCTCATGATCGAACGAAAACATCCGCGCCGTGGGGATTCGTTCCGCAGCGGCCACGCGTACAAGAACCACCGCCATCATCACTCCGGCCCACACCTGTCCACAAGTGCATATAATCTTCATTTCCCGCTCCGACCATAGCAACCGCCGGCCGCCAATGCGACACTTTTCCGAGGCGGTTGCATTCGACAGGCCTTGCGCTACACTGCCGCCCGCGTGTTCAAGCAACTCGTCATCCTGCTGATGAAACTGGCCGTCAACGCCCTCGCGTTGCTGGTCGTGGATTCTTTGTTCAGCGGCATCTGGTTTGATAATCCCCGCGCCACGCTTTTTGCTGCCGCGGCGTTGGCGCTCGTCAACACCTACATCCGTCCGGTGGTCATCGCGCTCACGCTGCCTTTCAACGTCCTGACCCTCGGCCTGCTCACGCTCGTCATCAACGCCGCCATGCTCAAGTTCGTGAGCTGGCTGATTCCCGCGTTTCACGTTGAGGGATTCTGGACCGCTGTCGGCGGTGCTCTTGTGCTCAGCATCGTCGGCGCGCTTCTGAACTGGTTTCTCCAACCCGAACGCAGCAATGTCCGCGTCCAAGTCCGCCGCTACTAAAGCATGATCTCGCCGCAATACACGCCCGCCGTCCCTCGCCACTGGCTCTTTGCCGTCAGCGGCTTCATCTGGAGCGCCGTCGGCCTCATGCTCTGCGCGTTGGCCGGTCACTGGCTGCGGCACAGCGGTTGGGACGCGCTATGGGTGATTGCGCTGGGGTTGACCTTTGCCGTGCTGGCGTGGCGGTTCATGTTCGTGAAGATCGCGCAAAAAAACATCACCCGCATCGAACAACGCCCCACCATGACCTGCCTGTTCGCCTTCCAAGCGTGGCGCAGCTACGGCCTGATGCTGTTCATGATCGCCCTCGGCATCACGCTTCGGCGCGCCCACATCTCGCGCCACTACCTCGCTGTCATCTACGTCACCATCGGCAGCGCGCTCTTTCTCGCCAGCCTCAGCTATCACGCCCGTTTCTGGCGCGAACGCAAGAATCTCCCCAAGAACCGCGCCGTGTAGGATCCGCGCAACTCCTCCGGCCGCCCCTGTGCCACGATTCGTCCGCCGGCGTCGCCGCCTTCGGGACCGAGATCAATCACCCAGTCCGCCTCCGCAATCACGTCCAGATTGTGTTCGATCACGACGACCGTGTTACCGGCGTCCACGAGCCGGTGCAACACGCGAATCAGTTTCTCAACGTCCGCCATGTGCAGGCCAATCGTCGGCTCATCGAGAACGTAAAGCGTTGTAGGCCGACTCTGTGAGTCGGCACCCCCCGACGCCGCTTTACAGAAGCGGCCTACAGTCTTCGCCAACTCGGTGACCAGCTTGATGCGCTGCGCTTCGCCGCCGGACAACGTCGGCGATTGCTGGCCAAGCGTCAGGTAACCGAGACCGACTTCCTGAAGCAACTTCAAGCCGGTGTGAATCTGCCGGTGCGCTGCAAAGAACTCGACTGCCTCGTCCACGTTCATCGCCAGCACATCGGCGATGGTCTTCTCCTTCCAGCGCACCGCGAGCGTTTCCGTCGTGAAGCGATGTCCCCGGCACACCTCGCAGTGCACTGTCACATCCGGCAAGAAACTCATCTCGATCTTCTTCACCCCTTGCCCCTCGCACTCGGGGCAACGTCCCTCGGCGACATTGAACGAGAACCGCGATGCCCCATACCCGCGCATCTTCGCCTCCGGCGTCGCTGCAAACAACCGTCGGATGTCATCCCAGAACCCGACATACGTCGCCGGGCACGAACGCGGCGTTTTGCCGATGGGCGTCTGGTCCACTTCGAGCGCGCGCAACGCTCCGTGCTTGCCGGCCTTGACCTCGCGATAAAGAACATCGCGCACGAGCGTGCTCTTGCCGCTGCCGCTGACGCCGGTCACGCACACAAGACGGCCCAGCGGAATTTTCACGCGCAGGTTCTTCAAGTTGTGCAGCGTCGCGCCGATAATATGAAGGAAGCCAGGGGGCAACGCCGGAGTACAGGGTTCGCGGAGCGGATGTCGGAGGGGTGCGCGCAGGAATTGACCGGTCACCGACTCGGCGCTCCGCATCAGGTCGCGCACGGTGCCTTCCGCCACGAGCCGACCGCCGTTGATGCCGGCGGCCGGGCCGAGATCAATGAGGTGCTCGGCGCGGCGAATCGTCTCCTCGTCGTGCTCGACGACCACGACTGTGTTACCCTTGGCTTCGAGTTCGTGGAGCGTGTCGAGCAACATCAAATTATCGCGCGGATGCAGCCCAATGGTTGGCTCATCGAGAATGTAACAAACACCTCGCAGGTTCGAGCCAAGCTGCGCCGCCAACCGGATCCGTTGCGCCTCGCCGCCGCTCAACGTCGGCGCCGCGCGGTCGAGCGACAAGTACGCCAGCCCGACTTCCTTCAGGAACGCCAGCCGCGACCGCAACTCCGCCAAGATGTCGCGCGAAATCTCCGCCTCGCGTCCGCGCAACTTCATCTTGCCGAACACATCCGCAGCGGCCGCGACCGGCAACGCCGCAAACTCCGCGATGCTCTTGTCTTGAAACCTTACCGCCAACGCCTCCGGTCGCAGCCGCTTGCCATCGCACGCGGGGCAGGGGCGTTCCTTCCCCTCGAACCACTCATTCCACCAGATCTCCTCGCCGGTCTGTTCCTCGTCGAAGCCGGCGATTTGCAGTCCCGTGCCGTAACAACTCGGACACCAACCGTGTTTCGAGTTGTACGAAAACAAGCGCGGATCGAGTTCCGGAAAACTCCGCTCGCATTTCGGGCAAGCCCGGCGTGTCGAAAATAAAGTAGGGCAAGCTTCCAGCTTGCCCATCTTGGATCGCGGATTAGACAAGCTGGAAGCTTGTCCCACCATGACAACACCTTTCCCGTACTCCAACGCTTCCTCCACCGTCCGCACCGGCAACTCGATGTTGTGCTCCTTGAACCGGTCGAGACGCGGCCATTTCTCCGTCGGCAACAACCTCCCATCCACGCGCAGATGCTTGAACCCTTTCCGCGCCGCCCACTCGGCAATGTCGGTGTAAACGCCTTTGCGCGCGACAACCAACGGCGCGAACAGTTTTTGTCCAACAACCTTTGCCGCGATGGATTCGGCGGATTGTGGCTGAATCGGCACATTACAGTCCGGACAGAACTGCGTACCGAGTTTCACGAACAGCAACCGGAGAAAATGGTAAACCTCGGTGACCGTGGCGACGGTACTCTTGCGCCCGCCGCGGCTGGTGCGTTGCTCGATGGCGACCGTCGGCGGAATACCGAACACCGCGTCAACGTCAGCGCGCGTCGCCGGCTGGACGAACTGCCGGGCATACGCGTTCAGCGATTCGAGATAACGACGCTGTCCCTCGGCGAAGAGAATGTCGAACGCCAGCGTGGACTTGCCGGAGCCGCTGATGCCGGTGATAACAGTGAACTTGTCGCGCGGAATCTGAACGTCTATGGATTTGAGGTTGTGCTCGCGGGCGTGATGGATTTGGATCGAGTGATTTGGTAGGGCGCGCTGTCCCAGCGCGCCGCGGCGGACGGCTGGGACAGCCGTCCCTACCAGCGCCTTGCCGGTATGGCTGCGCTCACACTTCGCCACTTGCTCCGGTGTGCCGGTGCAAACGATCTCGCCGCCGGCATCGCCGCCCTCGGGGCCGAGGTCAATAATCCAGTCGGCGGCGCGGATGAGGTCGAGATTGTGTTCGATGACGACGAGGCTGTGGCCGCGCGCCAGTAATTGGTCGAACGCCTTCAGCAACGTCGCGATGTCGTCGAAATGCAGTCCGGTTGTCGGCTCGTCGAACAGAAAAAGAGTCCCAAGTCCTGAGTCTTGAGTCTTGAGTCGTCGGCTTCCTGACTCAGGACTGCGGACTCTGGACTCTGGACTTGCCGCCGCGAGATGACCGGCGAGTTTGAGCCGCTGCGCTTCGCCGCCGCTGAGCGTCGGCACCGGCTGGCCGAGCTTGATGTAGCCGAGGCCGACGGCGCGTAATGGTTCCAGCCCCGGCAGATCGGGAAACAGTCCGCACGCTTCATTCACGGTGAGGTCGAGAACATCGGCGATGTTGTATTCCTTTTTGTCATTCCGAGCTTGTCGAGGAATCTCTGACTTTCTCCGGGACGACTGAGATCCTTCGCTTCGCTCAGGATGACAATCCTTACGGATTGTCACTTCGAGAACAATGTCACGGTACCGGCGTCCGTTGCAATCGGGGCAGCGGAGATAGACGTCGCTGAGGAACTGCATTTCGATGTGCTGAAAACCGTTGCCGGAACAAGTTGGACAACGTCCTTCGCCGGAATTAAAGCTGAATGTGCCGGCGGTGTAGCTGCGTTCCTTCGCAAGCGGCTGGGCGGCGAAGAGTTTGCGGATGGCGTCGAATGCGCCGACGTAACTGGCGGGATTGCTGCGCGTCGTCCGGCCAATCGGCGATTGGTCAACCATCACGACGTCGGCAATCTGTTCATGGCCGGTGATGGCGCGGTGTTTACCGGGCTGCTCGACGGGTTTGTGTTTCAGCTTGGAGAGCCCGTTGTAGAGGATATCCTGGATGAGCGTGGATTTGCCGGAGCCGCTGACGCCGGTGACGCAGACGAGCCGGTTGAGCGGGATGGTGACGTCGATCTCCTTGAGATTGTGGGCGGCGGCACCGAGGATGCGGAGTTGAACAGGCGTCCCGCCTGTTCGTGGCCGATCAGGAAACAGGCGGGACGCCTGTTCAACAAGATACTTTCCCGTCCGGCTCCGCTTGCATTTCTTCAAATCCGGCAACGGCCCGAAGAAAACGATTTCGCCGCCGCGTTCGCCGGGGCCGGGACCGAGGTCGAGGATGTTGTCGGCGGCGCGGATGAGGTCGGGGTCGTGTTCGACGACGAGGAGCGTGTTGCCCGCGCCGCGGAGCCGGTGAAGAATGGTGATGAGGCGGCTGATGTCGCGCGGGTGAAGGCCGATGCTCGGTTCGTCGAGGACGTAGAGCGTGTTGACGAGCGAGGTGCCGAGCGCGGTCGTGAGGTTCACGCGCTGGACTTCGCCGCCGCTGAGCGTGCGAGACTGGCGGTCGAGCGTGAGATAGCCGAGGCCGACGTCCACGAGATAACGGAGGCGTGTGCGGATTTCGTTCAGCAACAGGTCGGTCGCTTCGTCGAGTGGTGCGGGCAACTTCAAGTCGCGGAAGAACGCGTGGCAGTCGGCGAGCGAAAGCTGCATTACGTCGTGAATAGTGAGTGTAGTGGCGTCCGTCCCGGACGCCGCCGGGACGGCGGCGACTACACCGGGCAGTCGCCAGAGCAGCGCCTCCGGTTTCAACCGTGCTCCACCGCACGCCGCGCATGGGACGTAGGTGCGGTAGCGCGACAGCAGGACGCGGACGTGCATCTTGTAGCTTTTCGTTTCGAGCCAGCGGAAGAAACGTTTCGCGCCGTACCACTTTCGGTCGGACCATTCGCCTTCGCCGTCAATGACCCAGCGGCGCTGGGCGTCGGTGAGGTTGCGCCACGGGATGTCGGTCGGGATGCCGCGTTTGCGGGCAAACTCCATCAGGTCGTCCTGGCATTCGGAGTAGCTCTCGGTCTGCCACGGCTTGACGGCACCGGCGGCGAGCGTCTTCGTGTTGTCGGGAACGACGAGTTCGTAATCAATGCCGATGGTGCGCCCGAAGCCGCGGCATTCCCCGCACGCGCCGATGGCGGAGTTGAAGCTGAAAAGATTCGGCGTGGCGTCGTGGTAATGGATGTCACAGTCGGCGCAATGCAGGTCGGAGGAGAAGCGGAGAGTGGGGCAAGCTTCTAGCTTGCCCATTGCGGATTGCGGATTGGACAAGCTGGAAGCTTGTCCCACATTCACACGGCCTTGACCGGCTTTGAGGGCGGCTTCGAGGGATTCGATGAGACGGGCGCGATTGCGTGGCGTGTTCTCGACGCGGTCTTGGAAGACTTCGAGCGTGTCGCCGCGTTTCTCGATCTGCCGGTAGCTTTGCTTCGCGAGCAGGTCGCGTACTTCGCGCTCGGTGAAATTCTTCGGTACGCGCACCGGGAAGGTGATCAACAGTGTTGTAGGCCCGCTGACCTCAGCGGGCGCTCCTCCCCGGCGCCGCGTGGGGTCACGCGGCCTACAACGCGCAAGCTCCTCGTAGATGGAAGTGGCATTATCCCGTCGAACTGGCTTGCCGCAACTGCGACAGTGAAGTTGCGCGGCGCGAGCGAAGAGGAGCTTCAGGTGGTCGTTTAGCTCTGTCATCGTGCCGACGGTGCTGCGGCTGGTCTTGACGGGGTTGGTCTGGTCAATCGCGATGGCGGGCGGGATGCCGTCAATGCGGTCAGCCTTCGGCTTGTCCATGCGGTCGAGGAACTGGCGCGCGTACGGCGAGAACGTCTCGACGTAGCGGCGTTGGCCCTCGGCGTAAATCGTGTCGAACGCCAGCGAGGATTTGCCGCTGCCGCTGACACCGGTGACGACGGTCAGTTCGCCCAAGGGCAGCTTGAGATTGATGCCCTTGAGATTGTTCTGCCGCGCGCCAATGATCTCGATAAACTCGCCTGACATTTCACTCCAGCAACGCTGCCGCTGGCCGTTCGAGGAACAGCGCGCAGTCGTCGTGCTGGCGTAAGATGGAGGCGGGACAACGATTCGTCAACGGCCCGCGCACGGCGTCGCGCACGGCCTGCGCCTTCCGCGCGTCGGGCACGGTGCAGACGAGCCGCCGCGTCTTCATGATCTGGCGGATGCTGATCGAGATGGCGCGTTGCGGCACGTCGGCCAACGTCGGAAACCAACCTTCGCCAAGCTGCTGGCGCCGGCACGCTTCGTTCGGCTCGACGACAATGAACGGTTCCTCCGTATCGAAATCGGCGGGCGGATCGTTGAACGCGAGGTGGCCGTTCTCGCCGATGCCGATGCACGCCACGTCCACCGTTTCCTTCGCGATCAACGCGCCGAGCCGGTGACATTCCTGCGCCGGGTCCAGCGCATTGCCGTCAACATAGTGAACCGCAGCCAACGCCGGCACACAATCAACGAACCGTTCCTTGACGTACCGACGGAAACTGGCCGGATGTGTCGCCGGCAAACCGATGTACTCGTCGAGATGAAACGCCGTCACGCGCCTCCAATCAACACCGGCGCGGACCAGTTCCGCCATGAACTCAAACTGGCTCGCGCCCGCCGGCACGATGATGCACGCCGCGCCGCGCTCCGCAATCGCCCGGCGCAAACCGTCGGCGGCATACGCGGCGGCAGCGCAGGCCATCGAGAGTTTGTCGGAGAAGATTTGTATGTTCACACCGGCGTTGTAGCGGCGAGTTCAGCTGGCGTCAATCTTGTGGTAGCATTGCCGCATGATCGTCGGACGACTTGCCCCAACACCCAGTGGTGGACTGCACCTTGGCAACGCACGCACGTTTCTCGTCGCGTGGTTGTCGGCGCGTGCCGCCGGCGGACGCGTCCTGCTGCGGATTGACGACCTCGACCAAGCGCGCGTGAAACCGGGCTACGTCGAGCAAGCCATCGCCGATCTGCGCTGGCTCGGCCTCGATTGGGACGGCGAACCGCTCTACCAAAGCCGCCGCAGCGACGCCTATGTCGTCGCGCTCGAACGACTCCGCGCCGCCGGCTTGGCGTACCCGTGTTATTGCAGCCGCCGCGAAATCGAACTGGCGTCGCAAGCCCCGCACGCCGGCGACGAAGGCCCCGCGTATCCCGGAACGTGCCGGTATAAAACCCACCACGCCACCGACCGCAAACCGGTATGGCGGTTTGCTTGTAGCCGCGGCGCTCCGTCGCCGCGCAATCCCGACACGCCGGCAGAGCGGCGTGGCTACAGCACCTCCACACCCGTCGAATTCGACGACGCGGTGCACGGGCGCTGTGCATTCGAGTCGGACGACTTCGTGATCTTTCGCAACGACGGCGTTGCGGCCTACCAACTGGCGACGGTCGTGGACGATCATCACCAAAGCGTGACCGAGGTGGTGCGCGGCGATGATCTGTTGCGCTCGACCGCCCGGCAAGTGTTGTTGTACCACGCGCTGAAACTGACGCCACCGCGCTACCTCCACGTGCCGCTCGTGCTCGACGATGCCGGCCACCGAATGGCGAAACGCCGGGACTCGACGCGCTTGGCCGCGCTGCGCGAGGCAGGCGTTGACGCGGCGCGAGTTATCGGCGCGCTGGCGGCAAGCTGCGGTTGGGCGAAGCCGGGCGAGAAGCTGGTGCCGTCGGAGTTGGTTGCGCGGTTCGATCTGGCGAAGTTGCCACACGAGCCAGTGCGGATTAGTATCGGCGCATGAAACGATTGATCATCGCAGGGCTGTTGCTCGCGACCGGTCAGTGCGGCGCGGCGGAAGTGCTGCCGGATGGCAAAGTGGTGATTCAACGCTTGCTCGCTCGGGCGCAAGCTTTGGCAAAAGAGGAGCAAGGGCCGGAATACACGTATGAAAAGCGTTTGCTGATTGAGGAATTGGATGGCCGCGACCAGCCGGCCAAATCGGAAGAACGCTTGTATCAGGTGCGCTGGGTGGGCGGATTGCCGTTGGAGCGGTTGGTCAAAATCCAAGGCCGACAGTTGAACGACGCGGAGCTTCGCAAGGAAGCGCAGAGGGAAGAACGACTTCGGCAGAAGTTCGCGGGCGTGGACTTCAAAAAGAAGGCGGCACAGAAGGAAGCTTGGGTGACGACGCAGTTGCTGGATCGTTACCAGTTTCAGACCCAAGAACGAATTGTCCTGCACGAGCGTTCGACGCTGGTGGTGTCGTTCCGCCCGAAGGCGGGGAAACTTCCGGCGAACACCTTCGCCGACAAGCTATTGAACCAGGTGGCGGGCACCGTGTGGGTGGATGAAGCGGACGCGGACGCCGCCAAGTTTTCGGCCACGCTACTGGAACCGGTCTCGTTCGGATGGTTTGGAATTCTGGGGGCGTTGAACCGTGCCGAGCTGGTGTCGGAACGCGAGCGAATGACGGGAGGCGTTTGGCTGGCAGCGCACCAAAGCATGTTGGTCAAAGGACGGTTTTCGTTCCGTTCGTTCCGGTTCCGTGTGACGGAACACTCCGGTGGATTTCAACCCATCAGAGCTACGTCAGCAACTCGCTAAGCCACGTCGGTGGACGAATCGGTTTACCGGTGGCGTCAATGACGGCATGGACGGTGTAGCCGCTGGCAACCGGCGCGCCGGTGGCGGCTTGGACAATCTCGTGATCGAACCGGATACGCGCTTTGCCGACGAGCGCGACGCGGTTGGTCATCCGCAGCAAATCATCGTAGCGCGCCCGGCCGCGGAACTCGACGTGGGCTTCCACCACGGGACAGAATGCGCCGCGCCGTTCCATCTCGGCGTAGGGAAGTCCAAGCGAGCGGAGCAAATCCGTCCGTCCACACTCGAACCATTCGAGCGCGCGCGAGTTGTAGAATCCGCCCATCTGGTCGGTCTCGCTGTACCGGACACGGAACTCGGTGATGTTCTGTTTGGTTGACACGGCTGTTGGGTTCCTAACATAATATTGCCGCTGATGAAAGCGTTCATCGCCCTATCACTTCTCGCTGCCATTACTGCGTCGGCGTATGACATTGTTGTGTACGGCGGCACCAGCGGAGGTGTCATCGCAGCTGTACAGGCAAAGAAGATGGGTAAGATGGTCATCATCGTTTGCCCGGACAAACATCTCGGCGGTCTCTCCAGCGGCGGACTTGGTTTCACCGACACCGGCGAGAAAGCGGTCATCGGCGGTTTGTCGCGCGAGTTTTATCATCGCGTCTGGCAGCATTACCAGAAGCCCGAAGCGTGGCGCTGGCAGAAACGCGAGGAGTACGGCAACAAAGGCCAGGGCACACCGGCGATTGACGGCGCGGAGCGGACGATGTGGATTTTCGAGCCGCACGTCGCCGAGCAGGTGTTCGAGGATTTCATCAAGGAGTACGAGATTCCCGTTCATCGCGGCGAATGGCTTGACCGCGCCAAGGGCGTGAAGAAGAACGGCAACCGCATCACGGCGATCACGATGCTCAGCGGCAAAACGTACGAGGGGAAGATGTTCATTGACGCCACCTACGAAGGCGACCTGATGGCCGCCGCCGGCGTCGAGTACCACGTCGGGCGCGAGGCCAAGAACCAGTACGACGAACAATGGAACGGCGTCCAGACCGGTGTGTTGCATCACGGACATCATTTCGGCGCGGTGAAGGAGAAGATCAGCCCGTACGTCGTGCCCGGCGATCCGTCGAGCGGTGTGTTGCCGCGCATCAGCACCAAGCCACCGGGCGAGTACGGCGCCGCCGACAAAGGCGTCCAAGCGTACTGTTTCCGCATGTGCCTGACCGATGCACCGGAGAACCGGGTGCCGTTCCCGAAACCGGATGGCTACGACCCGAAACAGTATGAGCTGTTGCTGCGCATCTTCAACGCCGGCTGGCGCGAGACGTTCCACAAGTTCGACCCGATCCCGAACCGCAAGACCGACACCAACAACCACGGCCCGATGAGCACCGACAACATCGGCTACAACCACGATTACCCCGACGCCTCCTACGACCGCCGCCGCGCGATCATCAAGGAACATGAGGCCTACCAGAAAGGCTGGCTCTATTTCATCGCCAACGACCCACGCGTCCCTGCCGATGTGCAGGAGAAAATGTGCCACTGGGGTTTGCCGAAGGACGAGTTCACCGACAACGGTAACTGGTCGCACCAACTTTACATCCGCGAAGCGCGCCGGATGATTGGCAAGTACGTGATGACCGAAAACGAACTTCTCAAGCGTCGCCCGACACCGGAACCGGTCGGCATGGGCTCCTACGGCATTGATTCGCACAACATCCAGCGCTACATCACGCCCGAAGGCTACGTGCAGAACGAAGGCGACATCGGCGTCTCCACCAAAGGCCCGTACTCGATCTCCTATGGCTCGCTCGTCCCGAAACCCGGCCAGTGCGACAACTTGCTCGTGCCCGTCTGCGTCTCCAGTTCGCACATCGCCTACGGCTCGATTCGCATGGAGCCGGTGTTCATGATTCTCGGCCAGAGCGCCGCGACCTCCGCCTGCCTTGCGATTGACGACAACATCGCTGTTCAAGCCGTTTCCTACGCCAAACTCCGCGCCCGTCTCCTCGCCGACAAACAAATCCTTGAAGGAACCGGCATGCCCGGCATCGTGCTTACCAGTCATCAAGCCAAACTGACCGGTGAATGGCAAGAAAGCGGCTCCTACCAACACGACCAAAACAAGGACAAAGGCGCGAAGTCGGCCCGATTCGAATTGAAAGTGCCGAGCGACGGCCTCTACGAAGTCCGCCTCGCCTACGTTGCCAATCGCAACCGCGCCACCAACGTCCCCGTCACCATCGAGTTCGCCGACGGCTCGAAGATCATCCGCGTCAACCAACGCGAGACGCCGCCGTTGAACGGCAAGATGGTATCGCTCGGCAAATTCCGTTTCACCGCAGCCAAACCAGCCGTCGTCACCGTCAGCAACGCCGGCACCGATGGCTACGTTATCATCGAGGTTGTGCAACTCCTGCCGGTGACTCAGTGAGCTAACAACCGGAACAAAACCGGAACAAGATCTGTTGCTTCAGCTTCCCTGTCGGGCAAATCCACGTTGGCCGCCAATACCGCGAAATTGTCGCCGGCGCGACCGTGTGAGCCGCGCACCAGTTCCGGTCTCGTCGCGGTCGCCGGGTGGAACGAGCGGAGCGTGCGCGGCCAGTCGAACCACAACTCGCACGGGTCGTAGCCGGGTTTGCGGTGGATGTCCACCGAGTGCGCGAAGTCGGGAGCTTTGTTCCAATCAGTCCACCAGTAGTACGCGAACCATTTGTCGCGCGGGGCGACGGCCACCAATTCGCCCGCGCGTGGATGGGCGATGGTGGTGAATTCGACTTCGCCGAGTGCGGCGCGCGCGGCCTCGATGGCGTCGGGTTTACAGTAGATGTGCGCGATCTGATGGTCCACGACGGCAAAGGCGTCGCTCAACTCGAAATCCAAATACTCGCGCCCGGCGATCTCGCGGACACGGAGCAGGCCGGCTTGGCGCAGCGCGCGGTTCGGGTAGAGCGCGCCGGTGACGGGCGTCAGCGAATACTCGGAGCAGACAATCACCGACGCCTCCTTGCCGAACTCGGCGAGAAGTTCGCCAACGACGGCGTCAATCTCGCGCAACGCCTCCGTCTGATCGGGGCCGAATTTCTGGGAGGCGTAGTCGAGGTGCGGCAGATAAACGAGCATCAGATTCGGTTTGTGTCGTCGCCATGTCGCTTGCGCGGCACGGGCAATCCACCGGCTCGACGCGATGCCGGCGAGCGGACCCCAGTAGCTTTGCAGTTTGAAGCTTGAGATTTGAGATTTGAGGTTTTCATAGTAGCCGGGCGGCTTGGAGTAACACCACTGGATGAGTTTGTGATGCGAGTGAATCGGGCGCGGCGTGATGACAATCTCAGCGTTGATGTACATCGAGTGTTGCCAGAACAGCACGGCGGTCTTCAGGTGCGGAAGCATTTCCCAGACGCGCGGTTGCTGGACGAGCGAGCCGGGTTGTTCCCAGAACTTCACCTCGAAGGTGTCGCGGTCAAACCAGCCGTTGCCAACGATGCCGTGCTCTTCCGGTTTTGTTCCGGTGAGCAAGGTTGCCTGCACCGAACAGGTGACGGCGGGGAAACTCGGACGCATCGGTCGCCAGGTGAACTTGGCGAGGCTCGGCATCTGGCGCTGGTGATGCGGCGCGAGGCCGACGACGTTGAGGATGACAACGTGCTGGCTCATGTCATGGCGAGGATTTTACTCAAGATGAGCGCCGGCACCAAGAGCGAGAGAACAATGCCGGCGGCCTGCCAATTGCCGGTGACGGCGACGAGCGCGGCGTCGAGGACGATGATGCCGAGCAGCAGCCATTTGACGAGCGGGCGCAACTTCGGCTGCGCCTCCTCGCGTCGGGCGATGAAGGAGAGGATGATAACGTAAGCGCCGAGAACCATCGGCGGCCATTGGACGATGATGTTCATGCCGAGCGTCATGTTGAAGGCGCGGCAGAGTCCGAGCAACCACGGCCATTTGCGGATGCCGTTGTAAACCAAGATAGACGCAGCGATAACGAGCGCCCTGAGATTCGGGGCAAGCGCGAATCCGCCGAGCATTAACACGACGGCAAGTGTCCACGCGAACGGGCGTGAGAGGTTGCCGCGCGGCAGCGGGCGTTCGGGCCGGTTGCGGCAATCGGCAGCGTAGTCGAAGCAGTCATTGAACACGATGCCGGAGGCGTAGAGGCAGGCGGATGCGCCGAGTGCGGAACAAAGCGGCACGGTTTGCCCGGCAATGAACCAGCCAGCAAGCGGATCGGCGACGGCGGTGAACAGGTTCGGCAACCGCAGCAGTTGGACGATGGCGCGGAGTTTCTGCATCGGCTGCATTAGAGCAAATCGGCCTTGCGCGGGAAAGATTTTTCCATATCCTGTGCGCGCCATGCAGAAAGTCACCTGCCCTCATTGCAACGTGGACGTGGATCCGCAGGAGTTGAAGCGGAACGGCCTGTGCTGTCCCACGTGCGGGTACGATTTTACTGATGCGACAGAAGACGAGGACAAGGAATAATGTTACTGGCATTGTTTGAAGGCGGCCCTGTTGACACGATCGGTTACTTGCTCGCCGACCATCAAGGCGGCACGGCGGTGGTGATTGATTCACCGCAGGACACCGCGGCGGCGATGGTGGAACAAGCCCGCCGCTGGGACACGCGCATCGCCTACCTGCTGACGACCCATCCGCACTGGGATCACATCCTTGGGGCCGACGAATTGCTGCGCCAATCGGGCGCGAAATGGGGGTTGCACACCGAGGGTGTGCCGCTGCTGGCGATGCAGCAAACGCGCTTGTTCGGCTTCGACGTGGACATGCCGACCGCCAACCCGGATCTGTTTCTGGAGGAAGGACAAACGGTGTCAGTCGGGGATTTGAGCCTTGAGATTCTGTATTGTCCGGGCCACTGCCCCGGCAGCGTGGCGTTGTTCGAACGGCGCGAGAAGGTGTTGTTTACTGGCGATGTCCTTTTTGCCGGGTCAATCGGCCGGGCGGATTTGCCCGGAGGAAACATGGCGACATTGCTGCGCTCGATCCGGGAGAAATTATTGCCGCTCGGCGACGAGGTGCGGGTGTTGGCCGGACACGGACCCGAGACAACGCTCGGCCACGAACGCCGGCGGAACCCATTCCTAACCGGGCGGGAGCGGTTTTAGCCCTGAAAATCAGGGCTTGCAAAGCTATTGGGGTTCTGGTAGAAATGTCGCCAAGCCACTAAAACAACTCAACCAAGGAGGAGATCATGGCTAAAATGACCAAGTCGGCGATCCTGAAGACCGTCGCTGACAAGACAGGCGTGAGCAAGAAACAAGCAGGTGCCGTGGTGGACGCGCTCGTCGCGCTCGCCTACAAGGAAGCGAAAAATACTTTCACCGTCCCCGGTTTGGGCAAGCTCGTCTTGTCCCAACGCCCGGAGCGCCAGATGGTGATGCGGTTCGGCCCCAACGCCGGCCAGACCATCACGGTCCCCGCGAAGAAAGTGTTGAAGTTCCGCGTCGCCAAAGCGGCGAAAGACGCCATCCTCAAGAAGTAACGATGTCCTCGCGGCAAGTCCGCGAATCCGAAGAGCGGCCCCGCTTCTGGTGGGGCCGCTCTTTTTTACTGAAGCCACGCCGCTCCGCCGGCGCGCGGGAGAAGCGCCCCGGCGGAGCGGGGCGACTACAGTCACGGCACCGGCGTGGAGGAAACGGTTTTCTTGGTGAACGCCGTGATGTCGCGGATCCCGGCGAGGCGTGCGGCATCCACAATGCCGACGACAGTGCCGTAACTGGCGCCCTTGTCGGCAGACAATTCCAGCAACGTTTGCGGGTTCTTGGTGCGCGCGGCCTTCAACGCTTTCTCCAGCGCCTCCAGCGTCACGGGATTCTGGTCGAGATAGACCTGATTGTCGGGCGCAACGGTGATGCGCAACTTCGCGATCTCGGTTTTGCCGACCTGTTCAGCGGTGCGTGCTTCCGGTAACGTCAGCTTCACCGCGGTCGGCTCTTTCTGCGCCAGGCGGAACGTCGTCGAGGCGATGAAGAAAATCAGCAGATTCAACAGAATGTCCACGAGATTGATCATCCGGATCGAGGGGGTCCGGTGGCGTGGGGACATTTCAATCAGGCGCATGGCAACCTAGCGGTAGATCCGTCCGAGCAGTTCGTTGGTGTAGCGTTCCATCTCCAACACCAGCAGTTCGATCCGCCGTCGCAAGTACATGTACGAC